>Ga0310123_10000825_pt1 | contig 27102 bp, 23 predicted proteins | sample CB6_AW_1057_MG_FD_203505 | JGI IMG/M metagenome (GOLD analysis project Ga0310123, IMG submission 203505) | Marine microbial communities from Western Arctic Ocean, Canada - CB6_AW_1057 | ecosystem: Environmental > Aquatic > Marine > Oceanic | place: Canada: Western Arctic Ocean | collected... | reverse complement strand
ATCGTCCGACAAGAGGCTGATGCTCAGAAGCTACCTCCGGAGCTCCTTGCCAACCGACGAGCGCTCGAGGCGCTCTTGATCAGCACGATGTTCGATCGAGCCGAGATCCCCCCGTATTTTCAGGGCTGGCGGCTCAACATCGTTACCGAGACCCTGCTCGCAGCTCTATCAGACTGAAGCTTGTCTGTCCGCCCAATTTGTGTCCCGCGTTCGAGCCTGTTTCGCGGTAAGCTAGTCCCTATTCGAACCACCTCAAGGAGCGAGAACGATGATGCAGGAACAGAAAATCGACCAACGGATCTTCGATCTCTACGACGAGTATTGCCACGGCGGAATGGAGCGGCGCGAGTTCCTCAGCCGCGCCGCCGCCCTCACGATCGGTGGAACGTCTGCCCTCTGGATGGCGCAAGCCCTGATGCCGCGCTACGCCGAAGCCCAAACGATCTCGTTCACGGATCCTCGTCTGAAAGGCACCTACGTCGAGTACCCGTCACCTGGGGGCACGTCGGGAACGATGAAGGGATACCTCGTGCAACCGGCTGGCGATGGACCGTTCCCCGCGGTGCTGATCATTCACGAGAACCGTGGTCTGAACCCTCATATCGAGGACGTTGCGCGCCGCGCCGCCGTGGCCGGGTTCCTAGCCCTCGCCCCGGACGGGCTGTTTCCGGTCGGCGGGTATCCCGGTAACGACGATGATGGTCGACAACTGCAACGGGATATCGATCCCGCAACGCTGGATCAAGACATGATCAACAGCGCGCGGTATCTCAAATCGCACCCACTCTCCACTGGCCGACTCGGCGCCACCGGATTCTGTTGGGGTGGAGGGATGACGAATCGCCTCGCGGTTACCCTTGGCAGCGACCTGGATGCGGCGGTGCCCTTCTACGGGGCCGCTGCCTCGACCGCGGATGTGTCCAAGATCAAAGCAGCGCTCATGATCATCTATGCGGGCACCGACCAGCGTATCAACGCAATGTGGCCGGAGTACGAGGCGGCGCTCAAGGCGAACGGGGTGCAGTACGAGATGCACATGTTCGAGGGCACGCTACACGGCTTCCACAACAACTCGACGCCGCGCTACAACGAAACAGGTGCCGCGCTCGCGTGGAATCGAGCAGTCGGCTTCTTCCGGGAGCACCTCACCGGATAGGCATGGAATCGGTCCGACGGCACGTCTTCACCTGATCACGTCACCGCTTGAAGACGTGCCGCGCGCCGGCGACCGTTACCAACTCAGTCGATGCAGGCCGCTAGAGGAGAGCGGTCGAGCGCCGTGTCCACGCCCTGCCCTTTTCCTTCGCGATCTCCTCGACGTTTGCCACATACGAACCGGCCTGCGTCAGGACGTGATGGAGATCGTTCCCGACACTGATCAGTGAAAAGTCCTTGTCGAGGAATTCCCCAACCCGGTCGGTCCCGAACAAGAAGAGCCCCAGAATGACATCGTTCTTCTTGGCCGCCGCACGCAGCTTGTCGGTCGCGTCCTGGAGTTCATCAGAAAAGTACATATCCGGAAACTGATACTTCTCGTATAGACCCATCGACATGCACAGGTCGTTCTGCCCGAGAAACAGCAGGTCGACACCGGGCACGGCGGCAATTTCGTCAATGTTCTTGATGCAGTCTGCGGTTTCGACCTGCAGCGCGACAATCACGTTGTCGTTCGCGGCGCCCGCATAACCGAGCAGGCCTCCCTTGTTCATGCTCCGCTGCGGGAAGTAGACGGAACGCGTACCAGTGGTCGGGTAACGGCAGCAGCTGACGGCCTGCCTAGCTTCGTCGGCGGTGTTGATATATGGGACCAGCACGCCGTCGGCGCCCACGTCGAGTGACTGCTGAATACCGGCGCGGTCGGCGTAACCGGCCACGCGAACCAATGATTTCGCGCCGCCGCTCGAGATGCCGCCGATCATCGTGGACAGCGTCTCGTAACCCATCGGACCATGTTGAGAGTCAACCAGTAGCCAGTCGTAGCCGCTGTGCGCTAGCTGATCGGCGACGGTGGGACTATGGGAGTTCATGAACAATCCCAGTTTCGGGATGCCACTGCGTAGTTGACTCTTGAACTCAGCTCCAGTTAATACGTCACTCATATCTCTTGTCTCTCTCTCGTCAGGTGCTCCCAGGTTATCATTACAGGGAGTACTTTCTACAGGATCGGTAATCGGGGCGCAAGCCGAGCCGGAACCGAACGAGAAGCTCAGAACCTGAACAGATACTGCAACTTCATGAAGATCGCGTGGTTGGTGCGGAGAAGCCGGCTACTCGGGAACAACTGCTCATTGAACCGATTGCCCTGGTCGTAACGCGCATCGTAGCCGACAAAGAACACCGTGCCCGCATTCACCCGATACGTTCCGAGGATATTTGCCAGTAACCGCTTGTCGAACGAGTTGTACTCCATTATGTTCCGGAGCAACAGACGCGAGGTGAACTGATAGGTCGTGAATGCCCGCCAGATCTGGACATCGAAGATCTCCTCCTCGATACCGCTGCGTATGTCAACGAACCGGCTTGTATCCAGCGTGACGTCCGACTGCAGACGCGATGTAGGACGCAGCGTCATGTTGAGCTGGTACTCGGCACCGGAGCCGAGGTAGGCGTTGTCCTCGAACAGGATCTGGTCACCCGTATTGATTTCGCCACCGAGCGACACCCACCGGCTCGTTCGTACGTTTCCGCCAACGGTGTATCGGGTCTTCCAGAAATCGATCCCGCCAAACCGCTCCATGTCACGATTCGCGGATGCCGTGACGTCGATGTTGCGCGCAAACCGCGCCTGCAGGTTCAGCCCCGTCTGCGAATCCTGTAGCACGCCGTCAAAGTCATAGATCCGGCGGTGGTTCACCCGCGGACCCCAGTTGACAAGCCAGTTTGCCGGCCACCAGCGATACGACAGATTGGTGCTGGTGGTCTCCATATCAACCCGGCGGATGAAACCAGCGTCAGTCTGAAAATCTGGGTCGATCCGATAATGGGCGAGAAAGTACCCCAGGTTCCGCCCCTGCTTACGGAGGTTGACCTCATAGGCGTAACCGTCGCGATCGACACCCTCGAGGTTGCGATTGCTCGACCTCATGGCGAAAAAATTAACCTGATGGGTAGGACCCATGCGCAGTGACCCGTCGACCCCGCCGAGTCGACTGTGCCCGTCGAGAAACTCCCGGTCGGTCACGAGCACTCCGAGGTGAGACTCCGAGTAGAGGTCGTATCGGACCCGTCCGAGCATGACCTGCGCCGTCTTGCCGAACGCCGGATCGTCTCGATCGTCGGTCTTGCCAGGGGCTTCGTCATTGGCAAGGACGAACGCGAGAGCGGTTCGACCAAGCTTCCCGGTGAGCTTCGCACCATACTGGGGCTCGACAATCGCCCGGGTTTGGACGAGCGTGACCGGACCCCGGATTCTGAAAAGCTCCTGCCCCTCCAAGAAGAACGGCCGCAGTTCAGGGTAGTTGATTGGAAACCGTTGGTTGACCTCGACCTGCGGGCGATCGGTTTCGATCTGCGAAAAATCTGGATTGTAGGTGAAATCGAACGTCAGGTTCGACGTGATGCCGTACTTGATATTGGCGCCGCCCTCTGCGTTATTGTCGCTGACGAACTGCCAGGTCGTCTCGCGGAAGCCAGCCTGACTTGCCGTCACGGTCGGCATGATCTCGAGGTTGCGGCTCAGCGACAGGCCTGACATCCCCTCCAACACGCCCATCTGGGACAAAAAGCCAGAGACGTCGCGAGAGAGCGGCGCCCAGACATCACTCTCGTCCTTGCTCTCGATCGTGCGAACGACCTGGAACCCCCACCGATGCACTTCGTCCGCGCCCCGCTGTGGATAGCGAAGGCTCTTGAACGGAATCGCGATCTCGGCAGTCCAGCCATCCTCGACCAGGATCCCAGCCGAGCTGAACAGTGTGTCCCAAGAGGGGTCGCCGGTGGGCGCCACTGAACTCGCCGACCCACCACCCCCGCCCCCACCGCCACCAGCACCGCCCTGGCGGCCTCGTGCTCCTCCGGCGCCCCGGTCGCGGGCACCGACCGTCGCATCGCCTTGCACCCCAAATCCGTTGACAGAGAACAGGAACGCCTGCTGCTGGTCGAAAAACGGATCGAGATAGAGCGTGATGCGGTCGTCGAGCGCCGTTTGATCCCGGTCGACCCGATTCGCCCTGACCAGGCCTGAATCGGAATAGTGCGCGTAGACCCCGACGTAGAGGTTGGAGCTGTCGTAGGCGATGAATACCTCGGTCTGCTCGCTGGCCGGAGCCCCGTCGAGCGGACGTTGCTGGACAAACTCCGAAATGTGTGCCGCCGTCCGCCAGACCGCGTCATCCAAGCGGCCGTCAAGACGTGGGCGCTCGGCGATCCGCGGTGCGAGCACGGTAGGACGCCCGGCGAGAATGTCAGCGGGCTCATTTCCGACTGTCCCCTCATTATTAACCGCTGTACGCGTCGATTCGACACCCTCGCGAATCGTGATCCTACCGGTGACACCCCCAGGGTCGAGTTGAGTCTGGCCCGCAGCCATTGCCTCCACCTGGCCGGCGTCTTGCGGAGGTGTGGAGGGCTGTGCCCATACTGCGGGACTCGTGACGATCAACGCCAGGCCAACCGCCAGCCGCGCAACAAGTGGAGCCATGACGCGCTGTCTACGATCGCAAACCCACTCATCGGCCCATCTCGCCACCTACAACCTGGATGCCTTGAAGTCGACCTCAAGTCGAATCTCATCTTCGACCGTGACCAGGAATGCCAACTCGGGCGTGGTTAGGTTGAACTTGGAGAAGCGAAAGCTAGCCTGCGCTTTCCCTTCGACGACCCCCTCATCGTTATACGTCGCAAAAACGTCCCACGTGATCTCTTCCGTCACACCGTGAAGCGTCATATCCCCGACGAGCTGGAACCCGACTATCGGAAAAGAGGTCTCCAGGTTCTCAGGCGGTAGTGGCGAGTTCGAGACGCTCCGCGCCACAAACACGGCTTCCGGATGCTGCTCCACCTCGAATACCCGTCTGCGGAGGAAGTTGTCCCGGCGAGCCTGGTCACTGGAAAATGTTGATAAATCAAGCGTTAGCTGTGATTGGCTCGCGTCGACGGCTCCATCTGGCCCTACCACGATCGAACCCGAGATCCCGTTCGAGACGCCGACGGCGTCGTTCAAGAAGCTGACTCCGACGAGCTGCTCCCGCACCCGGTAATAGACGCGCGTCCCATCACCGAGCAGGAAGCGCGTCGAGCCAGGCGCGATCGGCGACAGGTCGGGAACCTCCTCGACAGCGCTTTCGTCGGTCGGCATCTCCGATGCCTCTTCCACCACCTCGACAGGCTGTTCAGACGGGGTTCCGCAGGCCAGCGTCAGTGCGACGCACAGCATCCCTAACCACTTGTAGTCGAACATGTGTGTCTCCCAGGAAAATGGAACTGGTACTTCAGGCGGCGGACATTGACAGTTTCGCCCGTGCCAGCGAAATCAGCTCCGCTGCGGTGGATTCGATCACAGAATCGATCATCCATACCGACGAGACCATGAAGAACTCCCCCGTGGCGGAGCGGAAGTGAGCACATACGTCGTCTTGACGCATGCCGAGATACAGGAAGTTCGAACCGACTTCAGAACGCCCCAGGGCTTCCGTAATCTCTTTCTCTTGTTCGTTCGTCAAAAGGTCCTCTGCCGGCGTTAGGCCAAACTTGTAATCATACCGATCTGCGTGGCTGGACACCAGAGCCGTACCATCTGGGTGTGGTCACGGCCACGCGTTTTTCGACACACCGAAGGATCAAGATACGAGCCAGTGGACACAATAAGATAGGATAGGGAGGAAGTCATCGTGCATGCCTACGCGTGCTTACTCGGTGTCCTCTCGGCAGTTTTCGCCGTCCCAGTATTCGACCAGCTGCTCGTCGCCATTATTGCTGTCGAATTCCTACCGCTGATGGACGCATGGTACTCAGGGCTCATACCGTATCCAATGTTGCTTGCTATTCAGCTCTTTATCGTTGGCCTTCAGCTCGAGATCTCGCGAGAGCTCTGGATCGGCCACGGCGCGGTGTCGGTCCCCAGACCGGTCCTTGGCCAAGCGCTCGCCACCCACGTGTTACTGCCAGAGGCTGGTCGTTTTTGAGGAGATGAGTTCACGGTCTATGTCTCCGGTATACAGACCGTGGAGGCAACGACCGCCGTGGCTGACCGCATGGGAACCCGTTTCTCGATCCGTCCGATGTGGATGGCGCGAGGTGGTCGTCACGGCCAGCGCGGGAGTCAGAGCATCTACCAGCACGATGGTACCGACGCGGACACGGTGTTCAAACAGGCCTTGCGAGAGCCCTGTTGGCCATACCCGAGCTCGGGTGGGATCAGGAGGCGACGCTGGCTTCAACCCTGAATCACCTGTCCAACGCCGAGGGTGAATGCGAACGACGGCCGCCCAGCCGTTGAGTCGAACACCACGCCTTTGTTGTCAGGCGCACCGAAATCGTCGGAGCCATCCGGTGTAGTTCACCGTCAGCACCGGACCGTTTGTGGCGGCGGCCCCCATACCGACCGTGAGGTCAGTCACTGTAAACGGCATATGCGCCGACGTGCCGCGGGATTGGAGTCACTGCATCCGGCCGAAAGGGCGGATAAGATGATCAGCGGTGCAGAGGCGCGTATCATTAATTCTTTTCATCCTAGAGTAAGAACTAGCGACGCAGAACAGGTCCCAGCCCCACTACGAACGGCGAGCAGGCAGCGTGCGGACCCGGACAGCATGGGTAAGCACGCCGGTGGCACCAAGATTGTCGAAGTGCAGTCGTGAAGATGGCAAGCGAGGAGAGCGACGTTGAGTGAAACCACGACAAAGGAGACGTTTGGCTTTCAGGCGGAGGCAAAACAGCTTCTCAACCTGATGGTTCACTCGGTCTACTCGAACAAGGAAATCTTTCTCCGAGAGCTCGTGTCGAACGCGTCGGACGCGTGCGACAAGCTTCGGTTTGAAGCCCTGTCCGACAGCGCCCTGTTCGAAGATGAGCAGGAGCTAACGATTCGCGTCGGCTACGACGCACAGACACGCACGGTGACCGTCACCGACAACGGTATCGGCATGTCGCGACAAGAGGTGGTCGAACACATCGGAACGATCGCCCGCTCGGGCACCCAGGAGTTTCTACAAAAGTTGACGGGAGACCAGACTCGGGATGCGCAGCTCATCGGCCAGTTCGGTGTCGGTTTCTATTCCGCGTTCGTCGTGGCCGAGCGAGTGACCCTGGTAACCCGTCGCACCGGTCTCACGGCGGAGCACGGCGTCCGATGGGAGAGCGCGGGCGAGGGTGAGTACACACTTGAAACAGTCCGGAAGGACGCGCGCGGCACCGAGGTGCTCTTGCATCTCCGTGAGGGCGAGGACGAACTCCTCTCGGGTGGGCGCCTGCGGGAGCTCCTCCGCAAGTACTCGGACCACATCGCGATACCGATCCTCATGCAAAAAGAAGGAGCGGACGCCGCCACGGAAGACGAAAAGGTCAACCGGGCATCGGCCCTGTGGGCACGTCCCAAGTCAGAGATCAGCGAGGAGCAATACCAGGAGTTCTACAAGCACGTGGCGCACGATTTCGAGCCCGCCCTCGGCTACACTCACGCCAAGGTGGAAGGACGGCAGGAGTACACGATGCTGCTGTTCGTCCCCCAGCGGGCGCCGTTCGATCTGTGGGACCACGCGCAGCGTCACGGCATCAAGCTCTATGTGCGACGCGTCTTCATCATGGATGACGCCGAGCAGTTGATGCCAGCCTATCTGCGCTTCGTTCGGGGCGTGGTCGACTCGCACGATCTCCCCCTCAACCTTTCCCGCGAACTACTACAGCACTCTCGGGACGTTGCGGCTATTCGCGTAGCGTCGGTAAAGCGGGTGCTCGGATTGCTCGAGGAGTTCGCAGAGAACGACACGACCAAGTACGCCAGCTTCTGGCGAGAGTTCGGGCGGGTGTTCAAGGAGGGGGTCGGTGAAGACCTGCCGAATCGGCAGCGTGTCGCAAAGCTGCTGCGATTTGCATCCACCCATGTCGACACGGATGACCAGAGCGTTGGGCTCACTGACTACGTCTCGCGGATGAAGGATGACCAAGACAAGATTTACTACATGACGGCGGAGAGTTTTGCGGCCGCGCGCAGTAGTCCCCATCTCGAGATCTTTCGGAAGACAGGAATCGAGGTTCTGCTCCTGCACGACCGGGTGGACGAGTGGGTCGTCTCTCATTTGACCGAATTCGACGGCCGGTCTCTCCAGTCTGTCTCTCAGGGCGACCTCGATCTCGGAACGCTTAGCGAGGTCACCGACCCCGAGAAGCAAGAGCACTCCGAAACGGAATACACACCGCTACTCGAGCGGATGCAGCAGGCTCTCGGACCCAGGACCGAACGGGTGCGTCTCACATTCCGGCTGACTGATTCACCTACCTGCCTCGTCAGCGATCACGGGCCGAGCATGAATCTGGAGCGGATACTCAAGGAGGCTGGACAGGCCGTGCCTACAGTCAAGCCGGTGATGGAGATCAACCCTGAGCACCCCATCGTGGCACGGTTGAAAGACGAGACGGATGACAAGCGGTTCGCGGACTGGACCCTTATTCTGTTTGACCAGGCTCTGCTGGCCGAGGGGGGGAAGCTCGATGACCCGGCAGGGTTCGTCAAGCGTTTGAACGAGCTGATGCTGGCCATGGCGGGTGGCGCACGGTCGCGCATCTGGACACCGGAAGGCTAGGCTTTCCCTATATAATTTTTGGTTACTCGATGGGTGAGGATCCGTATTGATAACTTTTCTGAGACCGTGCGTTCGAGTGGTATTGTTCATGGGCGCGTGGTGTATATACGCGCCGACGTCCGTCGGGGCCCAGCAATCGGCGTCTGGTCCCGCCGCCGTCGAAGCGCGCGAGCTCACCGAAAGCGGTGTTCCACTGACCCGAGCGGTGGTGGTCGGCACAAGTCCGGTGATGGACGGCGAGGTGCTCGGCGACCCAGCGTATGCAGATGCCATGCTGGTAACCGGATTCGTCCAGAGTCGGCCGTTCGAAGGACAACCATCCTCAGAACGAACCGAGGTTCGCATAGTTCACACGACCGATACGCTGTACTTCGGCGTCGTGTGTTACACCGATGATCCAAGCACGATTATTGCGGCCGACAGCCGCCGTGACTCCGACTTGACTGAGACTGACAGCTTTCGGATCATGCTCGACACCTACCTCGACGGTCAGAACGGGTTCATCTTCGGGACCAGCCCGGCGGGGGTGGAGTACGACGGTCAGGTCACCAACGAAGGACAAGGAAGCGGTCGAGGCAGCGGCGGGGGCGGCGGACGTCCCGGTTCCCAGCAGGCGGGGTCTGGCGGTGGCTTCAACCTCAACTGGGATGGCGCGTGGCAGGTCTCGACGAGTGTAACCGACATCGGGTGGACCGCCGAGATCGCGATTCCGTTTCGCACGCTCCGGTATCCGACGAGCGACATCCAATCGTGGGGGATGAACTTCCAGCGCAACATCCGAGCCCGAAACGAACAATCCTACTGGTCGCCGATGCCGCGTCAATACGACATCAACCGGATCTCGCTCGCGGGTGAACTCCAGGGGCTTCAGGTGCCACCTCAGCGAAACCTTCAGTTCTCGCCATACGTGCTGGGCCAGGCGCTGCGCAAGACCGAAAGTGCGCGCAACACGCAGACCGGAGATATCGGGGCTGATCTCAAGTACAGCGTGACGCCGAGCATGACGCTCGACCTGACCTTCAACACCGATTTCGCACAGGTTGAGGTCGACGACCAACAGATCAACCTCGACCGCTTCGCACTGTTCTTCCCAGAAAAGCGGCCCTTCTTTCTCGAAAACGCCGGGCTCTTCTCGGTGGGGCAGCCCGGGTCGATCGATATCTTCTTCAGCCGCCGGATCGGACTCGGCCATGGCCAGCCGGTTCCGATCATCGCCGGCGGGCGCCTGTCTGGAAAGATCGGAACGAACAGCAATATCGGGTTTCTCAACATGCAGACGCAGTCGGTCGAGGGGACCAGGTTAGCGCAGCAGAACTTCACCGTCGGGCGATTCCGGCAGGATCTGGCGAACCGCTCGAACGTCGGTGCCATCTTCGTCAATCGGCAGGCCACCGGTAGCCTGGCTGACGATCACGACTATAACCGCACCTATGCGTTCGATGGACGCTTCGGGATCGGGCAAGGCGGCACCCTTTCGGGCTTTGCGGCGAAAACCGATACACCCGGGAAACCCTCCAGTAACGCACATGCGTATGGTTTCAGCGCCGCCCACGAGACGGAGCAGGTCCGTCTCAATATCGGGTATACCGAGGTCGCGCCAAACTTCAATCCGGAGGTCGGGTTCCTGTCTCGCAGGAGCTACCGTCGGGTGAACGCTACCGTCTTCACGACGTTCCGCCCCGCGAACTTCATCGGTATTCATGAACTCCGGCCCCACGTTACCCACAACACATTTTTCGAGTTCGATACCGGTCTCCACGAAACTCAGCTCACCCACATCGACAACCACTTCGAGTGGAGGAACGGATACGAGGTCCATACCGGTATGAACATTAGCCGGGAAGGTGTGTTCGAGCAGTTTGACATCTTCCCCGGTGTGTCGGTGAGGCCGGGAACCTACGACCACAAGGAAGTCCAGATCCGTTCGAATACGAACCGGGGCGCACCCATCAGCGCCAGTTTCGACGCGATCGTCGGCGGCCAGTTTGGCGGTGACCGTGTCACGGTCACTCCTTCGATTGCCGCCCGGGTCGGGGAGACGGTCAACACCTCGGTCGAATGGTCGCACAATGCCTTTCGGCTCCCAGGAGGCGACTTCACGACCAATCTCTTACGGGTGCGAACGGCGTACTCCTTTACGACACGGATGTTCTTGCAGGCGCTCGTCCAGTACAACGATCGCGCCGATCTGTGGTCGTCGAATATCCGGTTTGGCTTGTTGTCCGACGCCAATACCGGCCTGTTCGTTGTCTACAACGACATCCAGGGGCTCGGCTCGGAGATTCCGTCGGGCGCCGGACGCACCCTCACACTCAAATACAGCTATCTCTTAGACCTTCTGCGCTAGAACGACGGCACGCACGAGGCTGACGATGCGATCACCCTCCGCCACGGGACGGCCACGGCCGTCCCCGTTGCTCGTACAAACATAGACCGCCCCGCCCGGTCCGGTCACACTGTCTCTCAGTCGACCCGTAAGCTTCCCCGTCAAGTAGACAGCACTAAAGGGGATTGCACCGGCCTGTCTGGCCTTGGCAGAAACATGAGAGGCGGCACCCGGCTGAGGCGCTGGTGCGGCCCTTCCTGGTTGTATGAGACGAACCAGCGTTCAGGCAGCGCGCGGGCCTCGGCCAACGATTCGAAGAGATACGCGTCGAGCACCTCGGCGTGGTAGCTGCGGTTGAAGCGCTCGATGAAGGCCTTCTGGTCCGGCTTGCCGCGCTGGATGTAGTGCAAGGCGATTCGCCGGTCGTCACACCACTCGACGAAGGCCTGCGCCGTCAGTTCAGGGCCATTGTCGAGACGGAGCGCGGCGGGTCTGCCGTGTAGCGCGATCAGTTCCTCCAAGACCCGGATCAGCCGCCGGGCCGGGACCAACCGACGTCGATAGCCAAGCCTTCGCGATTGCCCTCATCGAGAATCGTGAACGCCCGAAAGTGTCGGCGGTCATACAGCGCGTCAACCATTAAGGTCGAGTGCCCACGTCTGGTTCAGCACCGCTGGGGCCACGAGCGGTCGCCGCACCCGATGGGGATACGCCGTTTCGTGCGTTGCGGTAGATGCAGCCGGAAGGCGCTGAGAGAGCGAGTGGCCACGACAACGTCAGCAGGCTATCAGGGCGGTGAATAAATGGAGCGGGAGACGGGGGTCGAACCCGCGACCTTCAGCTTGGGAAGCTGACACTCTACCACTGAGTTACTCCCGCTCGGCGAGGCAGCAACCCCTAGTATAGCAAGCAGTTCGACCGTCTTGCTCAGTGACCTAGAACCGGAATCAATAGGTCGTCTTCAGCATGGAGATGTGATTTGGCTTCCCGCTGAATGTTCTCGTAAAACCATCCCACGGCTCAAACACTCCAGCGTTCGACCTGTCCTCTGCGGTCATCTGCCATACGAGAAGAGTGTAGTACCGCCAAATACTCCCGGCTCAAGACGACGTTGCTCTGCAGTGATTTCCCGTTAAAATCAGGCTCGAAGCACATTGTCGTGCTTTTGAAGTCGAAGAACTTTGGACGAGCGAGCCGCTTCAGATTCGTGTAGTCGCCCACCGACACGAAGGGTTAAAGACACGCCTCGAGCGTCATGTCAGGAGTGAATGCATAGTCCCCGAGCAGTGACATCGATCACGTCGCGGCGGAGCTGGCCAAGATGACCTTGCCCCCTGAAACTGAACCAGCCCGAGCGTTAGAATTCGGGCGCAGCAAGCAGGAGACCCAGAAAGCGGTATACGACGGAAGAGATCATCACGAAGCTTCGGCAGGCGGAAGTGGAGCTGGGCCGAGGCCCTCTAGGAATAGACGTTGCTCATCCAGCCGGGCAACCCGTGGGAGAATGGGTGCGTCGAATCGTTCAACGACAAATTGCGAGATAAACTGTTGGACCGTGAAATCTTCTACACGCTGGCGGAAACAAAGAGCTTGATCGAGCGATGGCGGCGGCAGTACAACACGGTGCGGCCACACCGTGCGCTGGGCTAGCGCACACCGGCACCGGACGCGATCATGCCGGCTACGTTTGGGAACGTAGAAACGAGTTCAGCTCTCTCATGAGCACAGGCACAACCATGGGGCCAGGTCACCGGGCGTCGGTGTCAAGAAAATCGATCGCGATGTCCAGTGTGCGGTTGAGTGTCTTGGTCGATTCCGCGTGGTCGCGAGCGCCATAGTTTTGCGACATGCCCATGCCGTCGAGGCCAATTGCGAAAAGTTCAATGTCGCTCTTGCCTAGAGTACGCACTAGCGACCAGCGGTGGCGGCCTTCTCTTCAAGTCGAGCCCCACGAAGGATCGTTGGCATGCTGTAGTTCCCCTCGTGACACGCGTACTCGTACATCAGATCCGGGTTTCTTTTCATCGGAACCTGGGCGGTCCAGGGTGCTACCCATGTCGCCGGGTCGGTGACCGTGTATTCGTAGACGAGTGTCTCGGCATCCAGCCGCGTGAACCGTTCGATCAACGAGAGCTGTTCTCCCGAGCTTCGACGGGGTCGGCCCACCTGCTGATGTCGCCCGTGGAAGTTCGTGGATTCGACGACAAGCGTCTGGTTTTCCCAGTGGCCCCGCGAATCTCCCATCCACTGCTGAATCTGAGATCCCGGATGCGCCGGCCCGTCTATCGGGATGATCCGCACGTCGTGAATCTGCTCGTTGAGAATGGCAACATAGTCGCGCGTCTGGAACAGCTGCATGTTGTTGTTGTAGCCACCAGGGTTAATGGGCGGGCCCGCTTTGCCATGCTGGATACAACGGTCACCAGGCCCCCGGTCCTCATAACTGCCTGCGCGAGGACGCCCACGCTGCTCTTCACGGCCAATCTCTCTCTGGTCGTTCGCGGCCCGTTGTGCCTCGGGCGTGAACGGCGGAAGGCGGCCGTCGGGAGGATCGATGATAAGCGAGGTGCGTCTCGAAGAGATCACCGATGTCCCCCGGTCGTACCAGAACTCGTTGTAGGGAACGACGCCACCGTCTGCTTCAGGAGCGTAGTTGAGTCCGCCCTGTTCCGAGTCGATCAGATCTCGATTCTGGTGCCGACTCTGCGCTTCGGCAAAGGCGGCCGCCTCTTCCTCGGTCAAGAACTCTCGGCCGGCTAGGTCGTCTGGTCGTTCTAGGGGTGTGATGGTGCGGAAGTCCCATACACCTTGTAGGTCTGGATCGCCCCAGGGTGTCTGAGGTAGGTCGGACCCTGGTATTTGGCTATTGGCCTCAGTAACACACAGGCACAGGACAATGGTTGCGATTGCAGAGACGCGTAGTGGCACAAGAAGAAAATTCATTTAGTTCCCCCAGGCAGTGATTACACCACGATCGCAGGTCCGATACGTTAGAAATTTAGAAAGGTACCGCTGGCGCGGCAGTTCTCTCCCGGCGGAGTAGAATGCAACAGTTTTGTCCATTTGGTCACTCGGAGAAGCCGTGTAACGCTGGTCGTCTCGAAAGACAGAATGGAGGAGTGCAATGAATGACCGATGCTTCGCGTTTGTAGTAATGACTGCGGTGGCATTACTGGTGCCAGTAGATGCCGCTGGCCAGGCCAAAACCCCGTGGGGTGACCCGAACCTGCAGGAGATCTGGACCAGCTCCACGTTGACGCCACTCGAGCGGCCCAGCGAGCTGGCAGGTAAGGAGACGTTGACGGAAGAAGAAGTCTCAGAATCGACGAGGCGTGAGCTTGTACGGATCGACGGTGATCAGCGCACCGGATCTGGGCGAGGGGATCGTCAATCCGATACGCCAGACGGCAGAACCGACGTTGGCCGAGCGTATAACGAGTTCTGGCGCGACCGGGGTCGGATGCTTCGGCAAACGTCACTGATCGTGGATCCGGCGAATGGGAGGATTCCCTACCGACCGGGGGCTCGACCCGCGCGGCGCGATGATGGAGAGCTCCCTGCTGGTCCTGAGGACCGAGGTTTGGCTGAGCGCTGTATCTTGTGGCAGAGTGCCGGGCCACCGATGCTTCCGACCACGTATAACAGTAATTTCCAGCTGTTGCAGACCCCCGACCATGTAGTGATTCTCAATGAAATGATTCATGACGTCCGCATCGTACCGTTGGACGGGCGTCCACATGTTGGAGAAGATATCCGCCAGTGGCTTGGAGACTCGCGTGGTTATTGGAACGGTGACACCTTAACCGTTGAGACGACGAATTTCACTACGAAGACGAAGTTCAGGGGATCCACGGTGGAACTCAATCTTGTCGAGCGGTTCACACGTGTCGACGCTGACACGCTTCGCTATGAATTCACCGTCGACGATCCATCGGCCTGGACACAGCCCTGGACTGCCGGGTGGCCTCTCGTGACGCTTCAGTCAGCCTTGAGCGTGCAACAGAACGCACCAATTTCTCATCTCTTTGAGTACGCGTGTCACGAGGGGAATTATGGATTGACGGGTCAGCTGGCGGGGGCTCGCGCCGAAGAGAAGCTCGTAAGCAGTGATTCCAGATGATCGTCGTGTTTGACCGTTGAGACGCACTGGGTCTTCATAGTCTACTGACGGTGGTAGGGTAGTCGACCCCATTTAGCTGGGGTCGACTACCGCGCGTGAGTGTCGAGCTACCTCGATTCGATACTAACGACCTTGTCGACAGCACGGGCGCCGGTCAGAATGTTCTCACCGCCGTAATTTCCCTCGTGGCACGCAAATTCGTAAATCGGACCCTGCGACACACCGGCCGCGGCCTGGTCTGTCGTTAGATACATTTCGACCGTCCACGGGCTTGCGAATCTCACCGAGTCGGTGACCGTCACGCGATACAACAACGTGTCGACGTCGAGGCGCGTAAAGCGTTCGACCAATTCAAGCGTTGCGGAGGGGGCTCGCCAGACTTCGTTAAACCGGTAGTCTTGCCAGTTGTCGGTAAAGTGCTTGGACTCGACGACCAGCGTATTGCCCTCCCACCGGCCCCGCAGGTCTCCGTTCCACTGCCGGATGTTCGCAGCGACATGCGGCCACGCGTCGACCGGAATGATGCGACGTTCTCGATACATCTCATGGAGAATCACGATATGGTCCGCGGTCTGGACAATCTGATGATTTGGGTTGTAGCCGAGCCAGATCATCTCTAGAGGCCCGTCTCCAAGACAACGCTCTCCCGTGTCGAGGTCGACGTGGGAATCGTACGGAGGAGCTCCGTACAGCCGCTGGGTCGCGAGCGCCTCAGGTCTGTAGGGAATCCGTCCGTTCGGAGGATCTACGATTAGCGACGTCCGTCTCGACGGATAAGTCCGTGTCCCCCAATCGACATATTGCGGATTGTAGGTGCCAACCCCGAATTGTTGCCCCGGTTGAATCTGGGAAAGCGGGCGACCCGTGACCGGATCGAGCCTCGGCACGGAGTTCTGGCTAAGTGAGATCGCTTTCCTTTCAGCAGCGTCCCGTTCGAGAGTCGCCACATCCTCTTCGCTCAAAAACGCCTGTCCGGCGTACTCTTCTGGGCGTTCTAGATCAGTTAAGGTCCCAGAAGTCCAGACACCCTGTAGGTCAGGTGTGCCCCAGGCGGTCCGTGGCGGTTCTGAACCTGGGGATTGACCGTTGGTAGTGCCAATCCAGAGACCGAGGATGACCGCTATGATTGCAGCGACCCGCAATGAGCTGAGATCAAGCTTTATATGACCCTCCGTGACTATTACACCACGATCACGGGTTCAGCAGTGCAGAACTTTGCGGCTTGGTTGGTTGGTTGGTCCGTCCTGTGGCCATTAAATCTGAAATGGGAAAGATAACGGCTCTTGACCTTGAAGTATCGAGAGCTTCACAAGGAAAGACCTCAGTCAGGCAGCATCAAAATGGAGGCTAGAAGGCTGACCAGTCCGGTTATTCCGTCATCAGTGCAAACGTCCAGACCGAGCCGCCAGTCGGCACCTGACCTCGGGCCTAGCGATTGGCAAGGAGGCCGCCGAGCCCGGATGCCACGCTCACGTACTGCTGACCGTTGTGCGTGTAGGTGATCGCTGTCGCATTGACGCTTGAACCGGTCTTGAACTGCCACAAGGTGTCGCCGGTCGCTTCATCAAGCGCAAGGAACTCACCCGTTAACAGGCCAGTGAATAGTAGCCCACCGCCGGTCGCCAGCATGCCCGCCGAGCTTGGGAAGTCAGTCAGCGGGATCTCCCACTTCTTCGTGCCGGTCAGCGGATCGATCGCCACGAAGTGGCCGAGCAGGTCGCCTGGCTCGACTTCCGGGAAACTATTGGCGACGCCTGTGTACCCTCGACCAAGCGCGAACTCCATCGCCGCGAGCTTCTGAATGCGTGGCACATGCCACGAGCTCGTGTAGACGAGACCGGTGTTCGGATTGAATGCGACGGGCACCGCGTTTGACCCGCGCGATGGCCAGATTGCGACTTCCTCACCGGCGAGGAAGTTCTGATAGAGGTCGGTCAACACCGGTCGACCGGTTTCGAAATCGTAGTGCGAGGCCCAATTAACCTCCACGTAAGGATTTGCGGCAATCAGCTCACAGTTGGTGCGGTCCAGGACGTACAGGAAGCCGTTCTTGTTGGCCTGGATCATTACTTGACGAGGCTGGCCATCAATCCCTATATCAGCGAGCACGTGTTCGTCGACGCCGTCCACGTCGTACACGTCGTTGGGCGTGTACTGGAAATAGCAGGCAATTTCTCAGGTTTTCGGTCGGATTGCGAGCACACTCGATGTATACAGACTATCCAGCTCTCCGCGTGTCTTGGGGTCGTAGGGCTCCGCGTTGCCGGTGCCCCAGTAGACGAGGTCCAGCTCCGGATCGTATGAGCCGGAGCGCCACGTTGGCCCCCCGCCGTACTTCCACGCCTCGCCGTCTACAGGCCACGTCTCCGAACCCGGCTCGCCAGGTGCCGGAATGGTGTGTCGGCGCCACAGTTTTGTGCCTGTCTCTGGGTCCCAGCCATTCCAGAGATTAAAACGCCGTTGACCACGATCGGTGCGCCGGTCGCATAGTAGCCCTCGCTGGGATCGGCGAATGTCTGGTTCCACAGCTCCTCACCAGTCTTCATGTCGAGGGCGATCAAATGGTTGTCGAACGTTACGCGAAACAACTTGCCCTCATAGATCGTCGGAGCCCCTCTGTTGATGGGGGCGCGTCGCGACTCGGTTTCGAACGTCACCGGCGTGCGCCAGATCTGCCTGCCGGTCTCGACGTCAATGGCGAACGTCCACCTTCCGTTGATGACATACATGACTCCGTCGTATACGACCGGCGCGGCGAGCTCACCCGCGTCATTGCTCAGACTCGTGTTCCAGACCGGCACGAGCCGTTTGATGTTTGATGTATTGATCTGATCGAGTGGGCTGTAGCTCTTTCGATCGTATCCCATGCTGTGCGTGACGACGTTGTCGGTTTCGTTCGCGTCGTTGACCAACTCTTCCGTCGTCTGGGCCGTTCCCGCACTGGGCCATACGGCCAGCAGAATTACGAGGAGACAAGTTCTCTTCATGATCAGCCCTCCGTTGATATACAGGGAATCTCGCCGACTAGCCTAACTCGCGGCGGCAACCCGTTCAATAGACAGGTCTATTATTGAAACGTGGCCCAGGTCGCACGTCGGCTGTCCGAAAACGTCCCGGGAGATTTTTTTGTCGACGCCAGTTGCATAGACTGCGACGCCTGCCGACAGATCGCCCCCGCGACGTTCCATGACCATGGTGGTCAGTCGAGCGTTCATACGCAACCTGGTACACCATTGACAACCCAACGCGCGCTAATGGCGCTGGTTGCGTGCCCGACGGCATCGATTGGGACTGTGTCCCGGCTGGACGCACGCGCAGGGGTAGGGGCCTTTCCCGAACCGATCGTCGAGGGTGTGCACTTTTGTGGTTTTACGGCCGAGGCGAGCTTTGGGGCCTGGTCGTATCTGGTCGTGCGACCCGAGCGTGACGGCGGCAATGTGCTCGTCGATTCGCCCCGGTTTTCCACACCACTGGTGCGACAGATCGAACGGCTCGGGGGCGTCAGTCTGATGGTCCTTTCACATCGAGACGATATCGCCGATCACGTCAAGTTTGCCGCGCACTTCGACTGCCGGCGGGTGATGCACGAGGCGGACGGCGCCGTGCGGTTGGGCGTCGAGCAGGTGGTGACGGGTCGGGATCCCGTCGGTCTGGATGGCGAGCTGCTGTGTGTGCCCACCCCTGGACACACGCGGGGGCACCAGGTGTTTCTCTACCGCAACAAGGTGTTGTTCACAGGCGACCATCTCGCCTGGTCACCCCGACGCGAGACACTCGTCGCGTTCAGGGAGGTCTGCTGGGATTCCTGGGCGGAGCAGACGCGGTCGATGGAGAAGCTCCTCGCCTACGAGTTTGAGTGGGTGCTTCCGGGGCATGGCCGCATCCATCACGCCCCGCCAGATGTGATGCGCGAGCACCTCCGACGCTGTGTAGTGTCGATGAAGAGTAATCCCCTTTGACACGTGGCGTGACCTTGGTGCCCGACACTTCATTTCAGCGATGACTCTGCGCAGCGGTGAAGCTGACAGCCGCTTGCGCATAGAATGCGCACAGCCGCTGTCGGACCTCTCCGACCTGCGCGCGTAGTCGCGCTACTCGGTTCCCTGCCCCAATCCGAATGTGAAGATGGCGTTGCCTGCCGCCACGGTCACGTACTGCTTGCCATCAACGGCGTAGCTCATCGGCCCAGCATGCACCCTTCCACCAACGTAGATATGCCACAGCTCCTCGCCAGTTTGGGCGTCCAGCGCGAAGAAGAAGCCGTCGGCCGTTCCACCGAAGACCAGATCGCCCGCGGTGGATAGCAAACCGGACGTCGACCTGGGTTGCACCGGGAACTCCCACAGTATGTCTCCTGTCTGTGGCGAAATGGCCCTCACCGCGGTGAAGTATGAGTCGGCGGGCAGGGGTGTCTCTCCGCCACCGCCGCGAAAGCTCTCGCCCTGCTCGTATTCGACCGGCCGAACGAAATACTTCGTCTCTCCGTCGTACGCCATTACATAAAGGAGCCCGGTCTTCGGACTGTAGCTGGGGGACCACCAGTTGGAGCCACCCGTGATCGCGGGCGAGACCAAGGTTCCCTCGGCCGTGGGCGCCGTGTTCGGCCTAACGATCGGCCGCCCGTTTTCGTCGAGACCGTCTGCCCAGGTTTGCTTGGCATATGGTTTCCCAAGCAGGAACTCGCCTGTCTCTCGGTCGAGCACGTAGAAGAAGGCATTACGGTTGGGCCACAGCATGAGCTTGCGTTGCTGCCCGTCAAATTCTGCATCGACAAGCACAGGAATCTGGGTCGAGTCCCAGTCATGAACGTCGTGTGGCGTAAACTGGAAGTACCACTTCAGCTCGCCGGAGTCCGCGTCCAACGCCACCACTGAATCGGAGTAGAGGTTGTCACCGCGGCGCACCTCTCCGTCGTAGTCTGGACCGGGGTTACCGGTGCCCCAGTACACGAGATTAAGCTCGGGATCATAGGAGCCGGTCATCCACGTGGCCGCGCCACCCGTCCGCCAAGAATCGCCCTCCCATGATCGGTTGGCCGGATCGTCTGGTCCGGGGGTGGTGTAAAAACGCCACTCGCGATTGCCGGTCTCTATGTCGTACGAATCCACGAAACCACGAATACCGTATTCGCCGCCCGCGACTCCGGTGATCACCTTGTTTCCCACCACCAGCGGAGCAGCCGTCTTGCTGTGGCCCGGTTGCTCGTCCGCGACGTCGGATTGCCAGACGACGCTGCCGGTTCTCGCGTCGAGCGCCACGAGTTGAGCATCCAAGGTGCTCATGAACAATCGATCACCTAGGACGGCAACTCCCCGGTTGTTTCGACCGCAGCAGAAAACCATGTCATCCGGCAACTCATGGTCGTACCGCCAGTATTGCCCGCCGGTCTTTGCGTCAAGTGCGATGACGTTACTGGGCGACTCGGTGACGTACATGACGCCGTCGACGACGAGCGGCGTTGTTTCGGCGCGGTCAAGAGCCTGGAGTTGACTCACCCATTGCACCTGGAGGTCCGAAACGTTCTCTCGGGTGATCTGGTCGAGCTGAGTGTGTCGCCGGCTCTTGTAGTCGCCGGAGTACATCAGCCAGTTCTGAGGCTCGGCCTCAGCGTTTACTAGGCGATCTGTTGTGACTGGCCGCATGGCTGGTGCCGAGCTCTCCGTTCTCGACTGTGCCCCGATGGGGTGTTCTCCACCCAGGATCGATGCCGCGAAGACGACCGCCGCGCACTGGGTGCATCGCTTGATGGTCATAATGTCCTCTTTTAGGTCAGTGGTTCGTTCGGCGGAAGAACTCGGAACCGCGCTGAATTATAGCCCCAATGAGAATTCCTTTAGCCTCGACCCTGGTCCCTTGGTGGCACACCCGTGAGCAACGGCGCGCTCGTCTGCTCCCGCGCAGCCTCGAGCGGGATGTGGCAAACATACTGTCCGCGTCAGTCGTATGAAACGGATCGAAACAAGGAACCACGGAATGGTGCAAACAGGACGGGTTGATTTTAGTCACATGGATTCGGCGACCTTTGGCAGCGTCAATTTAAAGACCCGCGACAAGGACCGGGATGACACCGCCGCGTAATGACCAAAAATTTCGCGTGGGCCTCCGTTACGGGATGAACGTAAACGTCACCTGGCCGGTGATGGCATTGTTCAACTGCGCAAGCACTGAGTCTGTTTGCGGCCGACCCCACGCGCGCACGCGCACGTAGTAGTCACGGTTTGGCTCAAGTCGGGACGTCTGGCACAGCGGAAGCCGAGTTTGATTCGTCAACCATTCCTTGACCACCTCTTCGTCAAGGGTGACCAACGTTTCCACGACGCGGCCGTCGATCGTTCGTGCGAGGTTGTGCCGCCCCGTGAGGCCGTCGTAGCGATCGGTGCTACTGATAACCGCGCTGACGATCGTTCGGTCTGCCCAGAACGGTACACTCAAGCGGAGTTCGACGTTGTAGGTAAAGGTGGTTTGCAGGCCGCTAAAAATCAAGTCATGGACGTCAGAGTCGTACGCCTCGGGTAGCTCGAACGAGACTAGTACCTCGTCACCACGGACGAGTGGCACAATCCGCAGGTCGTCGGCTGTCTGCGCTACAAGACTGGTTGTCAGTAGCGCCACGCCGCACCAGATGCGCCAATCCGTCAGAGCCATCTCGACCTCAGAGTCAATACCGAATTACCAATGCCATAGTTCCACGCCAGAACGAAAGCTGCTCCGGCCCGAAGCTGACACCGCGGCCCACTGACGTTCCCAGGATCGTTCGGAGGTGTCGCACCTCCCAGTTCAGCCCGAACCGGTCCGCCAGAAATCCCGTGACGCCGCCGCCGAGCTGTATCGCAGGCACCGTCTCCGCTACCGCCAGCACGTTCAGCCGGTGTTCAATCCGCACACGCGTGAGACCAGCACCCCCGACGAAGTAGGGCCGTAGCCCGTATTCGTTCAGGTGGCGCGGGAGTGCCACGACGACACTACCGGTCAGTGTCGTGACATGGCTATGCACCACCAGGTCTCGATCGCCAGACTCGAAGAAGCCAGGTGCGTGGCTAAAGTCTATGTCTAGTCCGACCACGTCGCCGAGCAGCACCCCGCTCACACCCAGCACCTGGGTCGGGCTGCCGGCCGCATCCTCCACGTCTACAAACGTCGTCCCGCCGCCGAAAGCGATTCCAAGGAACGGCTTGACATGCCATTCGGCCGAAACCTCCGTCGCCGACCCCATCACGCTCAGTGCAACCGCGACCACCGCAACTCGCATTGCCGTCTGCGCGTGGCTACCGAACGAACAACTCCAAGAATAGTCGTGCAAACGGCGACTGGGTCAAACCACCTGCGGCCAGTCTGAGTGGCGTCGCAAGGCCATCACTATTCGCCATGGCGACCATCGTGAGTCCTCGCTCTGGAGCCGTCACAACAATTGACGATGAAGCGTTCTCGCCCACGCCGAACTGCCACACGACGGGCTGGTCGGCATAGGTGTCAACAAACCAACCCAGACCGTGCGCCAGGGGTAAGCCGTTCGACCCGATAGGTGGGCTCCACGCGAGGGCGAGTGTGTCGGTGTGTAAGAGAAGGCCATTCCTGAGTGCAAGGTCGAACCACGCGAAGTCCAGGACCGAGGAGATAAGCCCTCCCGACGCCGTGAGTGTCGTCAGCCCGTAGCTCGACTCGGCGAGGCGTCCCTCTTTATCCTTGGAGTAGGGCGTCGCGAGACGCAGAAGCACATTGCTGTATCGCTCGACAGGTGGAACATAGTCGACCACGGGATCGATGTGAATGACGTCGGGGCCAGGCACGGAATTGGGCATGCCCAATCGATCAAGCAGCGTGCCTACAGATTCTCGGAACGACTGCCCGGTGCAGGCGGCCACTGCGTCCGACAACGGGTCAAGACGCTCAGGGCGGTAGGCGAATTGCAGGCCGTCGATGCCGACCGTGGTGTGACTGAGAAGCTCGCGTATGCTGGCATCTGCATCTGGGCTATTCGGCCTCAGCTGGCTGGTCGTGTCGTCGAGTCTGAGTCGTCCATCCTCGACGCAGCGCAGCACCAACGCTGCCGTCACCACCTGTGTGACCCCGTCGAGATGGAAAGGTGTGTCGGTTCTGGCAGCGATGGCGCGCGCTATGTCCTGCTCTCCAAACGCGTGCTCCCAGAGAACCTGGTCTCTGCCGATGACCGCAACGGCCAGGCCGGGAATGCGTGCCTGGACCCGCAGCGATTCGATGTAGTCCCTAAAGGTGTCGAATACGAGGCCCTGGGCGTGCACTGGCGAAGGAGCCAGTAGTGTGATCGCAATCGTCAGGCCAAAGAGGCGACTAGCCATGGTCAGCGGCGACAGCCAGCAAAGATACAAAACAATGGTATCAGCTCGCGTCCTTTCGAATCCCTGGGACGCCAGATTTGCTGCGCGATTCTTGCTCAGATCCATATCGCAGTTGGACGCCAGGGGTACTTTCCGGCAGTACTGGGGAGAATTCCGGGGCCAGCGCGAGCGCGAGCGTGCTGTAGCCAGGTAAATGGCGCTCGCATCTGAGGCCGCGTTACTGTCCGTCATCAGAACCTGTGTTACGGCTCTGTATCCGAGCGTATTGGGCATAGAATGGTCTCGACCCACCTGGACCATGCCTTCGAATGTCGGCTCCCGGCTCGGCCGCTACGACGTTGCATTCGTCACGGTGACAGTGCCCGATTCTTAGGTGCGACCCGCATGCTGCAAGGCTTCAGTTCCCGACCACTGATAGCAGCCTGTCTGCTACTTGTTTTCGCCGGGACTGGTTGGGCCCAGCGGACCACGCCCGGACCACCGGCGGACCCGAGCGACGGTCGTCTTATTGTCGTTCCACTGCGTAACGTCACTGGTGAGGCGGGCGATGCTTGGATAGGCGCTGGTATCGTCGAGACCCTGATCGCTGACATGCAGGCCGAAGTGGGGGTGACGGTCATCGATCACGAACTGGCTGACTCTGCCTTTGGCAACCTCCCTTCGGTTACGGCGCCGGACGACGACGCAAGCCCCGCGGAGCTCGGACGTCGAGTCGGAGCCCGCTGGCTGATCAGTGGTGCCTATCAGCGGCTGGGCGATCGGATCCGGATCACGGCCTGGCTGGTGGAGGTGGCGAGTGGCCGGGTTGCTCGCTCAGTAAAGGTCGACGGGGCCCTAGGCGACCTCTTCGAGTTGCAGGACCAGGTCTCCAGGCAGCTGAGGGACAAGGCAGTGGTTAGCGTGGCGGCCGACCTACCTGTCGATTCCGTGCCTTCTGCGAGCCCGGCCCGGTTAGGACCCGAGGCGCTGTCGTCGCCGCTGGCCGCTCGTGTGCCTGCCCCCCCCCTCCTGCGGCGGAGGCTACCGCTCCTGATGTTCCGGCCGACCTCATCGCTGCCGGTGGGGACGTTCCGGCTGCAGTCGCGGCCATTCGGTCGACCGTGAACACAGGGGGTGCGGCCCTACTCGCCAGGATCGATGGTCCGCCTCCCCCGGTCCCGCCAGAGGTGGTCAACCGAGATGCCGCTGGTCGAGTGACGATTCGTGCGATCGGGCTTGACCGGGGCATTCTGCTCGATGGTCGACTCAACGAGCAGGTCTACGAAACCGTCCCTCCGATCACCGAGTTCGTTCAGCAGTCGCCTGATGAAGGGGCACCGGCGACCGAGAAAACCGAAGCCTGGATCATGTTCGACCAGACCAATATCTACGTGTCGGGTCGTATCTGGGATTCTGGGCCCCCAAGCGAGTGGGTCGCGAACGAGATGCGGCGCGACAGCGCCCAGCTGAGACAGAGTGACACATTCGCCGTGATGTTTGATACGTTCTACGACCACCGCAACGGCGTCTCCTTTTTCACCAACCCACTCGGTGCGTTGGGCGATTTTCAGATCACAAACGAAGGCAACCCGAACAGCGACTGGAACCCGGTCTGGAACGTACGAACCGGCCGGTTCGACGGCGGGTGGACGGTCGTGATGGAGATTCCGTTTAAGTCGCTTCGGTACCGGCCCGGTCGGTCGCAGATCTGGGGAGTCCAACTTCGGCGAAATATCCGTCGGAAGAATGAGTGGGGACACGTGACGCGGATCCCGATCTCGGCCGCGAATAGCCCAAGTGGCTTCGGCGGTATCTTTCGGGTGTCCGAGGCGGCGACGCTAACCGGTCTGCAGGTGCCGGCGGCAAGCAAGAACATCGAGATCAAGCCGTACGGGATCGGTGGTGTCACGACTGATGTCAGCGCCGGTCTGCGGAACGCCAGTGATGGCGATTTCGGTGTCGACCTGAGATACGGCGTCACGCAGAATCTGACCGCCGACTTTACCTACAACACCGACTTTGCCCAGGTCGAAGCCGACGAGCAGCAGGTCAACCTGACTCGCTTCTCACTCTTTTTTCCTGAGAAACTGGAATTCTTTCTCGAGGGAAGAGGCATCTTCAGTTTCGCCCAGGGTGGGTCTGGTCGTCGAGGTCCGCGCGGCCGTGGTGGTGGGCGCGGTGGCGGCGAGACGCCAACGGTCTTCTTTAGTCGACGTATTGGCCTTGAGGGTGGTGAGATTGTTCGGATCCTTGGTGGTGCGCGTGTGACGGGCAAAGTCGGACCACTCGATGTCGGTGCTCTCAGTATCCAGACCGACGAATCGCTGGTGGCTGGCACGGAGTCGACGAATTTCACAGTCTTCCGAGTCAAGCGTGACATCCTGCGTCGGAGCAATGCGGGAGGGATCTTCACCAACCGTTCGGTGTCGCGTGTCGGAGAAGGAACGAGTCAAACCTACGGAATTGATGGGACGTTCTCATTCTTTGACAGCGTGAACGCGGTCACATACTTCGCCCAGACCAGGACACCGGGCGTGGCGGAGAATGACAAGAGCTACCAGGCCCAGATCGCCTACGACGGTGACCGCTATGGTCTGACACTGAATCACCTTGTCGTCGAAGACGATTTCACGCCGGAGGTCGGTTTCGTCCGGCGTGAGAACTTCCGCCTGACCAGCGCGTCGGGACGCTTTAGTCCGCGGCCGCAGGCGTTCGAGCTCGTGCGGCAGTTTATCTTCGAGGGCGGCATCGACTACTTCACGACCGCCGATGAACGCCTGCTCGAGACGAGGACCAGAAAGTTTCGATTCGATACGGAGCTTGAGAATAGCGACCGATTCGGCGTAAGCCTCACCAACAACTACGAACTGCTGGTGGACCCGTTCGAGATGTCCGACGGCGTGACGCTGCCGGTCGGCGGCTACGGGTTCACGAATGCCGAGGTCTCCTTTGCATTTGGGGCCCAGCGACGAGCCAGCGGTAACCTGTCGTTCACCGCCGGTGACTTCTGGAGCGGTGACATCAAGACGCTTGCCTACAGCAGCGCACGCATCAGCGTGGTCGACCAATTCTCAATCGAGCCCGCTGTCTCGTTCAATTGGGTCGGTCTGCCGGAGGGTTCGTTCAACACAAATCTTGCCAGTGCTCGGTTCAACATCACGTTCACCCCACGGATGTTCTTCAGTGGCCTGCTGCAGTACAACTCTGGGGACGATACGTGGAGCAACAACCTCCGGTTGCGGTGGGAATGGGACCCTGGCAGTGAGCTGTTTGTGGTCTACACAGAGGACCGCGATACCGACCCCTTCGTGCCAGATCACTTCTCGGAGCTTAGGAATCGTGGGTTCGTGATCAAGATGACACGGCTGTTCCGGTTCTAGACCGACCGATCCCTTGACTGGATTCACCCATCGGGAGTCCACGACTTGATGACTGCGGTCATCTGCTCGAGCACTTGGGCGTCTGGGGCCGTGCCGGCTTGGACGATCTGAAAATTCGAGTACGCGCCGGCGAGAAAACGGATAGCCTCGTATATTCGCTGTCACGGGCTGCCGGGCTGAAAACCGACCTCGTCGTCGAAGGTCAAGGTATCGCCGTCCCTGGCACATCGCAGGACCCTCGGTG
>Ga0310123_10000824_pt1 | contig 27112 bp, 20 predicted proteins | sample CB6_AW_1057_MG_FD_203505 | JGI IMG/M metagenome (GOLD analysis project Ga0310123, IMG submission 203505) | Marine microbial communities from Western Arctic Ocean, Canada - CB6_AW_1057 | ecosystem: Environmental > Aquatic > Marine > Oceanic | place: Canada: Western Arctic Ocean | collected... | reverse complement strand
GAACGGTGGCCGGTTCGATTGTCACTTCTCCTGATCGGGCGGAGGGGCAAATCCGCGGCGCATGGTGTTCTCGGTAACGTTGATCGGAATCAGAAACTGTCCCAGATAGTCGGGTCCGCCTGCTTTCGAGCCGCTGCCCGACATCTTGAACCCGCCGAACGGCTGGCGCTCGACCAGCGCCCCGGTGATTTCGCGGTTCAGATACAGGTTGCCCACCTGCAGTTCCTCTTTGGCGCGCTGCAGATGGGCCGGACTGCGGCTGTAGATGCCGCCCGTCAGCGCGTAGTCGGTGCCGTTGGCGATCCGCAACGCCTCGCCCATGTTCTTGACCTTGATAACGGCCAAGACGGGGCCGAAAATTTCTTCCTGGGCCAGACGTGAACCTGGATCGACGTCGGCGAAAATGTGCGGTCCGACGTAATAGCCCTCGTCGGCCAAATGACCGGCGGGACATTCCAATACGAGCCTGTTCTCGGTTTTGCCGATTTCGACGTACTCCAAAATCCGCTGCTGAGCGACGTCGTCGATGACGGGACCGACCGACGTTCCGGGCTGCTCAGCCGGCCCGATTTTGAGGCTCTTCGTCGCTCCGACCAGCCGGTCCAGAAAGGCATCGTAGACGCTTTCCAGCACGATCGCCCGTGAACAGGCGGAACATTTCTGGCCGGAATACCCGAACGCACTTTGGACCGTGCCCAGGACAGCTTCGTCGAGGTCGGCATCTTCGTCTACGATGATCGCATTCTTGCCTCCCATCTCGGTAATCACGCGGGTGACCGACGTCTTTCGTGAGTCGGGCTCTGAAGCCGCCCGGTTGATTGATAGCCCCACGGCACGCGAGCCGGTGAAAGCGATCACATCAACGTCGGGGCTGCCCACCAGTTGCGGGCCGACCTCTTCGCCGACACCCGGCAGATAATTCACCACGCCGTCTGGAATGCCGACGCTCATAAAGATTTCCATCAGCTTAGCAGCGATCACCGCTGACTGCTCGGCCGGCTTCATGATGACCGTGTTGCCCGTCACCAGCGCTGCTGCCGTCATGCCGGTCAGAATCGCCAGCGGGAAATTCCACGGGGCAATGACGACCGCCACGCCACGAGGCCGGTAAAGATACGTGTTTTCTTCGCCTGAAACGTCGCATTGCCGCGAGACGGCCAGCCGTCGCATTTCCAGGGCGTAATACATGCAGAAGTCGATCGCTTCGGCGACGTCGGCGTCCGCATCGGCCCAGGGCTTAGCACATTCAAACAGCTCCCACGCGGCTAGCTCGAATCGGCGGTTCCGCATTTCCGCGGCGACCATTTCGAGATATTCGGCCCGATAGCCCGACTGAATCTTCGACCAGCTTTGAAACGCCCGCCGTGCCGCTTCGATCGCATCAATCGCGTCGTCCGGCGATGCCGCTGCCGTCCGGCCCACAATCTGTTCGGTGTGCGACGGATTCCGAGAAACGATGCTGTCTTTGGTTTCGACCACTCGGCCGTTGATGACCAATGGGTAGTCACCGCCCAGCCTTGAGGTGACTTCGTCGATGGCCTGTTGCATTCGTTCGCGGACGTCTGCCCGGCTGAAGTCGGAAAGCGGTTCGTTGCTAAACGCGGGGACCGGCTCTTCTGTGGGCGGTGCCGTCTGAGCGCCGACGTCGGCAGGATTCATCAGTAAGTCCTTGATTGACACATTTACGTTGTAAGTTTGCCGTAGAAACGAATCGTTCGATGTGTTCTCCAACAATCGGCGTACAAGGTAAGCCATGCCGGGAATCAATTCACCGAACGGCGTGTAAATGCGGACGCGGTGTCCCATCTCGGAAAACAGTTGCGCCTGCTCGACTCCCATGCCATACAGCATTTGGATTTCCCACGCCGCCGGCGGAATTTCCAGCGTGCGAGCCCAGGCAATGCCGTGCGCCAAGCTGCGCAGATTGTGGCTGGCTAGCGCCGGCCTGAGCCAGCGGTAGTTCTGCATGAGAAACTGCGTCTGCCGCTCGAAGTTGTCGTCTGACTGCCATTTCTGCCGGTAAACGGGAATCGGCCAGCCGCGGTATCGGGCATGGACCGTCTCGTAGTCCCAGTAGGCCCCTTTGACCAGCCGGACCCAGATCGGCGTGCCTCGCTGTTTAACCCACTCGAGCAGTCCGGCCAGATCGCGCTGAGCATCGGGAAGATACGCCTGGATGACCGTTCCCAGATCAGGGAAATTGCGAAATTCGTCCTCCATAAACACCTGTTTGAAAATCTCCAGCGTGAGGTCTTTGTAGGCGTAGTGTTCCATGTCAATGTTGACGAAGGCGTCTTGTGCGCGGGCCGATCGCAACAGCGACCGCAAGCGGGCTTTCACTCCCTCGGCCGTGCCTGCCGGATCGATCGGATTAAACTGGCTGTACAGGGCCGACAGTTTGATCGAGACGTTGACCCGCGGGATCGGCCCTTGCTCGTCCCGGTCGATCTGCAGCATTTCGGGCCAGTTGTTGATTTCCGGACACAGACCTTCAATCAGCTCGCCGTAGGCTTGCCGATAATCGTCGGCCTCGCGTTCACTGATGATTGCCTCGCCCAGCAAATCGAGCGTGAACGCAAAGCCCTGCTTACGCAGCCTGGCGACCGACCGCAGCACCTCGTCGACGTTGCGGCCGGCAATAAACCGCCGGGCCATGTTCCGCGAAACGGTTCGGGCGTTCCAGGCAATGGCCCGGCTGAGGACCGAGTTCGGCGGCGAGAGGTCCATCACAATTTGCGCTGCCGAGGGCAGATGCTGTCGGACCTCTTCGAAGTACTCTTGCAGGTGCCCGGTCACCTGCTCGTGGGTCCGCAGCATGGGTAAGACATCGACGAAGCGGAACATCTGCACTTTGACCGATTCGTCGGACATGGCCCGCGAGAGAATCTGGTCGTCCCACCACCGCCGTTCGAATACGCTAGGCGCCCGTCGTTCCAGATGCTCCCACAACTCACGGCCGACCTTCTGCGCTTCGGCCTCGACGGCCGCTGCTAAACCAGCCTGTTTCGTCCCTGCCACGTCGTCAGGTTCTCACTTGTGTGTTTAGAGAATGCGTTTTCCGTACATCGGAATTCTAAAGCCGGCCGTGCAGGGAAACAATCCGAGCCGAACCGAACCGGCGGGTTCATTCTCGAATTTCCGCTGGTACCGCGAGTGGATATAATGATCTGGGTGTCGGAGTTTCTGAGGAGTTGACAGCACCTGAAGGACAAAAACGGATGGCGACGGTTCAGGAGGTTCTGGACACAGCTTTGAAGCTGTCGGAAGAAAACCGGGCGAAGCTAACGCACGAATTATTGCGGAGTCTCGATCCGCCGGGGGATGAAGTCTCTGACGCAGAATGGCAAAACTCCTGGTCTCAGAGAGCCGTCGAACGATCGGGGGGAAACAGCGGCTGCCGATTGGAAAGACTCTCTGGCACGTGTCTGCCAACAGTTGGAGAACCGTGAGACGCCGTGAAGTTCGTCGTTCTCGCCGATATCCGTTCAGGTCGTGTACTCCGAGTTCAGCCGGACGTATTCCTGGGTCAGGTCGCAGGTCCAGAAGCGGATGCCGGCATCGCCCAGCGTCAGTTCCAGTTTGATGTACACGTCGCGGTTTTTGCGCATCTGGTCGGACAGGGCGTTTTCGTCGTATTCGACCGGCGCGCCGGAGCGGTAGATCAACGTTTCGTTGATCCGCAGCGTGATGTCCTGCTCAGTAAGTTCCACCCCCGTTCGCCCACAGGCTGAAACAATGCGGCCCCAATTCGGGTCGTTGCCCGTGATCGCGGTTTTGACCAACGCGTCGTCGGCGATTGTTTTGGCGATTCGGTGTGCTTCCTCGCGCGTCTGTAAGCCGTGGACGTCCAATGTGACGAAGTGTTCGGCCCCCTCGGCATCGCGGACGATTGCCCGGGCTAGTTCTGCTGTCACTTCGTCGAGCATCTGCTGCAGAGTGCCGGACTGTGTCAGGCCGGAACTTGGCAACATCTCCCGGCTCTGTAAAGCACCATTGGCCAGGAAGATCACCGAATCGCTGGTGCTGGTGTGCCCCTCGACGCTAATGCAATTGAAGCTGCGGTCGACGGCATGGCGTAACAGAACGTCGGCCTTGTCGGGCGTGAGTTCGGCGTCGGTCATGAGAACCGCCAACATGGTCGCCATGTTGGGGCCGATCATCGCCGCCCCTTTGGCTGCGCCGCTGACGGTCACAATTCTGCCGTCAACTTCCACCTGCCGCATGGCTTGTTTGGGGAGTGTGTCGGTCGTCATCATTCCGCGGGCGGACTCAGCAAAAGCCTGAGGTGTGTCGGAGAGTTTGTCGACCAGAGCTGGAATTCCCGCCTGCAATTTTTCCATCGGCAGAAAATGTCCGATCACGCCGGTCGAGCAAACCAACACGTCTTCGCCCTGGCATTCCAGTCTCTCGGCCGTTAGCTGAGTCATCCCCCGAGCGTCTTCCACTCCGCGCCGGCCGGTGCAGGCATTGGCGTTGCCCGAGTTGATAATCAGCGCCCGCGCCGTGCTGCGCGGCAACCGTTCTCGGCTGACCTTGACCGGTGCGCCGCAGACCCGGTTTTGCGTGAAGACGCCGGCCGCTGTACAGGGTACGTCGGAAGCAAACAACGCCAGGTCGAACTGATTCGGATCGTCCTTGATCCCACAAGACAACCCGGCGGCGCGGAAACCGACGGGGAGTACAGCTCGCGCAGACGACATGGTTTGCTTCTCGGTGAGCGATTGAGAGAAAGGGGAATCGCAACGTTCACGGCAACAAGGCCGTTGTCTCAGCGAAGCCGCACATCAGGTTGAAGTTCTGCACGGCGACGCCGGCGGCCCCTTTAATCAGGTTGTCAATACAGGAGAGCACAATCACCTGACCGCGTGACTTGCGGACCGTGACGTCGCAGTAATTCGTGTACGCCACATCCTTCGTGGCCGGCAGATGTTCGACGATGTGGATGAACGGCTGGCCTTCGTAAAACGCTCGCAGGGCGTCGAGCAGATCGTCTTCGCTGGCGTCCTTCGCCTCCTGGGCGTACATGCTACACAGAATACCGCGGTCCATCGGCACAAGGTGCGGCGTGAAGACGACTTCGACCGATTGATGGCTGGCCTGCGAGAGGATCAGATCGATCTCCGGGGTATGGCGATGCCGGCCGACCGAATAGGCGGTCACGTTTTCGTTGCATTCGGGATAAAGGGTCGTCAGTTTGGGTGTGCGGCCGGCCCCGGAAACGCCGCTTTTGGCATCGATGATGATGCCGGTCGGTTCGATATACCCGCCGCACAACAACGGTGCCAATCCCAAAATCGATGCGCTTGTATAGCAACCGGGATTAGCAATCAACTCGTGACCGGGGATTTTTTCGGCCCACAGTTCCGGCAAACCGTAGACCGTGGTGCCCAGCCGGGTCGGATCGGTGTGCACCAGCCCGTACCACTGCTCGTAGACGGCCGGATCGGTGAGCCGGTAGTCGGCACTCAGATCGCAGACCCGACAGCCGCCGGCCAGCAGTTCGGGCACGGCGGCCATTGCGGCGCCGTGCGGAAGAGCGCAGAAGACAAAATCCGATCGCTCGGCCACTTGGGCGGGAGAGAGGTTCTGGCAATTGAGGTCGAGCCGACCGAACAGCGACGGATGCACCGAGTGAATGTGCGGCGAGACTTCCTGACGTGTCGAAAGGGCGGTGATTTCGACGTCGGGATGTCGAAGTAAAATACGGATCAACTCCAGTGAGGTGTATCCGGTCGCTCCAAGAATGGCGACTTTGACCATGTCCAACTTTCTATGCACGATGGTGGCGGCTGTACCTGGGTGTCGCCTTATTCTACGTTTCCAGAAGAGGTGGACAAGGCAGGTCCCAGGGCTGGTCAGTTTTTCATTCTGGGGTCTCAGGCAGGGGTCTGGCCCTATCCAGAAAAGATGGTTGCGGATTGATGCAGACAGGTGGCGGGGTGTGAGCGATAGCCTCGCCCCGAGCTGGGCCCGGTCGATTGAACCGAAACCGTTCTCGACTCATACTGGCCGTACCGTTCCAGTTTCCAGTTTCCAGTTTTTAGTCACCGGAAACTGCCACTTGAAAACTCCAAATAAAATCGTCTGTTTTCACCCCATTCATCGGCGAACTTGGCCCGCAGGAGCAGAGACATGGTTTCCCGGCAGGTTTATCTCTCGGGACAAATGGTCCCCGAAGAAAACGCGAAGATTTCGATCTTTGACAGCGCCGTCACACTGGGCGGCAGCGTGACCGAGTCGACCCGTACCTTCGGGCATCGGCCGTTCAAGCTGGAGAGGCACATTTCGCGGCTCTACAAATCGTTGAAAGTCGCCCGCATCGATCCCGGCTGCACAGCGGCAGAGCTGTTAGAGATCACGCTCAATGTGCTCGAAACCAACCTGCCTTTGATGGCCGAGAACGAGGACTGCTGGATTGTCCACAACATTTCGAGAGGGTTGATGATGCCCGGACCCGACCCGTCCCAGCACAGTTCGGCAACGGTGATGATCTTCACCTCTCCCATGGACCTGCGCGGATGGGCCCGGTTTTATACCGCAGGCTGCCACGCGGTGACGGCCATGAGCCGCATGATTCCCACTCAATCGCTCGATGCGCGGATCAAGAACTGCAGCCGGATGGCCTACACGCTGGCCGAGATGGAAGTCAAACTGGTCGATCCGGAGGCGCAGGGGGTAATTCTCGACATTGACGGCAACGTGGGCGAAAACAAGGGGGGCAACATCTTCGTCGTGCAAGAGGGCCGGCTGATAACGCCCAGCACGCGGAACTGTCTGGCCGGCATCAGCCGCGAGACAATTCTCGAACTAGCGGCCGATTTGGGCATTCCCACGACCGAGACCGACCTGCAGCCTTACGACCTCTACACAAGCGAAGAACTATTCTTCACCAGCACGCCATACTGCATCATGCCCGCCAGCAAGTTCAACGGTTTGCCGGTCGGTGACGGCAAGGTCGGACCGATCACCAAACGGCTGCTGGCCGCTTGGAGCCAGCGGGTGGGCATCGATATTGTTGCGCAGGCACAAAGCCAACTCAAAGAGCCGTGAGCTTGGCCGACGGCCGATTCGTTCAGCGAATTACGTCTGCAGCCCCATTGTTTCGTGCTGCCGTTTGAGCGCCGTCTGGTAGCGCTCCAAGGCCACCTCGTCGAGGCGGCAACTGCGACCGGCGAAGACCATGGCAAAGGCCCGGCGTTGCCGGTTGGCCGAGCGGTTGGTATCGGCCCGATGAATCGTCTCGCCGTGATGCGCGACCAAATCTCCCGGTTCGAGGCAGATGGGCACCTCCCGCGATTGGTCTTCGGGACGGTCATTCTCGATTCCCTGAGAGAAACCTAGGACCTTCGACGGATTGTGGTCTTGCACACCGCCCCGATGAGACCCGGAAACGTACCGCAGACAGCCGTTCTGCTCGTCAACCGGGTCGAGGGCCAGCCACAGCGTCGCCACGTTAGCCGGCTTCAGGCAGAAGTAGTAGTTGTCCTGGTGCGGCGGAGTCGGATGTTCGATGCCGGACGGCTTGTTGAACCACTCCGGCTTTCGGGCTTCGACCGGTTCACCCACCAGTGTCTCGGCCAAGGCATTCCAGGCCGGATGCCGGCGGTAACTCTCGAAGTACTCGTCACCGCCCATGTTATTCATTTGCTTGAGCGTTTCAGGACGCGTGGGGTCGTGGTAGAACGCCGCTGAATCAGGCAGCGTCGGAACGACCTCGCTAATGTAGCGGTCGAGATTGGCTATCAACTCGCTCAGCTCGTCCGGCGGCAGGAAGCGCCGCACGATCACAAACCCATCACTTTCGAACGCCGGTTTGTACTCGCCCCATGTCATCGCACCAGCCTTTGAAAGAAGTCTTGCCGCAACTCGCATTCCAGCAGTTCGTCGATCCGGTTCTGCTCGAGTCCCTCGGCGATGGTGATAAACGTTTCGCGGGCCGCCTGCACGGTTTGCTCGACTTCGTCCGGCCCTTGAGCAGCGTTGAGATAAAACGAGGCATATCCGTGACAGCCCCGTTTGGCCATTTCCTGAATGAACAGCGTTACCAGCTTCGTTTGCAGCCGGGAATCATCGACGTCGAACGTCAAAGACGGGTGGATGCTGAGCCCGCCGCATTTCACGCCGAGACCGGTTTCGTCGGCAGCGGCGTTCAATCGTTGTTGCAGTTCGGTCCCCGTTTTTTGCACATGAGCGGGAACATCTCGCCGGCGGATTTCGCGGAGCGTCGTCAGGGCGGCCCTCAAGCCGATGGTGTCGCTCCAATAGGTGCTCGAGATAAACATTTGGGCTGCCGGTTCCATCACTTCGCGCCGGCCGACAACCGCCCCCATCGCATAGCCGTTCGAGATTGACTTGGCGAAAACCGCCATGTCGGGAGTGACTTTAAGTTGCGGCTGCACGCCTCCGGCCGTCAGACGGAAGCCGGTGCTGACCTCGTCGAAGATCAACACAACATTGTGTTCGCGCGTCAGCTTGGCGACCCCTTCCAGGTAACCGTCCGGCGGAAGCTCGGAGCGCAGCGGTTCCATGATGACGGCCGCCAGATCGCCCCGATTCGCATCCAGCGCTTCACCCAGGGCGTTCAAATCTCCGTAAGGAAAGGGAATGGCGGTCCCTTCCAGGCAGCGGGGCACGCCGATCGGTTCAATTCCGGGAAAGAGGTGTTCGTTCAAACTCGACTCGGCGGCCAGGTTCGCTGCCAGATACCAGTCGTGCCAGCCGTGATAGCCGCAAAAAAGGACTTTGTCGCGGCCGGTCGTTCCACGGGCAATGCGGACCGCGATCGCACAGGCTTCGCCGCCCCCCTTGGCGTAGCGGACCATTTCTGCACACGGAATGGTTTCGATCAGCTCTTCGGCCAATTCCAGTTCCAGCTCGTGATTGACCGAGTAGAGCGTGCCGCTGCCGATTTGCTCTCGAACGGCTTCATCGACGACCGGATCGGCGTAGCCCAATATGATGGCACCGATGCCACTGTTCCAGTCGATGTACTCGTTGCCGTCGACATCCCAGAACCGGGCCCCCTTAGCGCGCGTGGCATACACCGGTGTGATACCGAAGGCGCCCCGCGTCGGACGGCGACTGATGAGCTGAGTTGCCCCCGGGATCAATTCGAGCGCTCTGCGGTACAGCTCCATCGATCGCTGCACACCTTTTGTCCGCATGGTCAATTGGGATGCCATGATTGGTCCACCTTGAATAGTTTGCCTGTTGGTCCGATCCGTCTGCCTGGCCGGGTGAAATCGCCGTCTCTCATATCCCCCATCATACAGACCCAGACAGAACTGTGAATGCTCGGCCGATTTCCGAGCATCGACGGCTGAATCCCGCTGCGGTCACTGCCGGCCAAGCTTCGGATCGACGGCCAGGGACTGTAGACGTCTTTCGTCTTCAGCGTTGCCGGTCCGACAGGATTGCCTGCGCGGCATTGTGACCGGGCGCGCCGGTGACCTCTCCGCCCGGATGGGTCCCGGCACCGCACAAATAGAGACCACGAATTGGCGTGCTATAGCCGGCCCAGCCCTGCATCGGCCGCGATGTAAGATACTGGTCCGGAACCATGTCCAGATGCCGAATGTTGCCGTCCGTCAATCCGACGCGACGTTGCAGATCGAGCGGTGTGAACAGCGACCAGTCGACAAGGCAGTCGCGGAAATCGGGTGCGTACTCAGTCAGCAACTCGATCAGCTTCTGGCCGACATCCTCACGCCGATCGTCCCAGCTTCCCTCAGCCGGCCGTACCGGTGCATAAAGCGCCCATACCGAAAGCACGTGATGGCCGGCAGGAGCCAGCGACGGGTCGTAAACCGAGGGAATTTGCACTTCGATGACCGGTTCCTTCGCAGGTCGCCCGTGCCGCGCGTCGTTCCAACTGCGCTCGAAATACTCAATCGACGGGCAGATCTTCATCGAGGCCACACAGCGCGGATCGAAATCGCCGTTGAAGTAATGAGAGAAGTCCGGCAGCCGATTCAATGCAGCGTGAAATTTCAAGTAGGCGGTGTTTGTCTTCAATCGCTCGGCTCGCCCAAAAAATTCGCCGGGAAGGCGATCGCGGCCGACCAGACTGAGCAGCGTGTGCTTGGGATCGGCGTTGCTGACAACGATCTCGCCGCTGACTTCCGTTCCGTCCGTTAACCGAACGCCGATAGCTTTCCCATTCTCGATCAGAATCCGTTCGACGCCGGCACTGCATTGGAGCGTCACACCGAGCGTCTGAGCCGACGCCGCCAATGCCTGCGCCAGCCCCCCCATGCCCCCCTTGACAAGACCAACATCTTCAGGCCGGCTGAACACGTCATATTTGATGTGAGTGTAGCACCAGGCGCTGCCCGCCGCCGCTGGATCGCCGACATCCTGCGCCTGAATGAACGCTCCACGGATCGCAACATCGTCGAAAAACTCAGTGACCAGGTCTTTCATGCTGACGGTCAGCAACCGCTGCAGCAGCGTTTCCCCGTCGGTTCCGCGGACGCGCGCAAACAGGTCGGCGAGACTCGGTGCCGGCTGGAGAAAGTCAGGATAGATCAAACCGGCCGCCCGTTCCCAAAACAACTGCCACTGGGGAAAGCTTTGGGCATCGTGTGCCGAAAATTTTGCGATCGACTGGCAGGTTCGTTCGAGCGAGTCCCAGATAAACAGGCTGCGTCCGTCGGGATACGGCTGGAACCGTGCCGGGTCGAGATGATAGACGTCGAATCCGTGCCGCCGAAGTTCGAGATCATCGATCACCTTGGCCTGCAGCAGATGGCAGATGTAGGAGCAGGAAGACAACCGATAGCCGGGAAAAAGCTCTTCGGTCACGGCCGCACCACCCGGAAACGCTCGCCGCTCCAAAACCAGCACTTTCATGCCTGCTTGGGCGAGATAACAGGCACAGACAAGCCCGTTATGCCCGCCGCCCACAATCAGCGCATCGTAATCGGCTCTGGCTGTCATCGTTGCCGCTGCTCTGTTGAAGTGTCCGGCCCTGCCCGACGAAATCGAAACACATCCAAACTCAGTATTTTGGCACCGGTGTATCGTTTTGTGAGTTGCTGTTAGTCTACCTTAAGCGATACGTTTCCAATAGCACGAAGCGTCAGCAATCGCTGAGGCCCTTGCCGGGCGCTGCCGGCTTGTGGAGCCTGTCCCATCAGGTTCGACGACGCACGACTTGCTGCTACGCAGAAAGAACCGGCGGCAGAGATGTAGGCAAAAATCACCAGCGAACCGGCGGTCACCTCGTAGTTTACTCGTGGAACGACCCGGGCAAAATTTCGTCGCCGGACCGAGTCGAGGCCGCCCGCCAAACCTTCACATCGATCATTTCGCTAATCGGTCGGACCGAACCATCCATCAACACAACATTGACCAGCCCCGAGTGATAGCTGCGGGCCGTCACTGCGGCATAAGTGGCGTTGGTGATACTGGCTTTGCCTTCCTGCCAGTTGGTGAAATCAACGTCGAAGCTTTCCCCCTCTACGATGCAGGTGACTTCTGTGTTTGGCGGAAATGTCGTGGTAAAACCGGTCTGGTGAGCTCGTCCGTCGATCCATTCCGTATGCCCGCTCTCTGTCTGGAACTCACCGGCGGCCCCGCTGGAACAAATCTCCGCAGGTAACAGCGGAGTCTCCGTGGCATTGGCGGAGTTCCGGTAGTAGGGGGTCCAGCCCTTGATCTCCGCCATGGCCAGCGTGTTGGTCAAACCGTCACGGAAATCATCGGGCTTGAGCCGGCTTCGCGGGTAGAACGCGCCGGGTCCTCCTTTGTCGGTTGTCGGGTCGTAAACGAACCACGTTCCCAGGTTGACGCCGTAGTTCAGCGGATAGTGTGAGTCTCCCCGTGGCATATCTCGAAGTTCAGACGGACACAACAGGGCCTGAATACGGAGAGAACCAAGATTCACCGTCACACCGTCGGCAGTCTCAACTGGTATCGTGGCCGAATAAGGCTGTGTGAAGTCAATCTTCTCGAAGGTCGCAACCTGTTCAAGATAAGGCAGAAGCTGTGTCTGTGCCGACCAGCCGACCGTGTCTGTCGAATCATTTGGTCGCGCCCCTCGCCAACTGGAGGGATAATACCCTTGCGTGGTCTGGAACGTCTGCAAAGCCAGCCCCAACTGCTTCAGATTATTCTTGCAACTGTTTTGCCGGGCCGCCTCGCGGATCGCCTGGACGGCGGGCAAGAGAATAGATAGCAGGATAGCGATCACCGCTATGACAACCAACAGCTCAATCAATGTGAATCCGGCACGGTTGTGCGTCACGGGATTCGGTTTCGACGTTTTCACTTTCGCGGCTTGCATGGTTTTACTCCCGTTTACTTGACGTTGAATTAACCTTGACGAAGGTTTTCGGACACAAGTTTTGGAGACTCATTGAGATTGCATATCAATAGTTCTCTCGCTGCTCAGGATGTGTCGAGCAGCGAGTTGTGACTGGAAAAATCGGAGGACCCTAGGAATGGTTCCTCGAAAAAATGAGGGCATCTTGACGACATTGCCGGTGATCAATACACGTAAATCACTATATAAATTGAACTTGTGAATATTATTTGTTTGCGACGGCAGCTCGGCTTGGGTCTTGAACAACTGGTTGGCCTGTGACGGCTTGCAACCGCAGTTAATTGGTATTGAGACTCAGTCTCAATTAATACGCATGTTACCGAATCGGCTTCCGCAGTCAACCGCCAAGCACTCCGATTTCCCAAAAACCAAAAACACAATCCGTCGGCACCCTGTTGCTGAACCAGAGGTTCGCGATTGGTGATGAGTGCCGTTTGGTGGAAGCAGGGAGTGTCGACAAACCGCGTCACGGCTGCGGATCGAAGTGTCAGCGATCGACCTGCTGAAAAACTGCGATTAGAAATGCGTACCGACGATCTGCCGGTTGTACTCGATGGGCAGCAAGCGTCGACAGTTATCAAAGGTCGACCAGTCGGCCGCATAGACCCGGCTCGACTCACCACCGAAAGCGTTCACTCGGCGGGCTATGGTCAGTGGGACCGCAAAGCAAAGCAGATCGATTTGGCTTTGGGCAAACCGCCGCGGATAGCGGCAGCTGATCCAAAGGTCGATATCGACCACACTCAAACAGCCGGGTCGCTTTTCGATGTTCTTCAGATGGGCGATGAGATACTGTGGCGTGACCAGGTTGTCGTGGTTGATCCAGCAAACATAGTCGCCCCGCACATGGTTTAAGGCAAAGTTCCGCCCGACATTCCCGAAACAGCCCGCGGCGCGGGGCAGTTGCCAGATTTCCATGCGATTGTGGGGAAAATGACGCTGCAACTTCTGCACGACCCTGCGGGGAGCGAAGCGGTCGAGTGGTGAGGGGCCATGCACAACCAGAAGCAGCTCCCCCAGTCGGCGTGCTCTTGTCGGCAAACGCAGGTCAAAGCTCGCGGAATCAGCTCGAAGGGTTCGAAGACCGTCATCACGATCGAAAACTTCGTCGCCACTCTTCGATCCGATCATCAAATCCACATTCGCCAGGGACCACTCGGCCGGGTCACCACTTCGCGCTGCCGGGCGGATTCTCTAATCTACGGCTTTCAGGTTGCGCAACGCCGACGGACTTGAAGCCGATTTGCGAATCGCGGTCTGGTCTTTTCGTTTTTGACTCGTCTTCCAGGGAACTTCGGCTTGCTTTGCTGTCGAAGTTCCACAAAACCAGACAAGGTGGTTTGTGAAACAAACCGCCTGTGACGGCTCAGAATGGCCAAACAGAAACTGCGCGAGGCGATTGCGGCGGAAGCCGCCCGGTTAATTCTGCGCGGCAAGGAGACCGAATACGCCGTAGCGCGAAAACGGGCAGCCCGCTGGCTCTCCCGACGCAAGATCGATGCCGTAGACATGCCCTCGGCAGCGGAGATCCAATTTCAGTTGCATATGCTCGCCGGGTTGTTTACCAATGAACACCAGTCGGCCGCTTTGCTGGCGATGCGCGAAGCGGCACTGGAGTTGATGGTGTTGCTCGAAGACATTCAGCCGCGGCTTTTCGGCTGCGTGGTTGACGGGCCGGTGTTGCCCGGGTCGGAAATCACGCTCAGAATCGTGGCCAGCACCCTCGACGATGTCGTCTCGATGTTGGACATTGCTGGATTTCACACGCGGGTCTGCCGGGTCAAAACCGGTCGAGGTCCCGGCGGCGACCCCGAGGAAGAAGTTGTCCGGTTTCATCACCGTTTTCCGTGTGAAATCACCGTTCGAGACGATGGATCGGCTGCGGACCAGCAGGCCGATGATTCGATTGCCGAAGGAGAAATCGATCATCCGAAACTCGAATCGCGGGAGTACATCGACCCCGGCCAGTTGCGGCGGCTGATCGAGCAGACCGGCGGCCCAGCGACGATTCAGACCGAAACCACACACCCTGAACCGGCCGACGAGCATCAATACCATCCCGACGCATTCGCCACCATGCGTCTGCTGCTCAAACGGCTGGGGCAGGTGCAATTCGATTCCGCCGATCATCCCGAAGGCAATGTCCTCTATCACAGCCTACAGGTCTTCGAGCGCGGGTTGTCTGAGCGGCCCTACGATGAAGAGTTTCTGCTCGCCTGCCTGCTGCACGATGCCGGCATGGCCATTGACCGACGGGACCCGGTCCGGGCGCTGCTGCGGGCGCTGGGTGATTTGATTTCCGAACGAACGCGATTTTTGATCGAAAATCGCTCAGCGGGGCTCGAGTATCTACAGACGGGCAAGATGTCGCGGTCGCTACGCCGCTCTGAACACTTCGACGATCTGGTTCTACTAGCCCGCTGCGACCGGGAAGGACGCACTCCCGGTGCTGAGGTCTGCGAGCTCGACGAAGCACTCAACTCCATTCAGAGTCTTGAAACGAGTTGGGACGACGTTTGACGCGTAGAGTCTCACCTTGTCACATCTACGCGCCGTGCGCGTATGTTGCGGAGAGCCCAGAAGAATCGACATCGATAGATTCTGGCTCTCCGCTCTCGACTCTGGGCTGCGGCCGATAGGCCGTGTTAGGCAATTCGGTACCTTTCCAAGGCCGTTTTCGAAATTTCCAGACCGAGTCCCGGTGCCTGCGGCGCCCGCATGCAGCCCTCTTCCAGCACGGAAGACTCAGCAAACGCCGCCGTCAGCCACGGCATATATTCCAGCCCGACGACACCCGGCAGTCCACAGGCCAAATGCACCGAGACCTCCATCATCAGGTGCGGTTCCACGGGTCGATGTGCCGCGCCGCAGAGCGCGGCGATCTTCAGAAACTCGGTGATCCCGCCCACCCGCGTGACGTCCGGCTGCACAATATCTACGGCTTCGGCCCGCAGATACACATCGATCTCAAATCGCGAACCAAGCGTTTCACCGAGCGCAATGGGAACGTCGAGTCGGTCGGCCAGACGGGCATGACCGACCGGGTCTTCGCAGATCATCGGCTCTTCGTACCAGGCGCAGCCGAGTTGCTCGAACTCGCGGCCCATACGGAGGGCCGTCGGGAAATCCCATTTCTGGTTGGCGTCGACGGCAATCCAGATCTCTTCGCCCAATGCATTGCGGACCTCGCGGACCCGCCCGAGATCGATCGCCGGGTCGTCGTGACCGACTTTCAGCTTGATGCCGCGCATTCCCTGTTCGAGGTACTCCCGGGAGGCGGCGAGAATCTCATCGACCGACATGTTCATCCAGCCGCCGTCAGAACCATAAATCGGGGCGCTGTCGCGCATTCCGCCCAGAAGTTTGTAGAGCGGCAAACCGCAGACTTTCCCTTTGAGGTCCCACAGCGCCAAATCGAGGGCCGACTGCGCCTGAATGACCAGGCCGTGCCGGCCGACGGACTGCGTCTTCCAGTACAATTTTTGCCACAGCCGTTCGTGATCGAGGGGATCTTCGCCAATCAGTGACGGCGCCAGATCGTCGCGGATGACGGTGAGCATCGCCCTGCCACCCCCGCCCAGCAACCAAGCATAGCCGATTCCGGTGTGGCCGGTGTCCGTCTCGACGAAGACAACCGACATGAAGATGGTAGTGCAAGCAGACCCGCCGGTTCGGCTGGAAATCGAGGCCAAAACCGGCTGCTCTAGCGGCAGTTCCAGCAGTTGTGTGTCGATGGTGGTAATGTTCATCTTTCAGTTGTTCCAGTCAGCAGGTGTGGCACAGCCGAACAATGGTCGAGAAAACTAGGCACGACGCAGATTCGTAATGTGCTGGGAAACATGAGGACATTCTACCCAGAGCAAATCTTCCTGCATCGACCGGAAGAGCCCGTGTGAGGCAAATTTTCTGGCAGCTAACAAGGATGTCTGGGGTGGCCCGGCCATCTCGTGGCCTGGTCGCGCAGCGACAAGAATCCTGCGCCATTCGCTTTCCAATCAGAAACAGGACGTCTTTTCTTGTTGTCCGTCGAGGAACCGGTTTCTTGTGCCTGACGGCACCCGACCGCAAGCCGGTCGGGCCACCCGGGTTGAGAATGCCAGAAAACCTTGTCACACACAAGAGCCATCAGATCCGTAATCGGCTTGACAGACCCCTGGAATTGGAGAAGATTCCCGCTTTCCCAAGCGGAACAACATGTCGGCCAAGGGCCGCCCCCGATCTGTTTGAAAGCTTGCAAGACTGCCGCAAGGATGCGGAGACAAATCCAGTCATGACGACGACACAGACCGCAGACGGACTTCGCACGTGGATGACCGATGTTGCCCGCAAGATCGACGCGCTGGCAAAATCGGACGTCCGCGAAGAACACTTCTTTCAGAAGTTTCTAGAGCAACTGGTTGCCGCAATCGACGCTCGCGCCGGCGCCGTCTGGATGCTCGACCAGATGGGCATGCTGGCGATGTACTCTGACGTCCGGTATGCCGAGCTGGCACTGGGCGATGATGCCGTTTCCGACCGGGTCAACACCCAGCGGCTGATCGACGTCGTCCAGCAGGGACGAGCCGCCATCCACTCCCGCGACGACGATTCGGGGGACGAGCGCTCGCAGCCGCATGTCATTCAGGCCCCTCTCAAATATCAAAAACGGACCATCGGCGTCGTCGAGCTGTTCTTCAAGCCGGATGTCGATGAAGCGGTCGTTCTCGAACAATTGCAGTTTGTCGAGGAAATGGCCGGTTATGTGGACCGATACCTGGAATGGCGCGAAGAAGCCGGCTCGGCGGCGAAACATCTGGAATTCTGGAACGAGTTCGAACAATTCGTGCTTCAAATGCAGCGAAGCCTGAACCCGGCGGAAGTTGCCGCTGCCGCCGCGAACGACGGCCGTCAACTGCTGGGATGCGATCGTTTGAGCATTGCCCTGAAACACGGTCCCAAAACCCTCATCCGGTCGGTCAGCGGACAAGATCGGGTGAATCACCGCTCGAACCTCGTTCGTGTGATGACTGCCGTTTCGCAAAAGGCCATCGAAGCGGGCCATCCGGTCGTTTATTCGGGCCAACTCGATGACATTCCCCCTCAGCTCGAAGGGCCCTTGGCGGATTTCAGCAAGGAGAGCGGCTCGCGGATGATCAACATCATTCCGCTTCGGCAGCCGAAACCGCTGAAGACTTCTAATCGGGACAAGCATCGAGCACAGCGCCCGCAAAAAGTGTTCGGTGCGCTGATCGTTGAGCAGGTGGACGAAAGCTGGCTGAAACCGCTGACGGCCAAACGGGCAGACCTGCTCGCCGAACACATCGCCGCCGTTCTGCACAATGCCAACACGCATCAGAACCTGTTCTTGCTTCCGTTTTGGCGTCTGCTGGGTGGCTGCTGCGGCTGGTTCCGCGGCCGAAACTGGCTCAAAGCCGCAGCGGCGGTCACGGCAATCGCAGCCATTGTGCTGACGCTCGCGTTGGTTCCAGCCCCCTACCGAGTCGAGGGAACCGGCAAGCTGATGCCCGTCGTTCAGCGGGAGGTGTTTGCTCCTTGGGACGCAAACGTGATGGCAATCCACGTCAGTAGTGGGCAGCAGGTCGAACCCCATCAGATTCTGCTCGAACTGCGGAACGACGAACTGGGTGCTGAACTGCTCGCGGCCCGCAGCCGGCTCGACGAAAAACGGCAGTTGCTCAGCGCGCTGCAGGCGGAGATCGAAGAGGCCAACCGGAGGGCTTCCCGGGCCGACGAAACGAGGCTCCGCGGCCGATTTGCCCAGACGAACATCGAAGTCCGGGCGGCCGCCGAAAGGCTTGAGTCGTTAGAGGATCAGAGAGAACGGCTGACGATTCGCTCTCCGATTGCCGGGACCATTGCGACCTTCCAGCTCGACCAGTTGTTGCTGAACCGGCCGGTCAGCCGCGGCGAAGTGCTGCTGGAGGTGATGGACGAAAGCGGTCCCTGGGAACTTCAGATCGAGCTGCCCGAAAACCGCATGGGACACCTGTTACAGGCACAACAGGCCAGAGGCACCAAGAACCTGCCGGTCGAATTCGTCTTGGCGACATCGCCCGAACGAAATTTTCGCGGTGAATTACGCGAAACCTCGACACGAACCGCGCTCTCGGTCGAGCGGGGCACGATCGTCGATTTGCGGGTCGACGTCGATGCCGATCACCTCACGCACCGCCGCATCGGAGCCGAGGTGCAGGCCAAAATCGTCTGCGGAGAGAAGAGTCTGGCCTATGTGCTGTTCGGCGACCTAGTCGAGTTTCTGCAGCGGCGGTTCTGGTAAACGGCCGCGCCAGAAAGGTTGAAGGTTGGATACGCCGGGCATCGATTGTGGTATCCTTCTTCCTCCTTTTGTCGAGAGTCCAGAGTAGGAAATTGTCTGGCTCTGAACTATATTGCCGCGAACCGCCCCAAGCGCTGCCGGTTGGAGCGACCAGTTGCCGGGGGGGGATTCTCGCGCACTGAATCACAGGAACATGGGAAGGCGGGGTAAAACACTTCAACCGGTTATCAGAGAAGCGTGGACGCAGACCATGCAGCCTCGCTGAAATCACGACCTTCGGTGTGGCTGTCGCTGGGGGATGCTGCCCCGAGAACTCTTGGTGAGACTATGGCGAAGGTACTGGGCCTGAGTTGCTTCTTCCATGACAGCGCTGCGGCCCTGGTGTGTGACGGCCGGGTCGTCGCAGCGGGAACGGAGGAGCGGTTCTGCCGGCGAAAACACACCCATGAGTTTCCCAAGCGAGCCATCGAGTACTGTCTCGAGGCGGGCCATCTCAGGTCGGTCAACGAGCTGGACGCGGTCGTCTTTTACGAGAAGCCAATCCTGAAGTTGTATCGTATTGTGGAAACTCTCGCAGCGGTCTGGCCACTGGGGCTATCGACGTTCGTTCGCCGTCTGCCGACATTCCTGACCACCAAGTTCAATGTCCACCGTCTGATCGAGAAACAACTGCCAGGTTACCGTGGACAGATTCTCTTCGCTGAACACCATCTGAGCCACGCCGCGTCGGCGTTTTACTGCAGTCCGTTCGACCACGCCGCAATCTTAACGATTGATGGTGTAGGCGAGTGGGAAACCACCACCATCGGTGTTGGCCGCAACCGGGAGATCGAGCTGGATCGCGCGATCCATTTCCCGCATTCCATCGGGCTCCTGTATTCGGCCTTGACCAGCTACCTCGGTTTCCGAGTCAACGATGGTGAATGGAAGGTGATGGGCCTGGCGCCCTATGGAAAGCCGAAATATGTCGATCAGTTTCGGCGTCTTGTGCAGTTGAAACCGGACGGCAGCTTTTGTCTCGAGATGGACTACTTCGTCCACCATTACTCGTCGCACTGGACGGCTCACCGGCGCCGGTGGCAGAAACTCTTCGGGTTTGCGCCACGGCAACCCAAGGAGAAACTACAAGGCCATCACGAGGACCTTGCGCGGTCGGGTCAGGTGGTCGTCGAAGAGATGATCCTGAATCTGGCGCGAGAGGCGCGCCGCAGCAGCGGTTGCAGCAATCTGGTGATTGCGGGCGGTGTCGGTCTCAACAGCGTGGCCAACTGGAAGATCGAGCAGGAGAGGATCTTCGAGAACGTCTGGATCCAGCCGGCCGCCGGCGATGATGGCGGCGCCCTGGGAGCTGCGCTGCTGGTCTCGTTGCAGTTGTTCGACGACGATCGCGGCCCGGAAATAACGGACGCCTTTCTGGGTCCGGAGTTCTCCGACGAGGAGATCGAGAGCTTCCTCGAGATGAGAGAGATCCGCTTTGATCGACTCGATGACCAAAAACTGATTTCGCAGGTGGCTGACCTCATCGCCGGGGGGAAGGTGGTCGGATGGTTTCAAGGTCGGATGGAGTTCGGACCGCGAGCCCTGGGCGCTCGATCCATTCTGGCCGATCCCACCAACTCTAAGATGAAGGCCATCATCAACGAGAAGGTTAAGTACCGCGAGTATTTCCGCCCGTTCGCCCCGACAGTTCCCTTGGATCAGGTTCACGAGTATTTCGAGGTCGAGCCGGGGACGCAATTGCCGTTCATGTTGAAGGTGCCTGCGGTGCGTCCCGAAAAGCGGTCTCGGATACCTGCCGTCACCCACGAAGACGGAAGCGGCCGTGTGCAGACTGTCACGGAACAAAGCCATCCACTGTTGTATCGGCTTCTGAAGGCGCTGGAGCGGCGCACTGGAGTCCCGGTGCTTCTGAATACGAGCTTCAATGTCCGGGGGGAACCGATTGTGTGTACGCCGGAGGATGCGTACAACTGCTTCGTAAAGACCGGAATTGACGCGCTTGTTCTCGGCTCTTGCCTGCTGACCGCGAAACCGGGAGAGGACATCGACGGCAGCGTTGGTTACGAGCAGAGCGACCTTCTGGAAGCTCAGGTCGGCGAGGAACACCGGGGAGGAACGCAACTCCAGGCGAGAATCCTATCGCCGCCGGTGACGAGCCGTCAGGCCGTGCAGGAGAAAGTGCTCAACTTCTACAAGGAGCTGCCGTTCAATTGCTACTCCAACGCCGTCGACAGCGCAGTTGAGCTCTCCCGCTCCAATCGGATCAAGGCCTATCCCGTCTTGCACCGGTACCTGCGTGGATCGCCGGGAGCGCGGGTCATCGACGTCGGTTGTGGCGCAGGGTGGTTCGTCAATTCGTGTGCCCGGTTCTATGGAACATCGGCAATCGGGATGGATCTGAATCCGGTGGTGCTCAAGCAGGCCCGTTCGGTGGCGCGGTTGATGGTCGGTTGCGAGCAGGTTGAGTTTATTGAAGCGAACGTCTTCGACTTCCAGCCAGACGCGCCTTTCGATATCGTCAATTCTCTGGGGGTGCTGCACCATACGCCCGATTGCCACGCCGCGATCCGCCGTGTTCTCCAGTGGGTGGCTCCAGAGGGGTACCTACACTTGGGACTTTATCACCGGCACGGCAGAAAACCATTCCTCGACCATTTCGCGAGGCTCCGGTCCGAGGGCACCTCTGTCACGGGGCTCTATGAGGAGTTCAAACGCCTGAACCCCGACATCACCGATGAGACGCACATGCTCTCTTGGTTTCGGGATCAGGTCTTACATCCTCACGAGTCGCAGCATACCTACGAGGAAATTCAGAAATTGCTGGAGTCGCAGGGTTTTGTGGTTGAGGCCACGAGTATCAACAATTTCAAGAAACTGCCGTCTCCGCAGAGGCTGATCGAACTGGAGCACGGATTCGAGGAATCGTCGAGGAGGGCGCTTGACAAGCAAAGGCGTTATTATCCCGGATTTTTCGTGGTTTGGGCCAGGCGCGATTCACACCACTCGCCAGTCTTGCCAGGTTCGATACCCAGTTAAGAGGACTCCGAGAAACATGACTCCCCTCGACTCGAGCGTGACGCGATCGAAGGAGTGCCAGAAGCTGCCTGAGCGGACCGGTTGGCTCCGCCGGCTGATCGCAGATGTCGTTTTCGTTAGCAAACGTGACAAGAAATGGTGGCTGTTGCCGCTGCTTCTGTTGCTGCTGGCTCTGGCGGCGTTGCTGGGGTTTGCGGCGGTGGCTGGCCCGCTCGCACCTTTCATCTACCCATTGTTCTGAGCGGATTCCAAGACCGATCATGAATCCCGAAAAAATTATTGCCAGCGTCGGCGTACGCCGGGCGACGTTGGCACTGGCTCTGCTATGTGTGGTAGTGATCACCAGTCAGCAAAGCGACTTCTTCTCGGGGGCGCGGGGAGGCTTGCAGATTCTGGCGATCTCCAGCGGCGTGCTCGCCTTGATCGGCGCGATCTACAGCTTTCGAGTCACCTATGATGCCTGGATGAGGTCTGCCAAGATCCTCAACACGGTCGTCATCACGTTGCTGTTCGGGATGACTTACATCGTCGTCGTCCCCCTGTTCGCAGCCGTGCTTCTGGTGATGGACCCGCTACGGCTGCGCAGACGGTCCAAAGACGAGACATTCTGGGTTCCAAGGCGCAGCGGTGAACTCGACCTAACTTCTTTACAGCGTCTCGGATAGCCGGGTTTACAGCGTCTCGGATAGCCGGGTTTACAGCGTCTCGGATAGCCGGGGTCCATTTTTTCCCCCGCAGGGTTTCTCGCAGCAGAAACCACACGGCCATCAGAGACAAGACTTGATAGTGATGCCAGCCCAACCAATTTCGAACTTGGTAGTCGGCCAAGCCCCCTTCGGTTCCGTAGAGCCATGACGCATTGCGGATAGCCTTCGGATACCCTGCGAATGCCTATTTTCATAGGGTTTCGTGAGAGGCGTGTAGTAAAAATATTCAGCCGAACTTTATCTGCAGCCCCATTCTCTACTTACGTCTCGCCGCATTCACTGATCTCAGCCGCTTGATTTTGCACAATTTTTCCCGGATTCTGGTCGAACCACGCAGATTCAGCATCCGGAGCACCGATGGACTTCACCCTGCATCCCTGGCAACTCTATTTCCTCATCCTGGCCGGTTGGGTCAATCGCCAGCAGCAGTTCGTGATCGAGTACCTGCGGACCGAAAACCAAGTGCTCAGGGAGAAACTCGGTAAGAAACGCATCCTGCTGAACGACGACCAGCGGCGACGATTGGTAGTCAAAGGCAATTTCTTGGGCCGCAAGATTCTCGAAGAGGTCGGCACGCTGTTTACGCCCGACACGATCATCCGCTGGCACCGACAACTCGTGGCCCAGAAATGAAATTACAGTGACCGATCGGCTGCTTGCCTCAGAAAGCCGTGCTGAACCGAAACACATTCTTCTCATCCGTCGTTCGAAATCCTTCGACGTTCACAGAGTAGTTATCCGGGGCGTCGATGTCGTGTCTCAGCTCGCGGAAATCCTTGGACAATAGGAGCGTTCCGGCGGAGGTCCGGCCGAGTACGAAATCGCTATAATGATTGAACGGGATTCGAGCATCAGACGATTCTCGGATGGACCGATCGAAGGCACCCGGCATGATCCGCTCGACGACGCCCTCGAACATCTCGTATTAGCGAAGGTTACGTGCGCGGGGTGTAACCTGGTGGCGGCGGATCCCAGGGACCGTCAGGATAGTCGTACTCGATAGCCAGTTCCATGTCAGCAATTTGGACGGGGAGTTCCTTGGCCAGACATTCGTTCTGGCGGGTCAGCCTGAGGATCACTTCGTTGTTGCCGCACCGAACCGTCGACGGTGGAACGTTAAAGTTTTTCCAGGCCGTGCCGCGTGTGTTGTAACCACCCGGTTCCATGGGGTTCTCGCAAGCAAGCACTTCACCGTTCAGCTTCACTTCGAGTTGATCGACCACCGTCAGATTTTCCAGATGCACATGAAGTCCCACCTGCTTCGTCCGTGTGCCTGCCTCCTTCAGGTTGTCGGCCACTTCGATGTGAATGCTCTGCGGCTTGGCGGTAATGCGGGCCGGAATCTGCCGCTCTTCGGGCAAGCATTCGGCAAAGACCGTACGGGTCGGATCAATCTTTGAAGGATGTGTTCGCTGCACGACGTAACGCTTGTTTTGGTACTGAAGACGCAGCGGGTCACCGATGTCGTCCAGAGCCGCCGCACGTTCTCGGCATGTTTCCAGAGATTCACACCGCCCATGACGGCATCCGGGTTCTTGAGCCGGTCGACGATGAACTCCATGCCGCGGCGGTGAATCGTCGTCGCCGGATTGTGATAATGCAGGACGCCTATGGTGACGGCCATGCTCTGCAGCCATTTTCGGGAAACTTCGAGGATTGGCTGGCCTACCGATTCGACTTAATCGACCAACCAGGCAACCAAATCGATGCGGTGTGGTGGGATATGGCGGCGCTCGACGCTTGCTATCCGAGCAACGTCCTGCCGCCGCATCAGAACGCGAACCTTCAGCGTTTTCGCGACCAGGGGATCGATTGTCTCGGCGCGCTGATTCACGAGACCCGCCGCCGTGGGCTGGAAGTGTTCTGGAACCACCGGATCAGTGAAGTGGAACTTGACTGGAAGCAGCACCCGCTCAAGAAGGAGAACCCGGATTGGGTCATCAAGACTTGGTGGCCGCATGGGATGCTGAACCTTGCGGCCAAAGGAGTGCGAGACTGGACCGTGTCGATTCTGCGTGAACTAACCGAGAACTATCCACTAGACGGGATCCAGATCGACTTTGCCCGACACACACCGGTCTTGCCACCGTGCCGACAATGGGAGTTGCGCGAGCACGTGACCAATCTGATCCGCCGCTTGCGACTCACCCTGCTGAAAATCGCTGCCCATCGCGGGCGACCGATTCTATTGGCCGTGCGAGTCCCGCGTAATGTCGAGGGTTGTCGTGTGGACGGATTTGACGTGAAAACGTGGGCGCAACAGCGCCTTGTCGACATCTTCACCATCGGGACCCGAACGATCGACGTCGATGTAGAGGACTTTCGACGCATCAGTGCCGGACGAAACATTAAGATCCAGCCAAGCTGGGACGACCACCACGCCATGGATGCCTATCAATGGCAATCGACCGAGTTTCTGCGCGGCGTGTTCGCGAGCTGGTGGCAGCAAGGCGCGGACAGCGTGGCGACATGGAATTGGTCGAACGCACGGGCAAAAGTTTGCCGGAAGATGAGTTGCCAACCGGGACCCACATCACAGGAGACGGCGCTGCGCGAGGTCGGCAGTGTCGAGACGCTTCGGTTTAAGAACAAAATCTTTGCCGTTGATCGCCGGGGGGGCTTCCCTTGGTCGGAAGGATACTTCTCCAGAAACGAAGACGCGACGTTGCCGCTTGAGTTGTCCAACGATGGTTCTTCGACCCAGATTCCGATTCGAATCGGCAATCGGCTACGCGATCATACCGAAGCGATTAAGTCGTTGTCGTTGCGGCTGATTGCGTTCGACGCGGCGGACGACGACGAGTTGGAAACTCGACTGAATGGCATGAAGCTCGAACTGACTAGGCGCGTCGCCGACCACAAGGACAACCAGATTCTCTCTCCCGCGCCGCAGCTCAACTCCGGCAGACTGGCGCAGCGCCCGATCGATCCGAATCAGAAGCTACTGCGGCTCGATTTCGCGATCCCCCCAGGCAGTTGTCGAGTTGGGATAAACGAAGTTGACGTTCGCTTGACCAAAAAGAGCCCCAGCCGCCTATCCGGTCAAGTCAAACTCGAAAAGGTTGAAGTTCACATTGAGTATGCCAGATAAGCAGCCTGGTCGAAACGCGTGCAGTGGCCGAAGCGGATCGGCTCGACGAACTCACCATCGGCAACATATCGCCATATTGTGCGTTCTGAGACGCGCAGAATTGCGGCCGCCTCCCGAGCGGTGATGAGCCGGGCCGTAGCAGAACGGATACGGGTTTCGCAATTCGGGCAGTTCATCGGAGGACCTCGGAGGGTGAATTTATTCAGCCGAACATTTCAGCCTATGAAATAAGTGTGTTGAATCCCGTCAAGCTGTGCAATCTCAACCGACTTGAGCCAACGATATTGGCCAGCGCCTTTCGGCGCCGAACATTCGGCGCTCACAATTTCGACCCGCCGTGCTCAATTCATATGAAATCAAGCGGCTGAAATGCGAGAATTTAGTGAGCCGCAACTCATGAGAAGGATTGGAGATGGAGTTCGGCTCAATATTTTAACCATACGGGTTTGCTGGATGAAACGTTGGTGGTAATCCTGGGCGAATTCGGTCGCACACCAAAAATCAACAAGAACTCCGGTCGAGACCATTGGTCAGGTTGTTTTTCGATCACGTTGGCGGGGGCAGGCATTCGCGGCGGTTTGGTCCACGGGGCGGCGGACAGGATCGCCGCCTACCCGGCACGCAACCCAGTTGCTCCGAAAGACGTTGCCGTCACCATCTATTATGCCTTGGGCATCTCGCGGGAAACGGAGCTCATTGATCACTCCGGGCGACCATTTCCGTTCACGACCGGAAAACCGCTCATGGAACTTTTCGGTTAAGCGGGATCCATCCCGATAACATCTCCGACGCTCCATCGAGTGACTGGTCTCATTAATTGACAGAATTACGGCACAGACCAGCGAGTCCCGTCCCTGAGCAGAACGTCCGGTCAAGAGGTTTGGATGAAGATTTCTGGCCACGGATCATGGAATGTTCGGGGAAGTTCTTAAAGGGCACCGTCTGGCAAACCACGTTCTGTCACCAGCGCATCAGCGGACTATTCCTACGTTTGGCAATGTCTGCTTTAGCTCGTATCATTCCAGGACACGTTCACGACGAGGGAATGCCGGGGTCTTTGCCCACCTGATAGGTAGTGACGATGAGGTCCCAACGAATTGGAAGATGACCCGCTGACACGCGCCGACCCAACCTCTGTATTCGTCTCGCTTGGCCTGACTGGAACCGAAGTGTTGCTTCCTAAGAGGTTGCTCGATGGCTGAAATGCGTCTGCAAGACAAACGCGCGGTGGTGACGGGCGCAGCCAACGGGATCGGACTCGCCACGGCAACGTTGTTTGCTCGGCATGGTGCGCAGGTTGTGATCGCTGATGTCGAAGAGGACGCTGGCGAGGCAGCCGCGCAGGCGATCCGCGAAGTCGGTGGGAAAGCCGTTTTTTTCGCAGCGGATATTACTGAAAAGGATGCGGTCGCGGCGCTAGTGGCCAGCGCGGACAGACTGCTCGGCGGGATCGACGTGTGGCTGAATAACGCGGGGGCTTCGCTGACCGAAGAATTGCTCGATATCGAGCCCGATGCGTGGCAGTCCGATCTAAGTCTCAATCTGACCAGCCACTATCTCTGCACACGCGCTGTGTTGCCTGTGATGATTCGTGGTGGCGGCGGCAGTGTAATAAACATATCAAGTGTGAATGGCCTGTGGGCGATCGGCGAGTTTGGCTATAGCGCTGCCAAAGC
>Ga0310123_10000821_pt1 | contig 27153 bp, 13 predicted proteins | sample CB6_AW_1057_MG_FD_203505 | JGI IMG/M metagenome (GOLD analysis project Ga0310123, IMG submission 203505) | Marine microbial communities from Western Arctic Ocean, Canada - CB6_AW_1057 | ecosystem: Environmental > Aquatic > Marine > Oceanic | place: Canada: Western Arctic Ocean | collected... | reverse complement strand
TCCGGCGCGCCAAACGGCGTATCATCCAAAAATATCTACATGACTCGTGGGCGGGCGAATTGGCGGAGAACCCACTTCGTCCCCAGCGATGAGGGCAACCAGGTGGTCATCCAGTGGTTCTGTCGTAAAATAGTTTCCGAGCGCTTTGGAAAAGCGGTCAAAAAATTCTTCGAACTCTTTGCGACTCGCACCAGAGCGATTAAAATTTCTCTGAGGCAACGCGTCATTGGATATCGAATGAAACGAACTTGGATCGAATTGCGTTCCAAGGTGTCTCTTGAACATTGATTCGCAGTGTCGAGGTGAGTCTGGCATGAAAAATTTTGACTCTGCCAGTGATTTCGGCCATTCCGCCACGCGGCGGCAGTTGCTCCAGTGGTCCGCAAACGGTTGCCTCGGCCTGAGTTTGGGCGGGCTGTTGCGTGCCCAATCTGCCCACGCTGACTCGGCTGAACATCCAGCGAACACGGCAAAAATTCGGTCCTGCATTCTTATCTTTTACTACGGTGGACCCAGCCACCTTGATACTTATGACTTGAAGCCAAATGCGCCTGCCGAGGTGCGTGGTGAATTCAAGCCTATCTCGACCTCGGTCCCGGGCATGCAGGTCTGCGAACACTTGCCACACATGTCCAAGCTGATGCACAAAGTGGCACTCATTCGCAGCATGCACCACACCAACCGCCTGCACGACTCGGCCTCGACCGAGGCCCTGACCGGACGTCAATCACCCAACGGAGATCGCGAAGAAGCTGTGCCGATCGAACAGTTTTTTCCCTGCCACGGTGCGACACTAAGCTATCTTCGAAGCGGAAACAATCTTAACGTTTCCCACGCGGCATTGCCCTACGTGTTTCACAACGTGGTAAACGTCCCTTGCCAGGGAGGCGGCTTCCTGGGTAGAGCGTTTGATCCACTTCAGATTTCGGTCAATCCCGACGAACAAACCTATCATGCCGGCGCGTTAAAGTGGCAGGATGGTTTGTCGCCCGATCGAATTCTTGAACGGCGGCGGCTGTTAGATGATTTGGCGGCTGCGGCCGGGACGACAAAAACAACGGACGAGTGGCGCCGGTTTTGTGACCGGGCGTACCGGCTGCTGTCTTCCAAAGAATTCCCAAAGGCGATTGACTTGACGCAAGAACCGGCTGCGGTGCGGGAACGTTACGGACTGTACCCCAGCGGAACGTACATCGATAACCACACCACTCCCGGAGGTCCCAAGGACGGTTTCGCCCGGAATATGCGGGGACAAAACTTACTGCTGGCCCGTCGCCTTGTAGAAGCGGGAGTCCCGTTTGTTTCCATTTACGACTACAGGCAGCAGGGACTCAACTGGGACGCCCACGTAAACAACTTCTACCAACATAAGAACCACTTGTTACCCCTGGCAGACCAGTCGCTTTCCGCACTGATCGAAGACCTCGATCAACGGGGGCTGCTCGATACGACACTGATCGTAGCCATGGGGGAATTCGGCCGCACCCCCAAAATCAATGAACATGGCGGACGTGATCACTGGCCCGATTGTTACACAGTGTTGCTGGCTGGCGGTGGAGTGAAAGGGGGATTTGTCTACGGTTCGAGTGACCGCCTGGGAGCCTTCCCGGCGACGGATGCGGCCACGCCCGCCGATTTGGCAGCCACCATCTTCTGGCGGTTTGGCATTGCCCCCGGAACCGAAATTCACGATTTCACAGGACAGCCCTGGAGAGTCGCCGACGGACAACCCATCACGCAACTGTTCGCGTGAAACCTGCTTTTCGTCGTGCCAAATTCTCCACTCGCTCAATTCGGGTCACTTGGAAGCACCCACTTCCAAAAGGCACTTTCACCTGTCCTTCGACAACACCCGGCGACGGGCGGGCCTCGCGGGTGACTTTTCTTCTGCTGCTGCAGGAACAAAAGCAACTTGGACCGTGCTGCAACGCACTGCAGACACGACGGGGTTCTTCATGAAAAACCGACTCCATGATAAAATCCCCTACCGAACGGATACGTCGCCAAAATCGTTTGGAGACACCGTGCCCCGCCGTGTCCCCATGAACAGACGAACAATGATTCCGCAGTTCCTCCATTGGTTGAAACAGGATCCGACTAGATGACTGACAAATCGATCACAGTACTTGGTGGCGGTAACACGGCATTCAGCATTGCTGCGAATCTCTCTCTGCGTGGACATGACATTACCCTCTACGAAATTCCGGAGTTTGCCCACACATTGCAACCGCTGCGGGGAAACAACACCATCACTTTGAATGGTGCCGCTGAAGTGGGGGCAGCAAAGCTCGCCAAAACTACGACGGACATTTCCGAGGCCCTCGCTGCGGCCCGCTTGGTACTGGTTCCCATACCTGCCTACGCGCACCGGCCGTTTGCAGAGGTGTGCGCCCCGCACGTTCGAGAGGGTCAGATCATCGTCGTTTTACCCGGGACTCTCGGATCTTTGGAGTTTTCCAAGATTTTCAAAGATCGGGGTGCTGCTGAGGGAGTGATTCTGGCAGAAACCGACACGTCGCCGTATGTCTGCCGAAAAACTGCCCCGGCTGAGGCCCACATCTGGGGAAGTGTCAACCTGGGCCTGGGAGTCCTGCCCGCCTCGAGAACAACGGAGGTGACTCAGATTCTGGAGCGGGTTTTTCCGGGAATCACCCCGCTCGCCAACGTGTTGGAATGCGGCCTGAGTAGTTTGAATCCAGCCGTTCATCCGGCCGGAGTTCTCATGAACGCCGGCAGGATTGAACGCTCCCGCGGAGAATTTTACTTTTATGACGAAGGTGTGACGCCTGGAGTGGTCAGGGTAATCGAAAAAGTGGATGCCGAGCGGCAGGCAATCGGACAAGCCGCAGGTGTCGGTTTACGGCCGGTGGCAGACGCCTTCCACCAGGCAGGATTTGGTCCCCGGGGTAATCTCTGGGAAACCATTAACGGAAGTCATATGCTCACTCAACTCAAAGCACCTCTGGTGCTCGAAAACCGTTGGCTGACTGAAGACACGCCCTACGGGCTGGTCGCATGGTCCTCGCTGGGGGCCCAACTTCGCGTGGCGACACCCGTCATCGATTCCATCATTCATTTGGTTTCCATCATGATCCAGTCGGACTGCCGGGAACACGGCAGAACGGTCAAAGAACTCGGCCTGGAGGGAATGGATCAAGCAGCCATCAGTCAGCTTCTCGAATGACCCTGGCAGTGTCGTCTCCCTGCGGATCTGTAACGAGTCAACCACGCTTGAGGTTGACTCCGCCAGAACGACAACACGCCCGTACCCACACTGCTCTCCAACTAACTTAGAATTTCTTTCACCACGCGTGCTGGATCGACACCTGTCAACTGTTCTTCCAGACCATGATGATTGTAAATGAGCTTTTCGTGATCGATCCCCAGGCAATGAAGAATGGTCGCGTGCAGGTCGTGAACACTGACCCGGTTTTCCACGGCGTGATAGCCGAATTCGTCAGTAGCACCGTAGATGGTTCCTCCCTGCACCCCCCCACCCGCCAGCCATACCGAAAATCCATTCGCCCCGTGGTCCCGGCCCTTGCCCTGCGAAAGCGGCAACCGACCGAATTCGCCACCCCAAACAACCAGTGTCTGGTCAAGCAAGCCTCGTTGTTTCAGATCCTTGAGCAATCCGGCCACCGATTTGTCCGTTTGCCTGCAGGAATGCGGCAACGCATCCTTGATGTTGCCGTGGTGATCCCATGGGTTGTCGCTCGGGTCGCAGTTCATGTAGACCTGGACAATTCGCACACCACGTTCGATGAGCCGACGGGCCATTAAACAGCGGCGGCCGTAGGAGGCACTTACTTTGTCGTTCAGTCCATACAGGTCGTGAGTCTGTTGCGTCTCCTGGGAAATGTCCAAAGCTTGGGTGGCGGAAATTTGCATCCGCGCCGCCAATTCGTAGCTGGCAATTCGCGCGTTCAACTCCACCTGTCCGGCTCGTGCATCACGATGTTCCCGGGCCAAGGTCGCGAGCAGGTCGCGAGAAAGTTCCAACACCGGGTCCGGGAAGTCTTGCTCGGCGTTCAAATGGAGTATGGGTGCCCCAACGCTACGTAACCGTGTACCCTGGCAGATGGGCGGTAGAAAGCCGGCTTGCCAATTAGTCTTGCCTGCCAGAATCTGACGATCGGGGTCATCCAGGGCCACGTAGGCCGGCAGGTTCTTATTGTCACTTCCCAGCCCGTACACCACCCAGGATCCCAGGGAGGGCGACAAATTGCGTGTGCGTCCGCTGTGCATCAGAAAAATGGCGGCCAAGTGATCGAATGAATCGGTCCACATGGAACGAATCAACGCAATATCGTCAGCGCATTCGGCCAGGTGCGGAATGACTTCCGACATGGGCATCCCCGACTGCCCATGCCTGGCAAACTTAAACGGCGATGGCAGCAGACCTCCGGCCACACCGACCGACTCGACATTGTCCAGAAAGGCGCGCGGTAATTCGCCTTCGTGTTTCACCAAGGCCGGTTTGGGGTCGAACATGTCCACCTGGCTTGGCCCGCCTGTCATGAACAATTGAATCACCGAAGTGGCCCCTGGCTCGACGTGCGGCAATCGGGGTTGCAGACCCTGGCGAGTTACTACAGCCGCATCGGCGGGGCGGCCGGAGATGAGGTCATCCGTGAGCAAACCGGCCAGCGCGGTGCCCAGTAGACCATCGCCCATATGACCGAAAAAGTCGCGACGTCCTAAACCGGTTCGCACAGCCTGAGGCTGCGAAAGCTCCCCCCGGGGTTTATCTTTCCGTTCCTGGTCGGGATTAATCGACATAGATAAACTCCGGACTGTTCAAAACCGTGTGACAAAATGTCATCAGTGCCTGCCGGTGTGCCATCGTCGGGTCATCCACGGAAAACTCCTGCCAGCCAGCAGCCAAGTCGGCGATCACCGCTTGGGCTCTTTGTCGCTCGTGTGGCATGGGAAGACGCCCTAATGCCCGACGATAGATCGACTCGATTTGCCGATCCACGGCCCCAGGCTCCGCAGCCAACACGATTTCGGAAAAACGCGTACTGCAATTGCGAACCATCGCACTATTCCACAAGTACAATGCCTGCGTCGGCACCGTTGTCTCCGTACGGTACAGGCAATTGGGAAGCATCGCGGGTGCATCAAACAATTCGAGCATGGTTAAGGGGTGAGCATGCCGCTGCACCATGTAAACGCTGCGTCGGAAACCCTTTGAAGTCGCGTGGCTGGTCACTTCTCCACTGGAAGCAACCTTCACTTCAACCGCGGGGCCAAAAGGCGTCGTGTCAAGTTGGCCGGAAACATGCAATAACGAATCCCGTATCGTTTCGGCATCCAGGCGGCGCAGCGGATATCTCGACAGGAAAACATTGCCCGGGTCGGATTGAAGCGTCCGGGCGTTGGGCATTGAGTTTTGCCGGTAGACTCCCGACGTCATGATCAAACGGTGCATCTCTTTCAGTTTCCACCCCTGGTCAACGAATTCCTTTGCCAGCCAATCCAGCAGTAGAGGATGAGAAGGAGGTTCGCTCCTGCTTCCCAAATTATCGGGAGTTACCAGGCCGCGTCCAAAATGATGCTGCCAGATTCGATTCACCATCACGCGTGCCGTCAGCGGGTGATCGGGTTGCACCAGCCAGCGAGCCAGTGCCAGACGTTGTCCGCTGGTATCGGTACCTCCCGTGGGCTTGATCACCTGGTAAGGTTTCAAACCCCGCTGCAGCGCCCCGGGCACTCCGGCCAACACTTGCTCGCCATGAACGCGCGGGTCACCCCGCTTCAGAACGTGCACGGCCGTCGGTTCACCCCCCATGTCGAACAAGGCGTGAATCACCGGTTCCTCAAGCAACTTTTTTTCTGCCTCGTCGATCTTCTCACGGAGTGGCGGAGCCTCTTTTTTGTATTCTTCATATCGCTCTTCCAACTGCTTTGTCTCCACCTTCAGCAGTTCTGCGTACTTTTTCCACAGCTTCTGTAATGCGGGGCTGCGCTGCTCTTCAGACAAATCGATGGCTTCTAATAGCTGTCGATTTTCCAGTGGTGACGGCAGAGGTTGTTCATCGTCGGTGCTGGTTGGTTTGGAACTGGCCAGGCGTTCCCGCTGCAGTTGCTTGCTGAACAGAGCCGTTTTTTCGTCGAGCGCCGCCTGGTGTTCCTCGATAGTTTTCCTCAGGGCCGCGTTGTACTCCTCCAGTTGGGCCGACGGCTTGATGGACGGGTGGTACAACCTGCGCTGATACGGCTTGGCAATGCTGATACCCCCCGGAAAAATCGCCACGTTGGGAATCCGCCAATCGTAAGGATCATAGGCAGTGCGAAAGATCGCGGCAAAAGAATAATAGTCTCGTTGTGTGATAGGATCGAACTTGTGATCGTGACAGCGAGCACATTCGAATGTAAGACCCAAAACCGCCGTACTGAAAATCTCAATCTGCCTGTTGAGAACCCTCATGCGGTTGGGAACCTTGTTGTTCGCGCGCTCGTCAGTTCCATCCGCGGCTGTTCGAAGGAATCCAGTCGCGATCAACTTGTCAATCTGGTCGGGGGTTAATGACTCGAGTGATTTGTAATCGACGCATTCGTCGCCAGCAATTTGTTCCAGCAGGAACTGGTCATAGGGTTTGTCAGCGTTGAGCGACCGGATGACATAATCCCGGTAACGCCACATGTACTTGCGGTGTTCATCCCGCCCGCCTCCCACGCCCTGCGTATCACAGTAGCCGGCAGCATCCAGCCAGTATTTCCCCCAACGTTCGCCATAATGCCGGGAATCGAGCAACCGCTGAATCATACGCTCGTAGGCGGCAGGCTGTACGTCTGCCAGATAAGCATCCACTTCCCGGGGCGAAGGGGGCAGTCCGATCAAGTCGAAATACGCTCGACGCATCAGGACCAGCCGATCCGCTTCCGGTGAGTAACTCAAGTCCCGGGATTCCAGTCGGCGAAGTACAAAAGCGTCAATCGGAGTTCGCAGTTGATGCGGTGAATGTACGGCGGGTTCAACCGGTCGCCGGGGCAATTGAAAGGCCCACAAATCCCGGTCCTCCTCATCAATGAATGGAAGGACCGCTGGTGCCTGCCTCCTACCAGCCGTCGAGGATTCTGCGACCGCCCCCGCCGCAATCCACGCGTGCAACCTTTCAATGTCGTCCGCCCGCGGTCGATAGGCGTAATTTTCATCGCCAAAAAGGTTCTTACGAGGTGGCATCTCGTCGGCAGCAACCCGTTGATAAACAAGGCTTTTTTGCGGATCACCCGGTACTAACGCAGGACCCGATTTGCCTCCTGCAAGCATACTCTCACGCGTGCGTAAATCCAGGCCGGCTTCCTGTTTCCATTTGCCGTGGCAGTCCGTGCAAAAAGACCGGAAGATGTTCATCATCATCGCCCGCTCAGTCACTGCATCGCCACCAGACGCCGGGATTGGTGCAGGCTGTTCGGCTCCACTGACCCGGCAGCAACTCGCCACGATGAGAATCTGCAGCAGGACAACACGCCCTGCATCAGCCAGGGACCTTTCCCTGCTTTGCAGTTTGATGGTCGGCTCCGGGAACATCACATTTTCCCTATCAATCGATCGGTGGGCACACGGACAATCTCTCACACTAATCGGCCCGCGCTACGTACGCAACCAACACGGGACAAACTGTCCGTTGTTCAGCTCAACAGGTTTTCGCGACGACCATGTCTGGAAGCACCGGGCTGGTTGCCACAACGGACAGGCAAGTGGTAGTAGACGTACCTCAACACGAGCGACCATCCGGTGGCTAGATCATGTTGTGCTTCTGGATAAATTCCTTGAGTGGACCCAACTGCTCAAGAGCATTGCTCTTTCGAGGTGGCCTCATCAAGTTGGTCTTGTAGACTCCCGCCAGGTAAAGCAACGACTTGTAACAATGCGGGTAACCCAAAGGTCCAGTGATCGCGAGCAAACCGTCCTCATATTTAAACGTCATTTCGCGTGCACGCAAAAAATCATTTTTCTCAAGCGCGGCGTAGAACTCCACGCCAATCTGGGGTGCAAAAGGAGTGATCGGACAAAGGTAAGCCGGTGAACCGATGAGGTAACCGAAAAGAAAATGTTTCATCTGCCCCGCACTGAGAATTGAAAAATCGTATGGCTCGGTGGCGCGGATGAAGGCGTGGTATTGATAGAGTTCTTCGTGGCATTTATCGCCGATCAGCTTGGGGATTTTCGCAATGCGCGTCATTAACTCCGTGGAATAGCTCGTGTCCGAAATGAGAAACGGAAGTTCCGTGCGCCGGTCGATTTCCGCTAGATTATCAAAAATGTCGTCCTCGTTTCGAACCAGCCTCCCCAGGTGAACATTCATCGCGTCCACACCGGAATCCTCCACCCGGTTAATGAAGTCAATGGTGCGTTTTGTCCACCAGACGCCGGTACCGCCAAGCACCAGCGTCCTGCCGCGCGCCTGCCCCGCCACCGTACGAATCACCGCCTCCATTTCCTGTTCACTGAGCAAACCCAGTTCGCTGTCACCGTGGGTCATGAACAATATCGGGGCCTTATTCTCACACATAAAATCGACCCAGGCGCGCAAGCTTCCATGATCGATGGAATAGTCCTTGTTGTAGGGCATCGTGATCGACGCCATGGGTCCCCTGAGTCGTCGCAAGACCGATTGGCAACGTTTGTTCCTCTTGAAATCAGGAGCCCCCTGCACGGGACTTGACCAGGCGAGAGAGCCAAACAGGGGCACCGAGGCAGCCAACTGATGGATAAAATGTCGTCGACTCTCTGGATCAGACACGAGTGGTACTGGCACGTTGACTTTCCTTTCCACAAATCTATGTGTTGTGTTATCGACCCCTGAAGCATGCAACTGGTGAACAGAAAAAAGTGCCCATGGCACATCAACGACTACGGAAAGGCAGCCTTTTCGATGCGATACAGATGCGTGTCGCTGCGCAAGTAGAGGGCCCGGCCGACCGCAGCTGGTGAAGCCAGCAGACTCCCGTCGAGTTGATTCTGGGCGAGGCGATGAAATTCTTTCCCCGGCGTTAGCAGCGTCGTTTTACCCGCTTCGCTACAGAGACAGATCTTTCCGTCGGCATAAATGGGCGAAGCCGAAAACTTGCCGCCGATGCGTTCCTTCCAGTGTTCTTCGCCCGAAACCACATCCAGGCACGTCACGATCCCATCGTCTGTCAGCAAATAGAGCTCGTCCGCCACCACCAGCGGCGACGGTACGTGCGGGATGCCTTCTTCCAGCGTCCAAAGCAGATGAGTCTGCCGGATGTCACCACGACCGTCCGGACGAACAGCATACAGGACCCGCTCGCTGACGTTCTCAAAGCCTGCAATCACCAGAATTCCCTGGGAGTAAATGGGCCTCGCAACCTCGGAAAATCCCTTGTATCCGAGCCACCAGATCTCCTCACCCGTGCGCGCATCGTAGGCCGCAACATGATCCGCCGCAGGGCTCACGACTTGTGGTACGCCTTCCACGTTGATAACCAAAGGCGTCGCATAAGCCATCAATGCGAATCCCCCCGACTCGCCGAGATCTCTTTTTTGCTCCTCGAGGTGAGCACGAGGCGTTTGCCAGACAATCTGACCGTTCCATTTGTTAAGTGCCACGACAAATTGCTCATCAGTTCCATCACAATTGAGAATGATCACATCTTCGTAGAGCACGGGTGAACTGGCCCCCGCATACGGTTGGGTGTAGGCAAGTCCGGTCTGCTTCCAAACCAGTTCACCACTGCTGGTCGAAAGACAGGCCGTTCCAATCACGCCGAAGTGGACATAAACCCGGTCACCATCGATCAGGGGAGTGGGAGTCGCGTAACTGTTTTTTGCATGGATACGACCTGGATCTTCAACACGAAACAGTTCGACATCATGGACCATTCGCCCCGTACCGCACTCGATACAAACCGCGTGTAGAGAGCATCCTTCTTCCACTGCCGTCGTCAACCAGACCTGGTCATCACGGATCACCGGTGACGAGTGGCCACTACCGGGCACCGGTACCTTCCAGGTCACGTTCTTCGTTTCATTCCACTCGTCAGGAAGATCCTGCGCTACAGCGTGACCTTGACCCTCCGGTCCACGAAACTGCGGCCAGTCCGCTCGTGCCGGCACCAAGTTAAAAAACAATACTGCAAATAGAACATGAAGTCGCATGCGGAAATCTCCGTTCGAGTTAGCCAAACACACGTTTGAAACGTGCCATTTTATGCAATTCGGTGTCACGTTAGAATCCCCGCTTTGCTACCACCACCGGCGGAAATTCCAATTTGGTGCGGAGAAAAGAGGCTCGTGGACCTGTTCTCTTTCTGAAAACTCACGAGGGGCGAAGGTAATTTGTCGGGGCTGTTCGACTTGCTGAAGAATGGCCTTACCGCTGACGGAACAATTCACCGGGAGCCTGTTGATCGATCCTCGATGCGATAGAGGTGGGTTTGCGTACGAATCAGCAAGGCATCATCGATCACCCCGTAAGAAGCAAGCGTCCGCTCCTGCAAAGCGTTGGTGGCAATCTTTTTGAAATTCTTCTCCGCCGCAACGACAATTCCTTCTCCCTCTTCGCTCAGAAAGAACACCTTTCCATCATTGACAATCGGGGACGCGGAATAATTACCTCCCACTCTTTGTTGCCAATGTACTTCGCCGGTCAAAGCGTTCAGACAGCTTGCAATCCCTTTGTCGGAAATCATAAAGATCGCGTCTTCGACCAAGGCGACACTCGGTGTGTGAGGAATCTGCCGACTGGCCGACCACTTGACATGACTGTCGGTTACATCTCCCTCGCCGGAAGGATCGATCGCCAGCAGGCTTGAACTGTCATAACCCGTGCTGACATAAACCAACCCGTTCCCAAAGACCGGCTTAGGTATCACCGAGTAACCCGCATGTCGAACCAGCCAGTTCACCTGGCCTGTCTCAACATTCAGCGAGTGAACGACCGAACTTCCCGTGCTGATCAGTTGTTCAACACCGTCCACCCGGATCACCAGGGGTGTACTGAAGGAAAATTTCGCTCCGGCCTCCACGTCACGTTCAAATTTCCAAACCACCTCCCCTGTTTCGGTCGACAGGGCAATCACATAGGCTTCCGTCGAACCGTCGACGCTGAAAAACAGTTTATCTCCATTTACCACGGGAGAACCGCCATTTCCATGAACGGGAGCGTAAAAGAGATCTGCATTTTTCCAGATCACTTCACCGTCCAGATCCAGGCAGGCAGTTCCCTGATGTCCAAAATGGACATACAGGCGGCCATCCCTAATCACCGGAGTTGGACTGGCATGGCTGTTTTTCTTGTGGATTGGTGGTGCATCTTTGGATTGGCTGAATATCTCGCGACTCCAACTGACAGAACCGTCCTTTCCGCGCAGGCAGAGGGCCCGCAAAGAGTAACCTTCTTCTTCGTCACCCACCTCAACGGCGGCAGTCAGGTAGATGTTGCCATCCCAGACCACGGGACTGGACCACCCCTGCCCGGGAAGTTGAACCTTCCAGGCAACATTCGTTTGCTGGTCCCAGGAGACCGGCAATTTTGCGCCCGAAGCGACCCCCGTCCCCCTGGGGCCGTGAAAGCAGGTCCAGTCGGCGGCATCCGCTGAGAGTGGTAATAGAGACAGAAAAAATACGGCGCGAAATGTGGACCGTGGAAGTTGCATGGTTTCCAATCTGCTGGTTTTTTGTTTCTGTGGGAATTGGCGTTGAACTAAGCCAGGATCGGCTGTACCACCCGCCCTGCCACATCGGTCAAACGATGCTCACGACCTTGATAACGATACGTCAACTGGGTGTGATCGATCCCCAGGCAATGCAAAATGGTGGCATTCAGGTCGAAGGCTTCCACTGGATTCTCCGCAACGTTGTAACTGAATTCGTCCGTTGCACCGTAACTCATCCCTCCCCGAATACCACCGCCTGCCAACCATACCGTGAAACAACGCGGATGATGATCACGACCGTAATTGTCCACGGTCAACTTACCTTGGCAATAGACCGTACGGCCGAATTCGCCGCCCCAGACAACAAGCGTATCGTCCAGCAGACCTCGCTGCTTCAGGTCAAGGATCAAGGCGGTCGAGGCCTGATCGATGTCATAACACTGGCCTTCAATCTGTTGGGGCAAGTCGTTGTGGTGGTCCCAGCCACGGTGATACAACTGAATAAAACGCACGCCACTCTCCACCAAACGCCGGGCCAGCAGGCAGTTCGCTGCAAAGGTGCCTCGCTTGCGGGATTCCGGTCCGTACAAGTCGAACGTGTGCTGCGGCTCATCGGAAAAATCCAGTAAGTCGGGAACCGATGTTTGCATCCGGTAGGCCAATTCATACTGGGCAATGCGGGCCGTGATCTCCTGATCGAAAAATCGATCCAAGTTCAATTGATTGAGGGCCGCAACATCGTCGAGCATGCGTCGCCTGAGGCGATCGTTTACACCAGCCGGATTGGAAAGAAATAATACCGGATCGCCTGACGACCGCAGCTTAACACCCTGGTACTCGCTGGGCAAAAATCCGCTCCCCCAGAGTCGCTGGTACAACGGCTCACCCTCGGGGCGGCCCGTACCCACCGACGAAATCGCCACGAAAGCGGGCAGATCCGCGTTCTCGCTGGCCAGGCCGTACGAGACCCAGGCCCCGATACTTGGCCGACCAGCCGACTCACTTCCCGTTTGCATGAAGGTGATGGCCGGATCGTGGTTGATGGCATTGGTATGCATCGATTTGACAAAACAGATCTCGTCGGCCACGTGTCTCATATGGGGCAACAGTGAACTGAGCCACGCCCCGGACTGACCATGCTGCGAAAACTTGTACTTCGACGCCGCGACGGGCAATGATTTATTGGCCGTGAATCCCGTCAGCCGCTGACCTCGACGAATGGAAGCGGGCAACTCGGTCGAATGAAGTTCGCGCAAGCGGGGCTTGTAATCGAACAGATCTATCTGGGACGGCGCCCCCGATTGAAACAGGTAGATAACCCGTTTGGCCGTGGGAGCAAACAACGGAGGCCTCACCTGCCGGGAACCCGCGTTTGTCCCGGCTGCCAGTGCCCCACTGTCAAGTAATGATGCCAGTGCCGCTGCGCCGATGCCTGACGCTCGCCCGAAAAACTGGCGACGGCTGGAAATCCATTGGTGTTGGTGCAGAGGATGCATCACTGTCGCGTGATCGTCTCGTCAAGGTTTAAAATAATACTGGCCACCATCATATAGGCTGCCAGTTCCTCGGCGCCGGCGTTCCCATTGGAAGGCGACTCCCCGATCGCAAGTAGCATTTCAGCAGCACGCTTGTCCTGCTGATAACTTTCCAGGTAATCATCCAGTCCCTTGCGCAGGATAGACAGTTCTGTTGCCGACGGCCAGCGGGCGGTGGCCAACCGGAACCCGTAACGGATCCGCTCCTCGGCAGTGTGACCAGCTTCTGTGACCATCCGCTGGGCCAACGCACGCGCAGCTTCGACAAAGGTTGTGTCGTTCAGCAACACCAGCGCCTGCAGCGGAGTATTCGACTGCGAACGCTTCACGGTGCAAATCTCACGGGTAGGAGCATCGAAACTAGCCATGGCTGGCGGTGGGATCGTCCGTTTCCAGAACGTATACATGCTACGTCGATAAAGCTTCCAACCGTGGTCCTGAACGTAGGCCATCTGATGGGTAATCGGCAGCCAGAGACCCTCTGGCTGGTAAGGTTTGACCGACGGTCCTCCGATCTCCTTGACCAACAAACCGCTGACGGCCAGTGCTTGATCACGAATCATCTCAGCAGACAAACGCAATCGGGGTGCCCGTGAGAACAGAAGATTTTCAGGATCGACGGGCAGCGAATGAGCCCGTTCGGCATCCGAAGTCTTCGCCGATTCATCACGGCTTGCCGAACTTTGCCGATAGGTCGCACTACTGACAATCAGCTTTTGAATCGCCTTCAGATCCCAACCGTTACGAACCAACTCGGTGGCGAGCCAGTCGAGCAGGTCGGGGTGGGTGGGCCGTTCTCCCCGTACACCAAAGTCCTCGGCAGTGTCGACCAGGCCCTTCCCGAAGTGTTTTCTCCACAAGTGATTGATAATCACGCGCGCCGTAAGGGGATGACCCGGATCAACGAGCCAACGAGCCAACGAGAGGCGATTGGCCGGCACACCTTCGGCCAGTGGCGGCAGTACCCCGGGCACGCCTGAGGTCACAAGCTGTCGAGGCTGGTCGTACTGACCACGGTGGAGCACAAATGTCTTTCTCTGCTCCTCCCTTTCCTTCATCACCATGACCACGGGTATGGGCTTCAGTAAATCCTTCTTCTGCTGCTTTAATTTTTCCAGCAATGCCTCATCTTCGCCCGCACTGGATATCTTACTTTCTAGTACGGCAATCTGAGCCTCGGACTCGGCGGAAGCAAGCCGTATCGCGGGCTCGGCGACCCCCCCTTCCCCACCGCCGTTACCAATTTCAGGAAGATTGTTAAAGAACGCGTAAAACTGGTAAAACTCTTCCTGGGAAATTGGGTCGTACTTGTGATCATGGCAGCGCGCGCAGGCCACCGTCAGCCCCAGCCAAACGGTGGCCGTGGTGTCCACGCGATCCACGACACCTTCCACCTGAAACTCCTCGGGAATTGTGCCGGCCTCGCGATTGATCCGGTGATTGCGGTTAAAGCCCGTGGCAATCTTTTGATCAAGAGTTGCTTCGATAAGCAGGTCTCCGGCCAGTTGCTCGATCGTGAACTGATCAAAAGGCATGTTCGCGTTAAAAGCGCGGACCACCCAGTCACGCCAAGGCCACATGCTCCTCTCTTCGTCGACTTCGTACCCGTCCGTGTCCGCATATCGCGCCAGGTCCAGCCAGAGCAGTGCCAGCCGCTCACCGTATGCGGGTGAAGCCAGCAGACGGTCGACCAATTGCTGGAAGGCATTCGGTGATTTGTTGCCGAGAAAGGAATCAATCTGGTCCGGCGTGGGAGGCAATCCGATCAGGTCCAGCGTCAGGCGCCGAATCAGCGTCTCCTTGCTGGCAACCCGGGACGGCCGCAACCGCTCGGCCTCCAGACGAGCCAGAATAAACTGATCCACAGGGGTTCTGATCCAATCGACATCCTTCACAGCGGGCAATGGCGGCCGAACCGGTGGACGGAAAGCCCAATGGGTTTGGCCCACTGCTTCAGCGACGACCAGCAAAAGAACGATCGCCAGGGCAGGACGAATTAAGCGGTCCAACTTCAGCTCCATCGGAGTCAGTTTCTCCCTGATCCAAGCGCGGCAACGGACGGACGGACGGGATTTAAAATCCCCCTGTCGGAATCTGAGTATAACCTCTCGCCACAGGATTGTTCAAGGATTTGCTGCACAACTGCGATCCCTGTACTCCCTCGCATCTCCAGGTGTAAAACCCTGAACGAATCGCGATGGTGCACCAGAAATCAACCCAGTAGTTGCGAGACCACGCGGGCCTGTGTCACCTCGGGATCCGTCAGGCGTTCCTGGCGACCTTTGTGCAGAAAGGAGAGCCGGGTGTGGTCCATTCCCAACTGATGAAGAATCGTGGCGTGCAGGTCAGGAACGCTTACTCGATCTTCGATTGACTTGTAGCCAAATTCGTCAGTTGCACCATGCGTGTAACCAGGTTTGAACCCTCCACCGGCCATCAGCAAGGTAAAGGCGTTCCTGTTGTGATCGCGGCCGTCCGCCCCTTCAGTAATCGGAATTCGTCCGAATTCACCCGTCCACATAACAATCACGTCCCCCAGCAGGCCGCTTCTTTTCAAATCCGCGATCAACGCGGCCGTTGGCTGGTCGACCTTGTCGGAAATAGCCTGGATGCCATTCTTCAGATTCCGGTGCGAGTCCCATACTTGACCGCCCGAACCGGATGGCGGGAAGACCTGCACAAATCGAACTCCTGACTCAACCAGCCGGCGGGCCATCAGGCAACGCGTTCCGTACCCGGCGGTGGTCGGATTTTCCAGGCCATACAGTTTTCGAGTTTCTTCTGTTTCGTTTGACAGGTCCAACACGTTGGCTGCTGCCAGTTGCATGCGAGCCGCCATTTCGAAATTCTTAATCCTTGCTTCCAGTTCAAACTCCCGGGGGTGCAACCTGCCATGTTGTTGATTCAATTGAGACAGTAGCTGCAGAGATCGCCTCTGGATTCTTGGCGAGCGTTCGGTCGGCGGGTTCAGGTGATGTACCGCGTTCCCCTGGCTGTTAAATTCGGTCCCCTGATACATGGCCGGCATCCAGCCACTCGACCAGACCGCTTTACCGGACGTGCTGTATCCGGCCGGATCACGCAGGACGATGTAGCCGGGAAGATCCTGGTTCTCGCTACCCAATCCGTACGTGATCCAGGATCCCATTGCCGGATAGCCGAAGAACGGCTTACCCGACTGCAACATACTGATCGCGAACGGATGGTTATTGTTAACGGTGAACATCGACCGGATCATGCACCAGTCGTCTGCCATTTTTGCCATGTGCGGTAGTGGTGAACCGAAATTCATTCCGCTGTCGCCATAGGGTTTAATTTCGAACTGAGTCGGAAAGATGATGTTCTTGTTTTCCAACTGGAAAGTCTCGACATCACCCGGGTGCGGTTTGCCAGCCTGCTTCGTGAGTTCCGGTTTGGGATCGAACAGGTCCATCTGCGACGGGCCGCCATTCTGGAACAGTTGAATGACCGCTTTTGCCCGCGGCTGAAAATGAGGCTTACGCCGTTGCAGATCAAACGACGTTCGGTGTGCAGATACCGCTTCCGCATGTAACAAGCCACGCATGGCAAGGCCGCTCAGACTCATGCTACAGGCTGTCAATGCGGCGCGTCGGGTAAATGGCCGGCCGCTCAGATTCATGGACTCAGTACGCATGCAATCACTCGATATAAAGGAACTCATTCATACACAACAGCATATGGCACAGATCGACGGTCGCCAACCATTTAGCCTTTTCAGCTTGCCCTTCCTGCCTGTAGGAAGCCTCCTGTTCGGCCAGGAACAGAAGACATTCCTTTTTCTCATTCTCAGTCGGAACACGTCCAATGATGGTGCGATACCCGGTTTTGACGACATCGGGTGGTTCCTCTCCAGAAGAGTCCCGGATGTGAGTCGCCGCGTCACGTGCCGCGTGAATCACGAAGTCGCTGTTTAACTGGGCAAATGACTGCAGCACCGTCGTCGAGTTCATGCGCCGACTGCAGTTGATCGCCATGATAGGCGAATCAAAGATCTCCATGAACTTCAAGGGATAGACCCTGCGTGCGAAGATGTAAACACTTCTGCGATTGTGACCATTTCGACTCGATTCAGTATCAACCATCGACAAACCACTGACGGGCTTTGTGACAGGTACCGGAGGACCATAGGAGTGGAAATCCAAGCGACCACTCGCTGCCAGGATGGAATCACGAATGAGTTCTGATTCAAGCCGCTTCAGGTTTTGACGCCATACCAGTTGGTTGTCCGGATCGACTTCTTCGGCGCGAGTCCTTTCAGCCACACGACGAGATGATTGTTGATAGGCTCGTGACATGAGAACCACCCGGTGCATGTGCTTCAGACTCCACCCCTTGTCCTGGAATTCGACAGCCATCCAGTCGAGGATTTCAGGATGCGTTGGCTGGGCACCGTTGTGACCGAAATTCCCGGGTGTCGTGACAATGCCTTCTCCGAAATGGTGCATCCAGAGCCGGTTCATGATGAGCCGAGCGGTCAACGGATTGTTTCGCGACGTGATCCAGTCAGCAAGTTCCAGCCGTCGGCCGGATGTCTCCGGAGAAAGCTGTCGTTGCCGTTTGTGCGACGCGTGACTTTCGGTTGACACGGGCGTCAGCACTTCGGGAAATCCGGGCGTCACAGGAATTCCCGGCTGGAAGCAGTCCCCTCTTCGAAAAACACGCGAAGTCGGCGGGTTCTGAACATCGAATAGGGCCTGAATTTTACCGTAGGAATGTTTGCCCGCGTTCAGTTCATCGATTTGCTGCTGGAGCGACGAGAGCTGTTCCTTGTCGGGCTCTTCAGTCGCCTTTTCCAACTCCTCAACTTTTGCCTGGTATTCCTCGACCTTGGATTCAATTTCCGCGTTGTGACTGTCGATTGGCGCACGTGCAACCGGGCCGATGTCCGCAATCCAGCGCTGCTGGGGCTTCAACCAGTTGTGGGCGTTATACGCCGATTCAAAGTAGGAGAGCAGGCTGTAATAATCCCGCTGGGTGATCGGGTCGTACTTGTGGTTGTGACAACGGCTACACTCAAACGTCAAGCCAAGCAGGCTCGTCGAAACCATCGACATCAGGTCGAAAAGAACTTCGTATCGTCGCCCGATTCCATACTGCGGTTCCGACGTGTGATCTTCGATGTTCCGCAGGTAGCCGGTGGCAACAAGCTTTTCGATGATCTCCGGAGTCCATTCCTTCGCATCTCTCCAGTCAACCATTTCATCTCCGGCCAATTGTTCACCGATGAACTGGTCATAGGGTTTGTCGGAATTAAATGACTGGATGATGTAATCGCGATATCGCCACATCCCCTCGTTGGGATACAGGGTCGTCGCATCACCGTCGTACAGGCGGACGTCGACATAGCCCACCGTGTCCATCCAATGTCGTCCCCACCGTTCTCCGTAGCGTGGTGACGACAGCAATCGGTCGACCAGTTTGTCATAGGCATCGGGCCCGTCATCATCCAGGAATTTATCCATCTGGACCGGCGTAGGAGGCAGTCCTGTCAAATCAAAATACAGGCGTCGCACCAGGACTTCTTTTGACGCAACAGGAGAGTAGCTGAGCTGTTTCTCTTCCAATCGTTTCAACAGAAAGTAGTCCAACGGAGACGTTGCCAAGTCCCGATTGACGATCGATGGCAGCTCCTGACGCACGGGCGTTTGAAATGCCCAGTACTGCCGGTCTTGGAGCGTCACGAATTCTCGCGGTTTGACCCTGGTCAGGTCCTCGTCGGAAGGGGCCCCGTCTGCGATCCAGCGGCGAATGATCGACTTTGACGCTTCGGATAACGGTTCGCAGCCCTCGGGGGGCATCTGGCCGGATTCGATCATCGACCAGAGATAACTTTCTGCCGGCTTGCCGGGTACAAGTGCAGCGCCACTCGCACCACCAAAGACCATCTTGCTGACCGTTCGCAGGTCCAGACCCGCTTCCTGCGTCTCCTCGCCGTGACATTCATAGCAGGATTTGGCCAACAGGGGCCCGATGTTGTCCTCGAACGTGGGCGCAGGCTTGATCGACTGCGTGTCGTCCGCCTGCAGCGCCTGGACAAACGCCAGGACCACAATAACGAGCAAGATTCGAGTAGCAGTGCCTGACATAACGTGAATTAAGATTCGAGTGATTTGGATCGCCCAGGCGATTTTGGCATGAATAGGTCCCCCTCTGCAATAACGGTGTGACCTCGCAAGATGATTTAACGGAAAACACGAGGTGGCGGTTGCGGGATGGATCGTGTCCTTTTCCGCCACACCACCGGGTGGACCGCTGTTTCGCCATCGCGAAAATACGACCCCTACCGACCGCACTCGAATTATAGTTTTCAGAGGCCTCCACGGTCAACAATTTGCCTGTTCCCGGGGAAGAATGTTTGCAAAATTACTATTCAAAAAACCACAGCAGTGTAGAGTTCGCTTAAGCCCCTGGTGCCCAAACACCACTGTTTATTGAACCAGCCCGGTGAAAAGGGCCAAATTCTCAGGGTGCCGGCTGGAAAGTAAAGCGACGCGCCCGGAGTGTTCAGTCATGGGCCTGGTATGTAAGGATCTACTCCCACCACAATCGAACTCCGGCTCCTGATCGCCGGATATTTGACTCTCCGTGGGAGCGGTGAAAGTCCTGCCGGATCACATCCGTCGCCGTGAACCTCATGGAGTCCTGGTCCACAATCTCGACGATCCGGCAATCCTTAAAAAATTCGCCGCTCGACACCGACCTGAAGCATCGAGGCGAGCGCCGAGTCAAAACGGTCGAACGCCCGTGACTCTAACTTAGTGACACCAAGTCGAAGAAGTTTTAGTGAAGACCGTATCCAGGGCAGCCAGTTCCTCACCCCGGCGCCGCTTTGCGCGTGCCTGCCGGGGTCGGGTGGTAACTGCATCCGCCGACAAATCAAGCGGCGCAGCAACACTTTCCGGCCTATTCCCTGTCGCATCCTCTCGGTCGCCAGACATTTCATCAGAAACCTCAGCTGCGGGCTCCGGCTCCTGGCCGTCGGACAACCGGTTCCCGGCAACATCGGCTGGCTCATATCCGAGCGGGCTGAAGTTCGACGTCAGCGTCATGTAGTCGGACAGGTCAATTTCACCATCTCCGTCAAAATCGCCTTCTGACCAACCGAGACCCGAATTTTCACCGGTAGGATCAAAATGTCCGACTAGCATGTTGTAATCCGAAAGGTCGATGCGGCCGTCCAGATTGGCATCGCCGTACTCGCGACCCATAATGTCATGCACCAGCCAGTCCACATCTTGTTGATCGATCGTGCCGTCAACAACCAGATCAAACCGTAGATCCACCGGTCCCACGCTGCCCGGGATCTGCCCGTAAAGCAAGTCAATGTCATCCGCATCAAGCACACCATTTGCGTCAATGTCACCAAGGACAACCACAACCAAGTCGAGTTCTTCATCGGACTTCCTGTCCTTCAGGTGGTCCATTTCCCCATGGGCGAAGAACCAATCGCGGCCCTCACCGCCCGCCAGGTCGTCCCTGATTCCATCGTCCAAGACCGTCGTATTGGCTTCCAGCTTGACGCCGTTTAGAATCGGTCCACTGCCGGTACGTATCATGTTGACACGCGTCGTGTAATCGTCGTCTGAGTTCCATACAGTGACTATTGTGTTGAGCGATGCCTGGTTGTCATCGAAAATTGTCAGGCTACCGATCAACAGATCATTGCCATCGTTCCCTCGTAATACATCAGCGCCCTCGCCCCCGATCAGCAGATCATTACCAAACTGGCCATGAATCAGGTCGGTGCCTTTTCCACCCACTAAAATGTCGTCGCCGCCAATCGTGTCGCCAAACAACTGAATTCCCGTGTCAGGAATCACTTCGCCGTCAAACAACAACAGCCTCGCGTTGTCACCCAGAATAACATCGCTCCCCTCCTCGCCGAAGACACTGTCATCGCCGTTCCCGCCAATCAATAAATCGGATCCGGCCCCGCCCCGAATGAAATCACTTTGTACGGCGTCATCAACCAACAGGGGATTCGTCGTATAAATGTCGTAGGGGTGAGTTGCGAACAAATAGGCCCCACCGTTATCACCAATCACACGATCTCCAGCGAAACTGCTGTCGGTGTTCCCCGAATCACTCGTGTCAATCCAATCGCTTCCGTTGCCACCCAAAACAAGATCTTCACCGTCGCCGGTGGTAATTACATCGTCGTCGCTCGATCCGCTGGGCGTCGCCCCCTGTGGTGACTCGAATGCTGTCGTCACGAGGTTCCGCAACTCACCCAGCATGATGGTGGCACGTGCGTTATCACCCGCGACCACATCAGCATCAAATTCGCCGCTGGATTCCAACCCAAAAGTCTCGATCTGATCGCTACCACTACCACCAAACACCAGATCAGGACCTCCCCCGGTAACAATCGTGTCGTTACCGCCGAACTGGCCAGCCGCCGTTTCTAGTCGATCGATCGGGTGACGACGACCGACCACCTGAACGGCCGTGATGCCCGGAACGTTCCTCAAACTGTTTGGTGTGTCGTCGTCATCGACACGGAGCTTGAAGGTGTCAAGCGTAAGATCGCTGAAAACAACGTAATTGCCGATCTCCGGAGCTTCCGGATCCGTGGACGTTACCTGGACATAGCCGCCGAAGGAAGTGTGCTGCTTCGGGTCATCAAGGTAGTAGGTCGTCTGGCCATCCGTCAGACGGCGGACCGAGTGGTCAAGATCGCTATACTCATCGTCAACATCCAGATACACATAGACATCGTAGGAACGGAAATGGTCACGCAATCCGGCGAGGTTCACGCCCAACGTATTGCTGGCAGGCGTGTGGAGGTAACCTTCGAACAAATGCCTGTCCTGGTTGTCGGACGGCTGGATTTGACTGTGTGTATCTTCGCGCAAGCTTTGGGGAGATGAATCCAGATTGCCGCCCCACTTAATGTTCACGCCCGGGGCGATCAGTCCGTCGTCAAAGATGATCCGCTCTTCGGCCCGGTTACCCCACAGGGTCGTGCCAGCTCCACTCAGGTTGTTCCAGTTTCCGGACCGTGCACCTGATGCACCAGCCGTGCCCGTTACCTCCGTGTTATCCGAGCCGCCATTGAAATTGAAGCTCAGGGTTGCAAACTCCTCACCGGCGGCATAGGTTTCGGTCCCCTCAAACGTCATCCGACCACTGTCGCCTAGTACAAAGTCCCCGACCTGGTCATCTCCGCCTGCAAGAATCACGTCATCTCCCATGCCTCCCAGTACAACATCCGAGCCATTGCCAGTGTTGATGGTATCGTGACCTCCAGCTGACGGATCCGTACTGGCAATCTCAATAAGCACTCCATTTTCATCATAAAGAGCATAGCCATTGTCACCCAGGACCACGTCACGACTCGCGCCACTGCCCGCGTTGATGTGGTCGTCAGCGAAACCACCAAACACGACATCGAAACCGTCCGCGGTAAAGATTCTGTCATTACCTCCATATCCCGCATCGCTAGTGCGAATCTCGCGAAGCAGGCTTCCGCCCGCCACCGCATCGAACAGCCCAATACCGTTGTCGCCCAAGATGACATCCCTGCCGGTGTCCAGGCCAACTGGCAAACCGGACTCTCGGTCGACATTGACATAGTCGTTACCCACACCGGCCATAACGATGTCTTCGCCATCACCAACGAGAATATTATCGTCACCGCCATCCGAAGGGTCCGTACCGGCAATCTCCACCAATACCTCGTTGTCGTCAAACAGAGCATAGCCGTGGTCGCCCAACACCACGTCGCGGCTGTCATCGGCACCCGCATCGATACTGTCGTCTCCAGGGCCACCAAACACGACGTCGAAATCGTTCGAAGTGAAGATCCTGTCATCCCCGCCATACCCTAAATCGCTCGTGCGTATCTCGCGGAGCACGCTCCTGCCCGCAACCACGTTGAAAAAGGCAACACCATTGTCCCCCAGGATGAGGTCTTCACCCTGGTCGCTGCCTAAATTCTCCTGAGTCATTCGATCGACATTGATAAAGTCCTCGCCTGTCCCTCCGAAGACTATGTCCCGACCGTCACCCGTCAGAATGTCATCATCACCACCTGCACCGGGCACACTGGTGCGAATCTCTATAAGGACCCCAGTCTTGTCGAACTTGGCCACTCCATTGTCGCCCAGCACAATATCGCGAGATGTGTCCGTGCCGGTGTCGATCAAGTCGCCTTCACCACCGCCCAGCACCAAGTCATGCCCGCCACCCGCAAAAATGAAGTCTGCACCAGCCGAGTCGGGGAAACTCGATTCCATTTGGTGCAAAATGGATTGACCATTCACTGCGTCGAACAACACAAAACCGTTATCACCCACGATCAAGTCATCACCGCTGTCCGTGCCCACAGGCACCTTGTCGCCTTGCGCATTCACGGTGAAGTTGATGAGATCCCCACCCGTGCCACCCAACACGACATCCGGACCATCACCCACCAGAATCTCATCCGCACCACCGCTGCCTGGCGCACTGGTACGGATTTCGATCAGCACAATCGCAGTGTCGAACATAGACTGTCCACTGCCAAATTTGACCAGTCCGTTGTCACCCAACACAATGTCGCGGGACGTGTCCGTACCAGCGTCGATCAGGTCGCCTTCACTTCCGCCCAACACCACGTCGTATCCGTCACCCGCAAAAATGAAGTCCCCGCCACCCTCGTCCGGGTCACTTGTTTCGATCTCACGAAGAACGGATTGACCATTCATTGCGTCGAACACCGCAAAACCGTTGTCACCCACGATCAAGTCATCACCGCTGTCCGTGCCCACAGGCACCTTGTTTCCTTGCGCATCCAAGGTGAAGTTGATGAGATCCCCACCCGTGCCACCCAACACGACATCCGGACCATCACCCACCAGAATCTCATCCGCACCACCGCTGCCTGGCGCACTGGTACGGATTTCAATCAGCACAATCGCAGTGTCGAACATAGACTGTCCACTGCCAAATTTGACCAGTCCGTTGTCACCCAACACAATGTCGCGGGACGTGTCCGTACCAGCGTCGATCAGGTCGCCTTCACTTCCGCCCAACACCACGTCGTATCCGTCACCCGCAAAAATGAAGTCCCCGCCACCCTCGTCCGGGTCACTTGTTTCGATCTCACGAAGAACGGATTGACCATTCATTGCGTCGAACACCGCAAAACCATTGTCACCCACGATCACATCGTCACCGCTGGCCGTTCCCACAGGCACCTTGTCGCCTTGCGCATTCACGGTGAAGTTGATGAGATCCCCACCCGTGCCACCTAACACGACATCCGGGCCGCCACCCACCAGAATCTCATCATCGCCACCAACGCCGGGCGCGCTGGTGCGAATTTCGAGCAGGGCCTTTGGTGTGCCGAACAACGTCAGTCGATCCCCGAATTTTGCCAGTCCGTTGTCACCCAACACAATGTCGCGGGACGTGTCCGTACCAGCGTCGATCAGGTCGCCTTCACTTCCACCCAGCACCACGTCGTATCCATCACCCGCAAAAATGAAGTCCCCGCCACCCTCGTTCGGGTCACTTGTTTCGATCTCACGAAGAACCGAATAAGGTTGATTGTTCACAGCAGCAAACAGCGCGAATCCATTGTCACCCACGATCACATCATCACCGCTGGCCGTTCCCACCGGCACCTTCTCACCTTGCGCATTTACGGTGAAATTAATGAGATCCCCACCCGTGCCACCCAACACGACATCCGGGCCGTCACCCACCAGAATCTCATCATCGCCACCAACGCCGGGCGCGCTGGTGCGGATTTCGAGCAGCACGATTGGTGTGCCGAACAACGTCAGTCGACCCCCGAATTTTGCCAGTCCGTTGTCACCCAACACAATGTCGCGGGACGTGTCCGTACCAGCGTCGATCAGGTCGCCTTCACTTCCACCCAGCACTACGTCGTACCCATCACCCGCAAAAATGAAGTCCCCGCCACCGTTGTCCGGGGCACTCGTTTCGATCTCACGAAGAACCGAGTGGGGTTGATTGTTCATAGCAGCAAACAGCGCGAATCCATTGTCACCCACGATCACATCATCACCGCTGGCCGTTCCCACCGGCACCTTCTCACCTTGCGCATTTACGGTGAAGTTGATGAGGTCATCACCCGTGCCGCCAAACACGATGTCCGGTCCGTCACCAACTAGAATCTCATCATCGCCACCGACGCTGGGCGCACTGGTGCGAACTTCGGTCAACACACCACTTATGTCAAACAGGACCTGTCCATTGTCACCTAATACAATATCTCGAGACCTGTCAGTGCCTGCGTCGATCAGGTCGCTTTCACTACCACCCAGCACCACGTCGTACCCGCCACCCGTAAAGATAGAGTCCGCACCAGCGTCGTCCGGGGCACCTGTTATCTCACGCAGTACAGGTTCGCCATCCACAACATCGAACAACGTAAAACCATTGTCACCCAGCACGATGTCGGCATCGGATGTTTCAGCGCTGTCCACACCGAAGGTCTCGATCTCATCGTCGCCCCTGCCGCCAAATACCAGATCGGGGCCGCTGCCCGTGACAATCGTGTCGTTACCTCCATCTGACGGATCCATACTGGCGATCTTCGTGATCACTCCGGTTTCGTCATAAAGAGCATAGCCGTTGTCGCCCAGTACCACATCACGGCTCGCGTCGCTACCCGCGTCGATGTGGTCGCCAGCGGCACCACCAAACACGACATCAAAACCGTCCGAAGTAACAATCGTATCTGCACCACCGTATCCCGCATCACTGGTGCGAATCTCACGCAACAGGCTCCTGCCCATAAACGGTTCCGGAGCAAAATTGTCAAGACTCGCCTGGTGAGTCAGCCGGAAGCCGGCATGGGCTACCTCACTGGCCGAATTTAATCCTGCGGGCAACGCCAGGTTGCCAAGCACCGTGTAACTCTCCGAAAGTTCACCCGTCGCGTCATCCGCATCCGCGTAAGACAGATAACCTTGGCCAGTGACAAAATCGAGTTGCAGCATCACGCTGACCCAACCCAAAGCCTCCCAATCGGGACTCTCCGAATCCGCGTCCAATTTCAGGGTCTCGACTCCGCCATTTTCCCATGTTTGCAGATAGGTAGCTGGCCCAGCGGCCTGCAACTCGGAACTGATCTGGGCCGAATTGCACACGGTGTCGGACCCTGTATCTGCCAAGGTGCTGTCTCCAATCACCAACCCGCCGTTGCCGCCGCCACGCACATCGATCAGAGCCGTTACTGAAAACTGCAACGGACTCGCAGACACCGGCAAAGCAGCATGACCAAATCCGGGAGGACTAAGTGAGTAGGGGTTCGGCCTGGCTCCCTGGGTCGAATTGATACCGGTGCCGTCGCTGACGTAAGCCGGCAAGTTCCCTTGGTACCAACCGCCAAAGCCGGTGTCCGTCCATTCACCCTGGCCAACAAGTTCGCTATCAGCGACGTAATTTTCGAAATCTTCAATCACGGCTTCATCTCTGACCGCATCGAAGAAAGCGCGACCGTGGTCTCCCAAAATAACGTCTTTGCCGGTGTCCGCGTCAGCTATCGGCAAACCGGACGCTCGGTCGACGTTAACGTAGTCACTACCCGCACCAGCCACGACAACATCGTCTCCATCACCGACAAAAATATCATCATCACCGCCAAATGACGGATCCGTACTGGTGATCTCTATTAACACTTCATTTTCGTCAAACAGGGCATAGCCATTGTCACCCAGTACCACGTCACGACTACCGTCTGTACCGGCGTCGATGTTGTCGTCACCCGATCCACCCAACACCACGTCGAAACCGTCTGAAGTGACAATCGTGTCAGCACCGCCATGTTCCGCAGCGCTCGTGCCAATCTCACGGAGCACGCTCTCGTCTCCAACCACGTCGAAGAAAGCATAACCATGGTCTCCCACCACCACGTCACGACTACCGTCCGTACCGGCGTCGATGTTGTCGTCACCTGAACCACCCAGGACCACGTCGAAACCGTCGGCTGTCACAATCGTGTCAGCACCGC
>Ga0310123_10000820_pt1 | contig 27189 bp, 27 predicted proteins | sample CB6_AW_1057_MG_FD_203505 | JGI IMG/M metagenome (GOLD analysis project Ga0310123, IMG submission 203505) | Marine microbial communities from Western Arctic Ocean, Canada - CB6_AW_1057 | ecosystem: Environmental > Aquatic > Marine > Oceanic | place: Canada: Western Arctic Ocean | collected... | reverse complement strand
TGTGAAGCCCAAGATCTATGAACAATGCCGGATGAGCGTGCGGATGGAGCCGTTCCTGGTCGTCCGTGGGCGCCTACAGAAGGACGGGTTGACCACAAACGTGATCGCCTACAAGGTGAAGGCGCTTCGGGTTCGGGAAACGGCACAACCGTCCGGACTTCAATCTGACCTGACGGGAACTCCTTTCCGCTACCTCACGGCCCTCGGGCAGTCCCCACCGGGAATCAAGAACTTCGGGTAGCCGACTTCGCTCGCGCGATCGCTTCTTAGCCGCCCAGCACTTCGCCAACCTGTAGTCCGGCTTCATCGGCCCATTCACGAGCGGTGACCTTGCGCGACTCAGGCGGCTGGACGCGCTTCAGGAGAATCTGTCCCCCCAACGCGGCGACAGACACTCCAGCGTCGCTGATGTCCGTTACCGTGCCGGGAGCGGCATCGGCATCACCGTCTCGGCGCTCCGCATCGAACAGCTTCACCGTCTCGCCACCGCGCGTCGTGCTCGCACCCGGCTGCGGGTTGCAGCCGCGAATCAGGTTGTACACGGTGGCCACCGGCTGAGACCAGTCGACCACGCCGACCTCGGACTTGGCCCAGCTTTCATACGTTGCCTGCGACTCGTCCTGGACGATCCGTGGCGCTGTTCCGTCACGAACCATATCGATCGCCTCCACCATCCCCTCGACACCCATCGGGTAGAGTCGGTCGAAATACAGAGAACCCAGCGTATCGTCGGGACCGATCTCGGTCTCCTTCTGCAGCAGAACAGGCCCGGTATCAAGTCCCTTGTCGGGCCAAAAAATGGTCAGACCGGTCATCGTCTCTCCCTGGATGATCGGCCAGTTGATGGAGCTGGGCCCGCGGTGTTTCGGCAACAGGGACGGGTGATACTGAATCGTTCCGAGCTTCGGCGCTTCGATCATGTCGTCCGGAACTATATCCGTGACGAATGCCATCACGCACAGATCTGCGTCTAACGCCTTGAACGCAGCGATCGACTCCTCAGAGCGATACTTACCGTGCTGATGTACGGGAATGGAGCGCTCCAGGGCACCCTCCTTCACCGGGTCGAGGGGGCGGCCCTCTCGATCAGCTGGCGGAAACGCTCCGACGATCTCGTCTTTTCCGGCATCCGCTATGGCTTCCATGACAGACCTGCCGAATGCGGACTGACCGATGATCACAATTTTCATGTTGGTTCCTTATAGTGCGCCATTGTACGCCGCTGATTTCTTATCCATCGAATTCACCCTCACCGGTTCGCTCGCTCGAGGTGGAAGCGCATGCCGTCCCAATCCAAGGCAGGGGAAAACATATCGAAGTAAGCATCCACTTCGTCCTTTGGACGGTAACCCGCGATCGCCTCTCTGACTTCCCTCTCGTAGACATCCCTGTCTCCCTCGTCACCGGCTGACATCGCCGCTGCCACTCGATCTCGGCACGCGACGAGAGACTTCCTCATTTCGCGTGCCCTTCCCGCGAAGTCATCATGTAACCCGAAGTGGGAGACGCCGAACGCGCTCGGCCCGATCGTCTCGACCTGATCGAGGGTTCCCAGCCAGGCCGGCACATCCACCGCCGGAGGTGGCGTGGGAGGATAGCTGGGAGCCCCCGGAGCGAGGATTACGCCTAAGGCGTCCCCCGCAATGAAAACTCCGTCTCTCTCGTCCAGGTAGGATACATGATGGGCGATGTGTCCCGGCGTGGCGAATGCGCGAACGCTCGGCAAAGGACCCCGTGTGGCTGGCTCCCAGGCGCAAATACGGTCCTCGGGCACGGGGAGCACATCTCCCCACAGACGATCGTGAGCCTTTCCGAAGGTCCTCCTCGTGCTCGCAACCAACCGCTCCGGATCGACCATGTGTGCCGCCGCATCGACATGCACATGGACGAGGAGTTCAGGGAACCGCGACACGAGATGTCCGGTCCCCCCTGCATGATCGAGGTGAACATGCGTAAGAAGCACGTGCCGGATATCGGAAAGTCCGATACCCAACTCCGAGAGACCCCTCTCGAGTCCGTCCAACGAGGTCGAAGGGCCGGGATCTACGATCGCGGGCTCAGGTCCGTCGATCCAATACGACGAGATCGAGCGCGCATGGCCGAGATGCTCGAGGTCTATGGGAGCTACGGTCACACGATCCCTTCGCAGGTGATAGCGACCCTGGTCAAGAAATCAGCGCTCCGCCATCGGGACGAAGTCGCGCGCCGTGCTGCCGGTGAATACCTGGCGCGGGCGAGCGATACGCTGCTCCGGATCATCAAGCATCTCCTGCCACTGCGCCAACCATCCCACAGTTCGAGGGATCGCGAAGAGCACCGGGAACATCTCGACCGGAAACTTCAACGCTTGGTAAATCATTCCCGAATAGAAATCGATGTTGGGGTACAGATTTCTGGACACGAAGAAATCATCTTCGAGCGCGATTCTCTCCAACTCGAGGGCCGTGTCCAGGAGCGGGTTTCTCCCCGTCACCTCGAACACCTCCTCCGCCGTCCGTTTGATGATGCTCGCACGAGGATCGTACGCCTTGTACACCCGATGCCCGAAACCCATGAGACGCTCTTCCTTGCGTTTCACGCCCTCGATGAACTTGGGGATATTGTCCATGGTGCCAATCCGCTGGAGCATCCGAAGAACCGCCTCGTTCGCACCGCCGTGAAGCGGCCCGTAGAGGGCTCCCATGGCCCCGGCCAAAGCCGAATAGGGGTCTGCCTCGCTACTGCCGATGACCCGCATCGCGGTAGTCGAGCAATTCTGCTCGTGATCCGCATGGAGGATGAACAACACGTCGAGCGCCCGCTCGAAAACCGGATTCGGCTTGTAGTCACCGCCACCTACGTGGAACAACATGTTGAGAAAATTCGCCGTGTAGGATAGCTCATTCGCCGGATATGAAGGGGGCAGCCCCCTGTGGTGGCGGTATGCGAAGGCCGCGAGGGTGGGCATCTTAGCCACGATCCGCTGAATCTGTAGCCAGCGATTCTCCGTGTCGCGCACATTTCTCGCATTCGGGTAGAAGGTCCCTAGCGCCGACACCCCGCTGATCAACATGCTCATCGCGTGCGCATTGTAGCGGAACCCGTCCATCACGGTCCGAATGTTTTCATGGACGTACGTGTGGTTCGTGATGCTGTGCACGAACTCATCGAGCTCGGGCTGAGTCGGGAGCTCCCCATTGAGTATCAGATACGCCACCTCGAGGAACGAGCTGCGCTCAGCGAGCTGCTCGATCGCGTATCCACGATACTGGAGGATCCCCTTGCCACCGTCGATATACGTGATCGTGCTCCGGGTCGACGCGGTGTTGGTGAAGGCGGGATCGTAGGCCATCATGCCGAAATCGTCATCCTCGACCTTGATCTGCCGAAGATCCATCGCTCGAATTACGTCGCCTTCGAGGATATCGACCTCGTACTCACGACCGGTTCGGTTGTCCCGAATCGTGAGGCTGTCTTCTCCACTTCCCTTCTCAGTCATCTCTTCTCCAGTACCGGTCGCTTAACACGCTTCGAAGGCGTTCATGCCGTACATCCGGGGGACTTCCGGCAAATTCGATCCGAGTTGGGCACGTAGCTGAATCGGGGAATCACCCGCCGTCCGTGCCAATGCCGAGGGGGGGACTCGAACCCCCAAGGGCCGAAGCCCGCCGGATTTTGAGTCCGGTGCGTCTACCAGTTCCACCACCCCGGCGGATCGCGAATAACGCGATTGTCGGCATAAAATCTAACGTTTTCGGACTCGACAAAAAAGCGCGGATGGGGCGACTCGCTACGCTCCGTCTGACAGTCCTGCAAAGTATTCCCGCATGCCGGCCATGCGTTCTTTCGCACCGGGCCAATCCTTCGCGACCTGCTCCACATTCCTGAGTAGCCCTGTTTGGCCCGTATGCTCCCGCACCTCCGTCAGCATATGCTCGACTTTGCAGAAGGCCGCGAGCATCTCCCCGCATGTGTCATGGAACATGGGCGTGTCGATCGCCCCGTGGACGACAAAGGACGCAGCCATGTCCCAGTACCCCATGACCATACGGACTTTGGCACTGTCTTCCGAGGCGAGCACTGCGGCATAATCCTCAGCCGAGCTGGGGTTGAATGAGCGGATTACCCAGTTCCGTGCGTCGCGGAGTTTGGCCTCCCGACGAAGGTCGTACAGGCGCATGAGTAGATCGGCATTCTCATAGGGTGTGCTCAAGAGAAACTCCTGGAAGGAAGTGATGGGCCGTCGAGTGCAGTGAGAAGTTCGCGCCGGCGTCGGCGTTCGGCCAGGTCCGAGTTCTCCCACACGCACCATCTACCCCCAATCAGATCGTTCGTCGCCAACAGGCGGGGTGTCTTCGGCATGGCCACAGCGGTATTCTTCCATCTTGGATTTTTCGGTAGGCCACCCTCGCCACGGCAGTGGAATGACGACCAAGAGGCCTCAATGAGCAACGATCCCTTCGGTGCCCGAACGGACATAGAGCTGTCGGAAGGCCCCACCTCCTTTTATCGCCTCACGCGGCTGGAGGAGCAGGGCCTGGCCGAGCTCGACCGCCTTCCCTTCTCCATACGCATTCTCTTGGAGAACGCGCTGCGCCACTCAGGCGGCCAATACGTGGGAGAGGATCACGTGCGGGCAGTAGCGGCGTGGAGCCCCACGAACTCTGGAGCCGACCTACCGTTCATGCCGACGCGCGTGGTCCTTCAGGACTTTACAGGCGTTCCCGCGGTCGTCGACCTCGCGGCCATGCGGGATGGCCTCAAGGCCCTGGGTGGTGACCCGAACCGGATCAATCCTGTGGTACCTGCCGATCTGGTCATCGACCACTCGGTCCAGGTCGACTTCTTCGGCACGCCGGAAGCCTACCGGAAAAACGTAGAGCGCGAGTTCGAGAGAAACCGCGAACGGTACACGCTGCTCCGGTGGGCTCAGCACGCCTTCGAGAACTTCCGGGTGGTCCCGCCCGGCGCCGGCATCGTACATCAGGTCAATCTCGAGTATCTCGCTTCAGTCGTTCATCGAAGGACGGAGGACGGCGTGTCGGTAGCCTATCCGGACACACTGGTGGGCACGGATTCACATACGACGATGATCAACGGTCTCGGAGTCGTGGGCTGGGGCGTAGGCGGGATCGAGGCGGAAGCGATTCTCACCGGCCAGCCCTATTACATGTTGGTGCCGGAGGTCGTGGGCGTGAAGTTCACGGGAGAACTCCCGGAGGGTGCCACCGCGACAGATCTCGTTCTCCATGTCGTGGAGATGCTCCGTGCACACGGGGTCGTGGGCCGCTTCGTTGAATTTTACGGCCCGGGTCTTTCGAAGCTGACACTTCCGGACCGGGCCACGCTCGCCAATATGGCCCCCGAATACGGTGCGACAATCGGCTTCTTTCCGGTCGACGACGAGGTGTTGGCCTATCTGCGAGGCTCTGGTCGAAGTGCAGGATTGGTCGAGCGCGTGGAGCGCATCAGCAAAGAGCAGAACCTCTTCCGCACGGACGAGACACCGGATCCGGAATATACGGAGATGCTCCAACTGAACCTCTCCACGGTAGAGCCGAGCGTCGCGGGTCCGAAGAGACCTCAGGACCGTATCGCGCTCGCTGATCTCCCGGCAGCATTCGGCAAGGATCTTCCGGAGCTCTTGCCGGCTGGCTTTTCTGTGAATGGAGGCGGAAAGAGAACGGTGGAGATCGAGCTGGACGGACAGACCGTCCAGCTCGGGGACGGTAGCATCGTGATCGCTGCGATCACAAGCTGTACCAACACTTCGAATCCGTCGGTCATGGTGGGTGCGGGCCTCATGGCCAAGAAGGCGGTAGAGCTGGGGCTCAACGTCATGCCGTGGGTGAAGCCGAGTATGGCCCCGGGGTCTAAGGTCGTGACCGACTACTTGGAGGCGTCCCATCTCATGGAGTACCTCGACCGACTGGGGTTCGACGTGGTGGGGTACGGATGTACGACCTGCATCGGCAACTCCGGACCTCTGGCCGAGCCGATCGACGAGGCGATTCGCGAGCACGGCCTCGTCGTCGCCTCGATCCTCTCCGGCAACCGCAACTTCGAAGCTCGCATCCATCCCGCCATTCGGGCCAACTACTTGGCGTCGCCCATGCTCGTGGTAGCCTATGCGCTGGCCGGCAGGATCGCCATCGACCTGGTCAGTGAGCCGCTGGGTCATGGCCAGGACGGAGAGCCCGTCTATCTCAAGGACCTCTGGCCCACCTCGGAGACGATTCGCGAGACTGTCCGAACGGCGCTCGAGCCCGAGATGTACTCACGGCGCTATGGGGAGGTCTTCGAGGGCAACGATCTCTGGCAGGCACTCCCCCTCCCTCAGGACCAAGACGCGCTCTACGACTGGAACGCGCAGTCCACCTATATCCGCAATCCACCCTTTTTCGCAAACATGTCCCCCGACGTGCCGAAGCTGACCGACATCGTGGGGGGCCGCGTACTCGGGATTTTCGGTCAAACGACGACCACGGATCACATTTCACCGGCCGGGGCCATCCCGAAGGCTGAGCCCGCAGGAGTCTACCTCCGTGAAAAGGGCGTGAAGCCCTGGCAATTCAACACTTTCGGCTCCCGCAGGGGCAACCATGAGGTGATGATGCGAGGAACTTTCGGGAACGTGCGCATCAGAAATCTGATGTTGGAGGACCGCGAGGGCGGGTACACCGTACACGTGCCGAGCGGGGAGGAGCTCTCCATCTACGAGGCGGCGATGCGGTATCAAGCCGAGGGAACGCCCTTGCTCATCCTGGCTGGGAAAGAGTATGGCACCGGTAGCTCCCGGGATTGGGCCGCAAAGGGAACGACGCTCCTGGGTGTTCGTGCCGTACTCGCGGAAAGCTATGAGCGCATCCACAGAAGTAACTTGGTGGGGATGGGGGTCCTGCCCTTACAGTTCGAAGAGGGAGACACTCCCGAATCACTCGGGCTGACCGGCCGCGAGACCTACGACATCCTCGGAATTTCGGACGGCCTCGGACCCCGTGAGCGCCTGCGGGTGATCGCACGCCGCGAAGACGGTGAGGAGGTCAGCTTCCAAGCGATCGCGCGACTCGACTCGGATGTGGACGTAGAGTACTACCGTAACGAGGGGATTCTCCACACCGTGCTGCGCCGTATGGGCGCGGGGGACATGTAGGAAGGACCGGTGGCGGGCGGCCCCCTCAACCTCAGCCGTATGGCTCTCCGTTGTCGACTCGAAGCGCTACAGGCGGCCTTAACACCTCTGCCATCACGATCGCTCTACGGAGCGAAGTCACTCCACCCATGGGTTCACGCAAAGCCCCTTTCTCGCGCGAAGTGCGAGCTGCCCCATCGGACGAATCGGCCATGCCGGTTTCCGAGTGTAACACGTGCTCGTGTGGCAACTCACGGAAGGGTCGGCGAGCCTGCACGGGCACCGGCTGGACCTCGGCGGCGGTAACAGTGGCGCGTTCGGGCTCGGACACAATGTCGGAACGGTCATACACCTCCACCGTGTCCGGACGGTGGTACGCCTCCCCGGTGTCCGTACCATCATACGCCGCCATACGCGTCGATCGCTGCGCCGCGCGTGACACTGTTCGTGACTCGGTACGACGCACCATTGGTGATTCGGCATCGGGAGCCGGCGATGGATCGGTACGCTGCGCAGGATGTTCTCCCCGTGCCAAGGCCGCGATCTCTCCCCAGAGATCCTCCGGCACCATCCCTTCCGACGAGCCCTCTCCAACGCGCTCATCGTCGTCGATTTCCGACGGTCCGGCCGGCCCAGGTAATTCGCCGCGAAGCTGAGCCGCCTGGCGCTTTTTCCGCGCGGCGCCATCCATTATCGAGATGACGATGAAAAACCCGATGACCAGGAGTTGAATAAAACCGTCACCCATCAGGCCAGCCCCCTAAGCCAACGGCTCGGACGACACATCTTCACCACTGGCGATAGCATTCCTCATAGACGTATCGGACTGGATGTTGTCGTAGCGGACGAAGTCCATGACACCCATATGGCCTTGGCGAAAGGCCTCGGCGATAGCCAACGGCACTTGGGCCTCGGCCTTGACGAGTTCCGCCCGCATCTCCTCCACCTTCGCCTTCATCTCCTGCTCCTGCGCCACGGCCATGGCCCTACGTTCCTCCGCACGAGCCTGAGCCACTCGTTTGTCCGCGTCGGCCTGATGGGTCTGTAGATCGGCGCCGATATTCTTGCCCACGTCGACGTCGGCGATATCGATCGAGAGAATCTCGAACGCTGTGCCCGAGTCGAGGCCCTTCGCGAGCACCGTCTTCGATATGGCGTCGGGATTCTCGAGCACCTCTTTGTGGGAATTCGCCGATCCGATCGAAGACACGATACCCTCCCCCACCCGGGCAAGAATCGTGTCCTCACCTGCACCCCCCACCAAGCGATTGATGTTGGCCCGCACCGTGACCCGAGCTTGCGCGATGAGCTGGATGCCGTCCTTGGCCATCGCCGCAACCTTGGGCGTGTTGATCACCTTCGGGTTCACGGAGACCTGAACCGCCTCGAACACGTCTCGGCCGGCAAGGTCGATGGCAGCGGCTTGTTGAAAAGACAACTCGATGCTCGCTTTGTCCGCGCTGATGAGGGCCCGCACCACACGCTCCACCTGTCCACCCGCCAAATAATGGGCCTCCAAATCGTTCACGCTCAACGAGATCCCAGCCTTGGTCGCCCAAATCAGCGGCCGCACGACCGCCGGTGGGTTGACCTTCCGGAGGCGCATTCCCACCAAATACCCGATTCCTATTCTTACGCCCGCCGACATCGCTTCAATCCAGAGTCGAACCGGCACGGCCCAAGCAATTACCGAGATGCCTGTGATGGCGGCGAAGAGTACGAAGAGACTAAAAATGTCTACCTGCTGCATGCGGTGGTCCTTTTCAATGAGCTGACCGATTCCCCGGGTAGGCCCGCGAGGATCAGTGTAGGTGGCTAAGCGTCCTTGTCGACCTCAGTGATGATGGGGCGTACCACGTGTCGAGATCCCTCGGCACTGACGATGCGCACAGGTGTCCCCTCTTCGATCCACTCGGATTCCGAGATGACGTCGATACGCTCGTCGTTGAATACTCCGACCCCCGACGGCCGCAGATCGGTCATGGCGACGCCCTCGGCATCGACGAGCTCGGATCGAGTCTGTGCCGACTCAAATCCGATCGCCTTGTCCGTCCGGGCCCCTAAGAAAATTCCCGAACGGTATAGGCGAGTACTCTTGGGAAGATGACGGAGCAGAGCCCAGCCCGTGACCAGAAGGAGGAGGATCGTCGTCGAGAGAACTCCTCCGGCTCGGCTGAAATCCTGCATCGTCGGGAGGCTTCCGAGCAGACTCATATAGACCCCGCCAACGATGCCCAGAAGGCCGACGATACCGAACAGCCCGAACCCCGGGATCACGAAGATCTCAACCGCGACGAAGCCGACCCCGGCGGCGATGAGAAGGAGATCCTCCCATCCCGCTAGACCGATGATGAGATGTGAACCGAAAAAGAGCGACAGCGCGAGTGCGCCCGCGGCTCCAGCCAAACCCAACGTGGGGGTCTTAATCTCGATGATGAGACCGAGAAACCCGAGAGAGAGGAGAAACGGCGCTACCACGGGGTGTGAAAAGAATCGGACGAAGCGCTCCGCCCAATTGATACGCATCGCCTGTACATCGGCCCCAGCGAGGTCCAACTCTTCCAGCAGATCCGCGAAGTCCGACGTTGCTCGTGCGAAGCCGAGGCGCACAGCCTCTTCCGTTGTCAACGTGAGGAGCTTCCCGGACTCGACGACGTCCGGAATCGACAGAGACTCGTCTACCATCGCCTCGGCAATGGCCGGATCAAGGTCGTGAGCCTCGGCGAGAGCCCTCATTTCACTTCGCATGGCCGAAACGATCTTCTCTGAAGCCTTCGTTCCCGACCCATCTACCGGCGTCACCGCCCCGATGACTGAGCCAGGCCGCATAAAGATCCCCTGTGTGGCGAGGGAAATCAGCGCCCCGGCGGAAAAAGCCCGTCGATTCACGAAAGCGTAGATCGGCACGCCCGAATCAGAGATGGCGTCGGCGATTCGCTCTGCCGCATCGACGCGTCCCCCCGGCGTATCGACATCCAGAATGAGAGCGGCGGCACCCGCCGCCTCCGCCTCTCGTATAGACCGTTCAATGAACGGAGCCAGACCCATCTCGATCACGCCCGAGACAGGTACTCGAAACACTAGCGGCGAGTCCTGTCCGACAGATAGGGTGGGCAACGCCACAAACCCTCCGAGCGCGAGGGCTGCAACTGCATAGATACTCCTCGACATAGTTGTCATCCCCTCGAAGCAAGCGTCGCGCCGGACGGGCTCAACCTAAGACAGAAGGAGGGCCGAAAGCCAATTTCTCAGTTGAGGATCTCGATCCCCAACAAGAGGCTGGCGTAATACGACCCCCGAATCGCCCGCGTGTAATCTGCATCCCGCATCGCTTCACGAGCCGCGTCAATGAGGCGCTCCGCCCGCACCAGAGTCTGCTCCGTATACGATTCGGCGGACGAAAACCTTCGGGCCCCACGCTCTGCTGCACCGAGGAGTCGCGTCGCGACGTGGACTGGCGCCATTTCCAGAAGATAATCGGCGGCCTCAAAAGTGGCCACGAGAGACGCCCTACGCTCGCCGGCCTCCAGCAAGACATGAGATCGTTCGAAGGACTCGCGTGCCATACCTACGCGCTCTACCAAGGAAGAGGGCGACGCCCCCACGGTCCATGCGCCCACCACTTGGAGCGTGGATTCGATCCTACCGAGCAGTTGGCCGACGTCGTCGTCCTCGAGGCGAGTCGCCAGAATCTCGGCGACCTCGATGTAGCTCTCGGATCGCAAAAGGCGTCCCTCCGCCGTCGGAAGTGTCCAAGAACGCTGCCAAGCCGATACGGAGACGTCCTCGAAGGTACCGCCCTCGCCGATCCAAACGTCTACCAGCCTCGGCACCCTTTCCCCGATATCTGGAGCCGCTCCGGTCTCCTGGGCCAGCACGACGCCCATGGGGTCGGAGAGAGAGTCACTACAGCCAATGGACAGCGCGACCGCAATGATCCACCTCAACTCTCTAGCCGCCGAATCGATGTGCATAGCCATGATTGAAAGCTACCGAAGACCGAGACTCCGGATCAATCGCCCTTCGTCCGCCAGAGGCGTCGATCTCTTCAACCTCTAGCCAGGTTGCCCACGCTGTGCGGCTCGAATAACTTTCCGTTCGAACGCTCGTCCTACCGACGAAAAGAGCGGATCTCATCCATCCTCGGAGGTCGTACATCGTTAGGCAGGGCCGACAATTCGACGTCAAGCTGGCAGCGATCTTGCGCACGTCGTCGGAGGTGTTTGCCCAGAAGGGTTACGATCGGGCAAGCGTTCGTGATATTTCCGCAGCCACCAAAATCAGTCTCTCCGGCCTGTATCATTACTTCAGCAGCAAGGAGGAGCTACTCTTCCTCATCCAGAAAACCTGCTTCGACACATTGCTGGAGAGACTCGGCGAGGACCTCGCCGGTCTCGAATCGCCCGGTGAACGCCTGTCTGTGGTCGTCCGCAATCACGTGCGATTCTTCGCTGATAATATGGCGGAGATGAAGGTGCTCTCACATGAGGCCGACGCGCTCACGGGGGGCTACAAGGAGCAAATCGCCGACCGCAAGCGGGACTACGTCGACATAGTCCGACAGTGCGTGGAAGAGATTCTGGAGACACCGTACGAGGCAGACGGCAGAGTGGCCACGTTCGCGCTCTTCGGAATGATGAACTGGATCTATACCTGGTATCGTCCGACGAGGGACGTTTCGGTTGACCGCCTCGGATCCGTCATCCTTCATACCTTTTTGAACGGTATCTCATCACCTCTCCCCCACCAGGGAAAGGCGTTGGAGGGAGCAGGCCCCCACGGCATTCTATTGTTCGACAAAGACTAATAACCTAAAGGCGAGAATGAGATGACGGACAAGACACTGGTCCATTATGAACTGAACGACGGTGTGGCGATCCTGACGTTGGACGATCCGCCGGCCAACACTTACACGCACGAAATGATGGTTCAGCTCGACCAGGCCATCGTGCGGGCTCGATTCGACGAAGAGGCACAGGTGATCGTGGTCACGGGGGCAGGTGAAAAATTCTTCTGCGCCGGGGCGAACATCCAAATGCTCTCGGAGGTCACGCCCGGCTTCAAGTACTGCTTTTGCCTCCACGCCAACGAGACGCTGAATCGCTTCGAGCATACGTCGAAACTCGTCATCGGGGCGCTCAATGGACATACGGTAGGCGGTGGGCTGGAGATCGCTATGGCGTGCGATATACGGATCGCGCGCAAAGACGGTGGCCAGTGCGGCCTCCCGGAGGTCGCGCTGGGCGTACTCCCGGGCACCGGCGGAACGCAGCGCCTGGTTCGGATCGTAGGAAAATCCAAGGCGATCGAACTCATGGCCGGAGGTGATACGTTCGGGTTCGACCGGGCTCTCGAGCTCGGCCTCGTCAATCAGCTGCTGGAGGCGAGCAACAACGCGGGCTTCATGGCCCAAGTCCTCGACTATGCTAAGACGTTCACGACGCCCAACAAGGCGGTGAGAGCCGTCGGCAATATCAAGCGCGCCGTGCAAACCGGAGCCGAGTTGCCGTTCGAGTTGGCCCTGACCCTCGAGCGTGAGCTCCAGCAGCAGCTTTTCCAGAGCTCGGACGCCGGTGAAGGACTGGCGGCCTACGTAGAGAAGCGTACGGCTGAATTCACGGGTAACTGAGTCGGGGATCAGAAAATGAGGACGGCTTGGATCGTCGACGCGGTACGCACCGCCATCGGTCGGCACGGGGGGGCGCTCGCACGAGTTCGCCCCGACGACCTCGCGAGCCGGGTCATCAAAGCGTTGGTCGACCGAACGGACGTCGATCCGTCCGAGGTCGACGACGTGCTGATGGGATGCACCAACCAAGCGGGCGAGGACAACCGCAACGTCGCTCGCATGGCCCTGCTATTGGCGGGTCTCCCGGTGAGCGTCCCCGGGCAGACCATCAACCGTTTGTGCGGGTCCGGCCTTCAGGCGGTGAACTCTGCCTTCCACGCCATCCAAGCGGGCGAGGGCGACATGTTCATCGCAGGTGGTGTCGAGAGCATGAGCCGTGCCCCTTATGTCATGCTCAAGGCAGAGAGGGCCTTCGACCGTGGACACCCGACCACCGCCGATACGGTCCTGGGGTGGCGTTTCACGAACCCCGAGTTACCGAGCCATTGGACCATCGGACTGGGAGAAACAGCCGAGGGGGTCGCCAAGGAGTTCGGCATCGGTCGCGAGGAGCAGGACGCTTTTGCGGTGGAGAGCCAAAGGAGAGCGGGAGCCGCGATCGCGGCCGGCTTGTTCGACGCTGAAATCGTGCCTGTGGAGATTCCGGATCGGCGAGGAGATCCTGTCGTGGTGGACACCGACGAGCACCCTCGCCCGGATGCCACCCTCGAAGACCTCGCCCGTCTCCGTCCGGTATTCGCGGCGGAAGGCACGGTCACCGCTGGGAACGCATCGGGGATCAACGATGGGGCGGCCGCACTGCTCGTGGTCGAAGAGAGCAAGGCGCGCAGCCTCGGGTTGGAACCGCTCGCCCGCATCGTTTCGACCGGAGTGGCAGGCGTCGAACCCCACCGAATGGGCATGGGCCCCGTTCCGAGTACCCGGATCGCCCTTGAGCGGGCGGGCTTCGGGGTAGACGATCTCGACCTGATCGAGCTCAACGAAGCGTTCGCTGCCCAGGCCCTCCCATGTATTTCGGAGTTGAATCTCGATCCCGAGCGTGTAAATGTGAATGGAGGGGCCATTGCCCTAGGGCACCCCGTCGGTTGCTCTGGCGCCAGAATCGCGACGACTCTCGTCCATGAGATGGCCAGACGGGGGGATTCACGAGGATTGGCGACCATGTGTATCGGCGTTGGTCAGGGTATCGCTACGACACTGTCTACATGAACGACGACCTTTTCAAGAAATTGACTGTCCTTGGGGCCGGCACCATGGGACAAGGGATCGCACACGTGTGTGCTGCCGCGGGCATGCAAACCGTTCTCTACGACGTGGACCTCAGCACGGTGGAGCGAGGCCTTGAACGCATTCGCACGAGCCTCGACAAGGGCGTCTCCCTCGGGAAGGTCACAGAAGACGACCGGGAAGCCACTTTAGACCGTATCACGCGGAGCTCTGATCTGGCCCTCGCGGTCGAGGGCGCTCCCTTCGTCATCGAAGCCGCCCCAGAGTCGATGGAGCTCAAGCAGGGACTCTTTCGAATGGTAGAGCAAGGGGTCGGGGAAGATACGATCCTGGCGACGAATACGTCCTCCATCAGCATCTCTCAGCTGTCGATGGGGATGGAGTTCCCGGCCCGATTCTTGGGGATGCACTTCTTCAATCCGGTCCACATCATGGACCTCGTGGAAATCGTATGGGGTGAGCACACCGCGGAATCGACACGGGACCTGGCATTGGAGTTCACCCGGCTCATTGGTAAGGAGCCGATCGTCGTGAGAGACTCCCCGGGATTTGCGTCCTCGCGGCTGGGAATCGTCCTCGGACTCGAGGCCATCCGCATGGTCGAAGCGGGAGTCGCGGAGCCGGAGGCCATCGACAAAGCGATGGTGCTCGGATATCGCCACCCCATGGGTCCCCTCAGACTCACCGACCTCGTAGGCCTGGACGTCCGACTGGGCATCGCAGAATATCTGCAGAAGGAGTTGAATTCCGATTCGTTTCAGCCACCCGAACTACTCAAGCGTATGGTATCGGAGGGCAAACTCGGTAAGAAGACTGGTCAGGGCTTCTACCGCTGGGAGGTTGAATGACTGAGGCACCGGTCCTCATCGAGCGAGATGGCGCCATCGCTCTGGTCACACTGAACCGTCCAGAAAAACTCAATGCACTCAACCAGGACGTCAGACAGCGGATTACCGCTGCCATGGACGAACTGGCCGGCGACGACGACATCAAGGTGGCGATCCTCCACGGCGTGGGCCCGAAGGCCTTCATCGCCGGCGCGGACGTGTCCGAATTCGCTTCGCGTACAACCGACGAGCAACGGGAGGTGTCCGAGGGACGGCGAGTTTATGATGCCGTGGCCGACTTCCCCAAGCCCCTGATCGCTGCCATTCACGGCTTCTGCGTCGGGGGGGGATGTGAGTTGGCGTTGGCGTGTGATCTGCGAGTGGCCGATCGAACGGCCCAATTCTGTCAGGCAGAGATCCGACTCGGCTTGATTCCCGGTGCCGGTGGGACTCAGCGACTCGCGAGGCTCGTAGGCGCCGGTCAGGCCCTCAGAATGGCACTCACCGGGGATAATATCGACGCTTCCGAGGCCTACCGTATCGGCTTGGTGGAATTTCTGGTCGACGAGGGCGAACACCTCAACAAGGCGAAGGAGCTGGCCTCGCGGATGGCGCGCTGGAGTCCGGTCGCGTTAGGATTGACCAAACAAGCCGTCCGCGTCGCGTTCGAGAAGCCGCTCACGGAGGGTCTCGACGACGAGCGGGAGCTCTTCCTGAGTGCCTTTGACAGCGACGACGGCCGTGAGGGTGTTCGGGCTTTCGTCGAGAAGCGGAGGCCAAACTTCAAGGGTCGATGAGAAGGGCATGCTCATGACGAGCAAGGGCGCAAGGATGTGAAGACGAGCACGGTCCGACGCGGCGTCGCCATCTTCCTCGTGCTGGATGGTCTCCTGGCCATGTGGCCGGGACTCCTCCCATTCAATCGCATCTATCCTCTGGTCTTCGGGCTGCCCTTCGTCATGGCATGGCTCACGTTTCTCATGCTGCTTGTCGGCATCGCGTTGTTCGTCGTGGCGCTAGCTGATCGAGCCGCCGGCCGACCATCCTCCTGATGGAGCGCTGGCACTTCATCGCGCTCGTCATCGGCGTCTACCTCCTCGTGACGCTTTCGATCGGCCTGGCCGCGGGTCGGAAGAGCACGAAGAGTGTCCAAGGGTTCGTGGCCGGCGATCGTGATTTCGGCCTTCTCGTCTTCTACTTCGTCACCGGAGCCAGCGTATACTCGGCCTTCGCCTTCCTTGGGGGCCCCGGATGGGCATACAGTCGGGGGGCGGCCGCATTCTACATCCTCACATATGGTGCTCTCGGGATGGCGCCGTGGTATTGGGTCGGACCGCGTGTCGCTCACCTCGGGCGACGCTTCGGATTCGTGACGCAGGCCCAACTCATCACCGGGAGATTTCCATCCCGTTCTCTCTCGGTCCTCATCGCCATCCTAACGCTGGGCGCATTCATCCCATACATCACGCTTCAGATGCGCGGGGCGGGAATCGTCATCGAGGCAGTGACGGAGGGCCACGTGCCATTGGCGCTCGGCGCTGCGCTGGCGTACGGAATCGTGATCATCTACGTCTTGACGAGTGGCGTCATGGCCGTCGGCTGGACAAATACGTTCCAGGGAATGTTCATGCTGGTCATCGCTTGGACGCTCGGACTCTACCTCCCGTTTCACCTCTACGGGGGTATCGGCCCGATGTTCGAACGCATCGCCGCCGAACGCCCCGAGCTTCTCACGGTTCCGGGACTGGCTGCGAACGGGGAAGCGTGGACCTGGGGCGGTTATACGACTGCGATCCTCGTGAGCATCATCGGGCTGCAGATGTGGCCTCACCTGTTCATGAAGGCGTTCACCGCGAAGAATGACGATATCATCCGGAAGACGGCCATCCTTTTCCCGACATTCCAGCTCTTTTTGGTTCCGGTCTTTCTCATCGGCTTCGCCGGAGTCCTTTTCGCCGAGGCACCACCGACCGCCGACTTCATCCTGCCCTTCATGGTCCTGAAGACTGAACTTCCGGCGTTGGTGGTCGGCCTGTTTTGTGCGGGCGCTCTATCGGCCTCGATGTCCACCGGGGACGCCTTACTCCATGGAGCGGCCTCCGTAACGGTAGAGGACGGAATCGGGCTCTTCATTCCTCTCACGGATGGGCAACGCCGAGCCCTCATGCGTGGCCTAATCCTGGTAGTCGGCGCCGTCGCGTACATCTTTGCTCTGGACGACCAAGGATCCCTCGTAGCACTCTTGCTTGGCTCGTACGGCATCATCTGCCAGTTGGCCCCGACCGTGTTGGCGGCCCTGTATTGGAGAAGAGCGACCACGGCAGGAGCTCTTACGGGCCTGCTGTCGGGCTCCATTACGGCCGTCTTCTTCTTCCTGAACGGCGGGCTCCGGCCACTGGATCTTCATGAGGGCGTGCTCGGACTTCTGGTGCACATACCCGTGCTCATCGTCGTGAGCTTGATGACACCGCCACAGAGTCCGGAACACATCTCGGGTTTCTTGGAGAGTCCACCTGTGGAGGGATCCGCATGAACGTCGAGGGAGAGGTCACTGACCAGCCCCGCACAACGGAAGCTCACCTAGATGAGCTACGTGACCGGATCATCGAGTTGGACGACGAGCTCATCCGGCTGATCGGAGAACGCAGAGACGTCGTATTGGAGATCGGTCGCATGAAGCGGGAGCTGGGGCTCCCCGTGATGGACCCCGCCAGAGAGGCCCGTGTTGTTCGCCGAGTCGCCGAGCGTTCGAGAGAGCTCGGCGTAGATGAGGAACTGACCCGTGACGTGATCTGGCGAATCATCTCCTCGGCGCGCGATACCCAGAGCGAGCGCACCGGCCTGGGACGCTCGGCCGGCGACGCTCCAGTCGAATAGGCGTTCAGCCCTTCCGTTCCATCCCCGATCAGTCGTCCGCGAGGCGACTCCGGCGATTCGGCACGGCGAGGGCCGCTACCACCTGGCTCGTCGCACCCACGGGAACCCTCAAGGGATAGATCTCGCCCGGCGGCGTTACGCGGCGGATGAGCTGAGGGTTCAGGTCATACATGCTTCCGGCAGAAATGCCTAGCGCTTCGGCCACTTGGCCCAGGTCCACACCCCCCGGGGACCAGACGAAATCGTACGCGTATGCCTCCACCTTGGTCACCTCGAGGCCGTAGCGCTCCGCCGATCGTGCGAGGTACGTGGCAGCGAGGAGTTTCGGCACATACTGGGCGGTTTCCGCCGGCAAGTGGTCTACGACCTCCCAGTAGAGACTCTCATCTCCCCTCCGGCCGTCCGTGTAGCGCCGAAGGATACCCGACACGCGCGTTGGACCCGCGTTGTACGCCGCGGCCGCCAGGTACCAGGAGCCATACTGCTCGTGCAGCACGCTCAAGTAGTCCAGAGCAGCGCCAGTCGCCCTGATCGGGTCATACCGTTCGTCCACGTAGGCGTCGATCCGCAATCCATATTGCCTCGCGGTCGGGCCCATGAATTGCCACATCCCCGTGGCCATTACGCGAGACCGCGCGTCGACGTGGAAGTCCGACTCGATCATGGCGAGGTACAACAGTCCTTCCGGCATGCCGCGCTCGCGGAGCTTCGCCTGGATCATGTCCGAATAGAGTCCCGCTCGTGAAAGAACTTCTTCGAACTCGGATTTGCGGTCTGTAGCGAAGCGGACCATCCAGGACTCGACAGCCTCGTTCACCTCCATGGGAAGGTGAACGTTCCTCAGCTCCATCTCCATCTCCGCCAAAGCGCTGGGAACAACATCCTCACCGGTCCACAGGGCCTGTGTTCCCGGGGGAGCATTTTGCGTGTGCTCCCACCCGATCAGCAGGAATGTCAATAACCCGCATAAGGCCGTCGCACCGATCCAATGCGTCTTCAGGCCACGATTTAAACTCTTATTAGCAGACAATTTTGCCTCCTTTGTCTTCCATCGCTTCCCACTACGAGAGGATCGGCCTAAAAGATCCTCCTGAAGCGTTTCACTTACTCCTATTCACAAAAAAGAAGCCCGCCTCTCGGAAAGTTCCGCAGAGTGGACCTCTTCATGACAACGCGACTATTCGCCAGGGTAGACCGAAACGGCCCTCCATCGGCGATGAGTCTCGAACGTCACGACTCCATCAGCCTTGGCAAACAGTGTATCGTCACGACCACGCCCGACGTTCCGACCCGGATGGAAATGTGTGCCACGCTGACGGACGATGATGCTGCCGGCACTGACCCATTCGCCACCGTACCGCTTGACTCCGAGTCGTTTGGCGTTGCTGTCTCTGCCGTTTCGGCTGGATCCTACACCCTTCTTATGTGCCATGGATGTCCCCGGGCGCTCTAGAGCTTGATTTCCGCAATCCGAATCTCGGTAAACTTCTGCCGATGACCCTGCTTCTTGCGGTATCCCTTCCGTCGCTTCCGCTTGAAGACAATGACCTTCTTGTCCTTGCCGTGGCGGAGCACTTCGGCTGTGACCGACGCTCCCTTTACCGTGGGTTGCCCGATCGATACGGCGGATCCGTCCGACGCGAGGAACACCTCGTCGAAAGAAACCGTCGCTCCTTCCTCCGCCACGAGCGTGGGAACCCGGAGCCGTACTCCAGGCTCAGCTCGAAACTGCTTCCCACCCGTTTGAAAAACCGCGTACATGATCTACCTCAATGGTGTCCGATCGGCCCAACTTAGCCCTAAAACTCACGGGAGGGGCATACTCGGTCAAGGTCCAACGTCAAACGGCCGGTCGGCCCCAAATCGTGATTAGCTCAGGCGGCCGCGTACCGGGACGTCACATCGACTTCGGCCGGTCCCGAAAGCATCCTGAACTCGTCCTCTCGCAGCAACGGATCGTCTCGTATATCGAGAACCAGCTTTGTCGCCTTCCTGAGCCTCTTGAGGAAATCAGCCTCGTTCTCAATGATCTGTAGCGCCACTTCGGGGTGGATCCTGACCAGAATCTTCTTTTCATCGCCGGTCGCCGAAATCCTGTTGAGACTTCGCTCGATCTGCCGCATGACAGTCGTCGGTGTATAGACACGGCCGCCACCCCCACAGTGATCGCAGGTCGACGTAAGCGATTGGAAAAGGGACGGGCGGACCCTCTGTCGTGTCATTTCGATCAACCCCAATCCCGAGACGTCGAAAACCTTGGTCCGGGCGCGATCTCGCCCGAGGTGGCCTCGGAACTCGTTGACGACCCGATCGCGGTTCTTCTGGGATTCCATGTCGATGAAGTCACAGACGACGATCCCGCCGATATCCCTCAGTCTGAGTTGACGTGCGATCTCCTTCGTGGCGTCGAGGTTGGTCTTGAGGATCGTGCTCTCCGGATCCTTCTTCCCGGTGTAACGTCCCGTGTTGACGTCGATCGAGACGAGCGCCTCGGTCGGTTCGATAATGATGTACCCGCCCGAAGGGAACGTCACCTTTTTCTGAAAGGTCCCCTGCACCTCCTCTTCCACTCCGTGCTTGTCGAAGAGGGCCACAGGATCCAAATAGAGCCGGACTCGGTCCTTCAACTCCGGTGCGACGCTCTTCACATACTGTAGGATTTCATTGTGGATCGCCTTGTCGTCCACCGTGATCGACTCGAAGCGATTGCTGAACAGGTCCCGTATCACGCCGCTGATCAGCTTCGCCTCTCGCCGAAGGAGCGCGGGGGCCTTGGCTCCCTCCCTCTTCTTCACAATTTCTCGCCAACTGGCACTGAGGCGTTTGAATTCCTTCCGGAACGTGTCCTCATTCAACTCCTCACTCACCGTGCGAACGATGATGCCCCCGCTATCCTTGGGTAGAATACTCTTGGCAAGAGTGCGAAGGCGGGCCCGCTCTCCACGGTCTTCGATCTTGCGGCTGACCCCTACGTGGCTGGATCCGGGCATGTAGACCAAGAAACGGCCCGGAAGCGAGATTTGCGCCGTAAGACGAGGTCCCTTGGTCCCCATCGGCTCCTTGGTGACCTGGACGATGATCTTCTGGCCCTTTTGGAGCGTACCCTGGATGGGTGGGTACTTCCGGGAACGCCTCCCTCTTCCGCCACCGCCACCGCCTCCACCGCCGTTGTCGTCGTCTTCATCCTCCGTCTCCAAATCGGAGACGTGCAGAAACCCGGCTTTGTCCGCTCCGATATCTACGAAGGCAGCTTGGATTCCAGGCAGGACCGCGTCGACGTTGCCCAAATAGATGTCTCCCAGCAGCCGCCCTGAATCGGCTCGGTCTAGCATCATCTCGACCAACTGTCCGTCTTCCATGAGCGCCACCCACGACTCGCGGGCCGTGGCGCTCACGAGGATTTCTCTCCTCAATGTACCTTTCTCCTGGGCACCTACTCGTGGCCAATCCCGCCGGTGCGCCCAGGGGCTCCGGCTTCGTACCTCCCTCACGGAGAGGGGGTCGAAGCCGGCCGCTACCTGAGCCCGCGGTGGCGGGCCGACGGCCCGAGTGAGCGTCCCTGTTATGCCGGCGCTGTCAGACCAGACATCTCGTTGACGAGTTGTCGGCCGATGACCAGGCGCTGGATTTCGTTAGTTCCTTCACCGATTTCACATACCTTGGCGTCACGCATCATGCGTTCAACGGGGTAGTCGGCCGTGTAACCGTCCCCACTCATGATCCTCACCGCCGACTCCGTAGCACACATCGCCAACTCGGAGCAAAAGAGCTTTGCCATTGCCGCTTCCTTCGTGAACGGCGCTCCCTGATCCTTCAACCAAGCTGCGTTGTACGTGAGGTGCTTCCCCGCCTGAAATTCCCAGAGTTTTCGACCAAATTGTTCCTGCTCATTGGCGTACCGGAATGCCGCGTCGCATGCGCCTTCAGCTAATCCCAGCGACAGCGCCGCGATTCCGATTCTCCCAGCGTCGAGAGTCTTCATAAAGTTGACGAATCCCTCTCCTTCCTCTCCCAGCCGCTCCTCAGCCGACACAAAAGCATCCTCGAGGACAAGCTCTCGCGTGTCCGACGCCCGCCACCCCATCTTGTCTTCCTTCTTGCCGGCACGAACCCCGTCTACGAACGGGAGGCTGTCTTCGTGCCCGAATCCCAGCGCGCAGGCCTGATCCAAATCTACCGTCGGCTTACACACGATGAAACTGGAGATGCCTCGCGTCCCACGATCCGGCTCCGTCAGCGGCGTAACCGTGAAAATTTCTCCGGCACCCGCATGGGTGATGAGAACCTTGGAACCGTTGAGCCGGTAGCCGCCGTTTGCCTTCTCGGCTCTAGTCCGGGTTCCACCCGAGTCGGATCCAGCTTCCGGCTCCGTCAGACCAAAACCTCCGAGCACCTTGCCGCTCGCCAGCCACGGAACATACCGCGACCGCTACTCATCGGTTCCGAAGGTCAGGATGGGCGTCGTACCGAAGGTCGTGTGGGCGGACACGGTGATCGCGTGGCTCGCGTCCACCTTGGCGATCTCTTCAACGACCAGGATGTAGCTGAGATAATCCCGCCCCATGCCGCCGAATTCGCAAGGGACCGGCACACCGAGAAACCCTCGCTCGGCTATGGCTTTGACGGTTTCCCACGGAAACTCGCTCGCCTCGTCCAACTCTCGCGCGACAGGCGCGATGACCTCTTCGGCGAAGGCACGCACCTCCTTCACGAGCTCTATGTGGGTCTCGGACAGATATATCTGCATTTTCTCTTCGATCGACGTGATCCGACTCATCTGAGGCGCCGTTGACCGGCGGCGCATACGTCGCACCCACGGCACCCGTCAGGCTCGTCTCCAAAATAGCGTAGGAGAACGGCCCGCCTACACCGCCGAGTGACCGCGTAGTTATGGACCGCCCGAAGTCCATCCAGAGCCGCGCTCCGGAGCTGGGCAACGGTCGACCAATCGGGACCCAAGGATCGAACCCCCACATCCAGAGGTCCAGGATCCGCCCCCTCACCGTCTGAATACCTGTCGTTGGTCCTACCCAGGAGAGCTGGATCCGAGCCCTCGGATACGGATGCCGAGTAGATTCGGATCGCACCCAAGCGCTGCAGAGAAGAAAGGAGTGGCTCGAGTTCGTCGCGTGTGCGCCGTGTGACCTTGGCCAGATACGCCCAGTCGACCGTTCCTCGTTCTCCGGCGCCTATCACCCGCCGCAATGTCCGAACGACGCGCTTCAACTCTCTCGGGGGTGGACGCGAGCGGTCGATAAACGTCTTGTACAAGTGCTGATCGCGCTTTCCCAAAAGCGACACACAGTCGGCGGGCTTGCCGTCCCTTCCGGCTCGTCCAGCTTCCTGATCGTAAGACTCGAGGGTGCCCGGCAACTGATAGTGAAGGACGAGCCGCACGTCGCTCTTGTCTACGCCCATTCCGAACGCATTCGTGGCCACGACGGTACGAATCTTTCCGCCCAGAAAATTCTCCTGCACCCGGCTCCGCGACTCCGGGTCCAATCCCGCGTGATAGGCGGCGGTCGAAACTCCGAGCCGGGCAAGGTCAGACCGAATCGCCTCGACGACCCGGCGCGTTCCACCGTAGATGACGACCGCTCCCCGCTCCGACGCCACCATGTTGCGAATGCTCTCGAGCTTGGTAGCGTGACTATCCGCTCGCTTGACATGCCACCTCAGATTCGGTCGATCGAACGACCCCACGACACGGATCACATGCTGGAGAGAGAGGACATCGACGATATCCTTCCGAACCCTTGGGGTGGTGGTCGCGGTGAGGGCCATGAACGGTGCCGAGATCTCATTCCGTAGCGCCCCGAGGCGCCGATACGAAGGCCTGAACTCGTGACCCCACTCGGAGATGCCATGCGCTTCGTCCACGGCGACGAGAGACACGCATGTGCTACGGAGTGCCTCCACAAAGCCGGCGGTTTCGAGGTGCTCGGGAGCCACGAATAATATCTTGATCCGTCCACTCAGCGCGTCGCGAACCGCCTTCCGTCTCTGGGCGGCGGAACTTCCGCTCGTCACGAACGCCGCCGGAAGGTCGGCTCACAGCGCGCGCTGCGCTTGATCTTCCATGAGTGAGATCAGGGGACTGAGTACGAGTGTGAGCCCCGGCAAAGCGAGGGCCGGAACCTGGTAGCACAGGCTCTTCCCTCCGCCCGTGGGAAGCACACCCAAGGAATCCTTTCCGGTGAACGCCGCCTCTACGAGGGCTTCCTGGCCCGCTCGGAACGAAGGGAAGCCGAAGTGGGTGTGTAAGAGGCGATAAGCATCGGCGAGGTTGGGCGGCATCCACAAGCGTGGGCCGCTTCGCGGGGCACCTCAATGAGGAAACAGGTCCTCCCTATTCCTCGGTCGGTACCCGCCACCGAAGCGCAGCACCAATGAGGAGTACGATCACTGCCACGGTCACGAGCCAGGACGCATCCAGGAAGATACCCGCAAGCCCGAACACGGCGCCCAGCAGGAAGGCGGCAACCCTCCACTTAAGCATGGCGGATCACGTTTGCGGCAGACGCAAGACTCCCATGGGCACGCTCAGTCCTTCGATCCATCCAGGAACCCTCGAACGCCTTTACGGTGGCGTCGTTGGCTACGATCACAACCTCCCGACCGGCTACCACACCGACGCCGGTCACGACTCCAGCGCCCGGGGCCTGGCCCTCATACTGATCGTGAGCGACGAGCATGCCGACTTCGACCCACTCGATGTCGGAGTCGAGCAGCCGTCCGATCCTCTCCCTGGCCGTCCACTTTCCTTGGTCGTGCTGCCGCCGAATCCGGTCCTCTCCACCCCCGAGCATGAGCGCCGCACACAGCTCTCGTAACTCCGACGACAGCTGGTGGAGGCGGCCCGGTCCGGTCACCTCAGGTCATCTCCTCGCGCGTGGCAAACCAGCCTCTGACGTAGGCGACCGCCTCAGACGTCGCAGTCCCGGGCCCGAACAGCTGACCCACACCTAGCTTCGAGAGAGCCTTCATGTCATCCCCTGGAATGATGCCACCTCCGGTGAGGAGCACGTGCCCTGCCCCCTCCTCGCGTAAGAGATCCAAAACCCTGGGGAAGAGCGTCATGTGCGCCCCGGAGAGCACGGACAAGGCCACGACGTCCACGTCTTCCTGAACGGCGGCATTGACGATCATCTCGGGCGTTTGATGAAGGCCGGTGTAGATGACCTCGAAGCCGGCATCACGGAAGGACGCCGCAATGACCTTGGCTCCACGGTCGTGGCCGTCCAGCCCCGGCTTGGCCACGAGAACACGGATCTTGCGATCCTCTGATGACATCGGCTTGTCCTCCTCGAACGTGAACGCTCACCGTCAAGTATTATCGAAGTCACGTGAAAGGTGTAGCGCCTACCAGAAGATCAAGACACAGGCACGACCTACTTGCTCGCGCTACGGACCACCCGCGATCTTCCCTGCCCGAAAGGCAATCGTTCCCTTCCCAACGCCCGGCCGAGGGCCAATCTGGAGAAACGGATGAAGTGGTATCACCTCGTCGCTCGTTCGCTCACCGTTCCGCTCACCGTTGCCCTCGCAACGCTGATCGCCACACAGAACGCCAGCACTCAGACGTTCCCCACCGAAGACCCCGTCATCAAGGCGATCTGGGAACAGGGCATGGAGGAGGAGTCGCAGATTGAACGTCTTGCTCAGGTCCTGCTCGACTCCATCGGACCACGCTTGTCGGGAAGCCCGGGTCAACGGTCGGCCATCGACTGGGCCGTCCGGATGTACGAGGACTGGGGTGTGCCCGTCCGCAGAGAGCAATACGGGACGTGGCGTGGGTGGGACAGGGGGTACACACATATCGACCTGATCGAGCCGCGCCAACGCACGCTCAGTGGAACCATGCTGGCGTGGAGCCCCGGGACTGAGGGGCCGATCGAAGGTGACGTCATCGCCATGCCGAGTTTCGGGAGTCGCGGTGACTTCGACCGGTGGCTACCCGGCGTGGTGGGAAGGTTCGTAGCCTTGTCATACGCCGAGCCCACGTGTCGGGCCCCCGAGAGTTGGGCAGCCCTGGCCACGCCGGAATCGGTCGTCCGGAACCAACAGCGACAACGGAGGATCAGGACAGAGTGGGCCGAGGGCATCCGTAACGCAGGTGGCACTGCTCGCGTGATCCGCATGATCGAGGACGCCGGAGCGGCCGGAGTCCTCACGGCGCGTTGGTCGAACGGCTGGGGGGCCAACAAGATTTTCTCGGCGTCCACCGACCGTATTCCATCACTCCACCTGAGCTGCGAAGACTACGGGCTCGTGCATAGGTTGGCGTCTAACGATCAGGGGCCGCGACTCCGGCTCGACGCCGAGTCCGAATTCCTGGGAGACGTTCCCGTATTCAACGTGGTAGGAGAACTCCGGGGGCTGGAGCTTCCCGACGAATATGTCCTCCTCACGGCACACCTGGATTCCTGGGACGGTGCGTCCGGTGCGACAGACAACGGGACGGGATCTGCGATGATGATGGAAGCGATGCGGATCCTCAAGGAGGTCTATCCCCGGCCGAGACGGACCATCCTCGTCGCGCATTGGGGCGGCGAAGAACAGGGGCTGATCGGCTCCGGCGCCTTCGCGGAGGATCACCCGGAAGTCGTGGACGGTCTACAGGCTGCGTTCAACCAGGACAACGGAACCTGGCGCATCGACTACATCCGCATGCAGGGCTTCGCCGAAGCCGGTAAGAGCTTCGGAAGCTGGTTCGGAAAGATCCCCCTCGAAATCACGCAGCACATAGAATTGGCGATCCCCGGTGAGCCCGAACGCGGGGGGAGTGACCACATGTCCTTCATCTGCCGCGGTACCGCCGGCTTCCGCCTGCAGTCGCACTATCCGGACTATCGGCAGTACACGTGGCACACGGATATCGACACCTTCGACAAGATCGTCTTCGACGATCTCAGGAACAACGCGACGCTGGCCGCAATGTTGGCCTACCTGGCGTCCGAAGATCCCCAGCGCGTCTCCAACGTCAAGCGAACCTTACCGGCCGGTCAGGAGTGGCCGACTTGCGGTACGCCGCGACGAAGTTACGGAGGATAACGGCCAAATCTGGGAGAGTCGCTGGACAAAGTCGACTTGCGGGCCTACCATCGCCAAACTTAACGTCGTCTAAGGCCGGTTCGCCTGGAAAAACTCGCACTCTGCAGGCTGCTCGCACTCTGCAGGCTGGAGGAAACAGTCGATGGCGCGGATTCGTGTCACGTTGAAACGGATCAAGATTCTAGACAAGATGGAGCCCTTCTTCAAAGAAACGGGCGAGTTCCGTTTTAGCTCCAAGATCTCGACCGACAATGCAGGAGGGTTCTCTCGCGAAACCCGGTTCCCGGAAGAAGGTCATTATTCTCTTTCGGACAAACCGGGCTGGAATTTGGTGACGCTGAACAAAGTGCTGTTCGAGGGTGAGGTCGAGGATCACCTCGTCGTCGAGTTGATGGGGGAAGAGATCGACCTGATCAGTGCCAACGATCAACTCGACAAGTATGAGCGGGTGCACCAGGGCCCGG
>Ga0310123_10000819_pt1 | contig 27193 bp, 23 predicted proteins | sample CB6_AW_1057_MG_FD_203505 | JGI IMG/M metagenome (GOLD analysis project Ga0310123, IMG submission 203505) | Marine microbial communities from Western Arctic Ocean, Canada - CB6_AW_1057 | ecosystem: Environmental > Aquatic > Marine > Oceanic | place: Canada: Western Arctic Ocean | collected... | reverse complement strand
ACTAACCCGCGCCAAGGGACGCCACCCACATCGAAGAGGGCAACCCAGCTCCCGGAACCAGTCCGATGTGTTGTCGATGCAGCGTTGAGCAAGAAGGCCCTCGACATGGTGGTCCTCGACCTGAAGGGTTCGGATGTCTTCACGGACTACTTCATCGTCTGCTCAGGTCAGACGACGCGGCAGGTCCGCGCCATTGTCGACGAGGTCCAGAAACAACTGCGCGTCATCGACAATCGTCCGTCGCACGTCGAGGGGTATCAAAACGCCGGATGGGTCTTGCTGGACTGCTTCGACTTCGTCGTGCACGTCTTCACGCAGGACACTCGGCGTTTCTACGACCTCGAGCGCCTCTGGGGCAACGCCACACGGATCGAGTTTCCCTCCTGAGGCGAGCCCTCAAGGCCGGAGCGCGATGAGCGGTGAGCGATGAAGCGTTCCGGGTGGCGGACTGTCTGTGATGGCATCCTAGCCCTGGCCTTGGCGCCGTGTGCGACGGCATCCTGACCAAGCCGACGCTGGGGATTGTCTGTCCTCGCTGCTGGCGGCATCTTGAACTGTCGACGCCTCCGGTCTGCGAGTCGTGTGGCGCACCGCAAGCGGGACCGAGTCGACCCGGAGGCGGGGAAAGTCATCTCCGGTGCCGGATGTGCCGGGAACTCACCTGTCTCACCCGACGCCGAGCCGCAGGTCCTTATGGCGGTGTCCTCCGGCTCCTCGTGCACGCGCTCAAGTATGGCGGTCGCCGGTCACTCGCGGTGCCACTGGGCGAGCTGGTGCGCCGGGCTGGAGGCGATATGCTCTCCGACGCTGACTATGTGGTGCCTGTCCCTCTCCACCCGCTCCGTCGGTGGACTCGGGGTTTCAATCAGGCCACCGATCTCGCACAGCGGGTCGGACTACCGGTCGTCGAGGCGCTGTATCGCCGACGTGCCACCCCTCCGCAAACCGGTCTGACCGGAGCCGAGCGAAGACGCAACATGCGGTCGGCGTTCGCCGTACGACGACGCTGGAGCCACGGTGCCCTGGATGGGCGACGCCTCGTGGTCGTCGATGATGTGTGTACGACGGGAGCCACGATCGACGCGTGCGCCGGTGCCCTACGTCGGGCCGGGGCGCGCCAGGTGTCAGGGCTCACGGTTGCTTTCACGGCGACGATGCCGACACCCCTCCCGAAACCAGCGGTACCAGCGCGGCGACCTCGTCAGCAATCTGATCTGCCGGACGGGCGCCGTCCACCCGCCGCCACGTCGGGTCTTCCGCTTGCCGCACGTAGCTCGATCTCACACCAACCTGGAGGGCGTGGTCCCGTTCATACCGATCGCGTCCGGTGGCCTTTCGCTCAAGGGCGATCTCCGGAGCGATATCGAGAAAGATCGTGAGGTCAGGTCGGGGCAAGAATCTCTGAATGTCGATAAGCCATTCCCGGTCGAGGCCCTGCGCCTCGCCGTAGGCAATCGTGGATGCGACGTATCGATCGAAGATCAAGGTAATGCCCGCCAGCTGCCAGCGGTCCATGTCGGGCCTGCGCTCGTGACGATTGGCCACATACAGCAGTTGCATCACGTCGGGACCGTACTCGCGTTCACCCTGCAGCGCCCGTGCGATCTCCTCTCCAATCGTCGTTCCGTAGTCGGGAAAGGACACGACACGGGCCTTGTGTTGCGCGGCCCGAAGGCGGTCCCTCAACCGCCGCGCTTGGGTTTCCTTCCCGCTCTGATCCAGTCCTTCAAAGGCGATCAACATAGTGTGTGGTCCAGTCAGGAGTCAGAAGTCAGGAGCCGGGAGCTGGCTCCTCCTCCAATGCGACCAGATCATCGACGGTCTGTCGCCGACGGATGACGGTGTCCTCGCCGTTCTCGATGAGCACCTCGGCCGGCAGCGGGTGCCGATTGTAGTTCGACGCCATCGCCGAACCGTAGGCCCCAGCGTCGCGTACGACCACCAGGTCTCCGACCTCCGGCCGCGGCAGCATCCGTTCGGTCCCAAAGACATCACTCGTCTCGCAGATCGGACCCACGATGTCGCAGCTGACAGGCGGAGTGGACCGGGGATGTGGAAGCTCGAGTCTGTGGTACGCGTCGTAGAGCGCCGGGCGCATGAGTTCGCTCATCCCCGCGTCGACGACCACAAAACAACGGTCAGTGCCCTGGGGCTTCACGTCGACGACTCTCGTCACCAGGACGCCGGCCGGCCCCACCAACCAGCGGCCCGGCTCGACGACAACGGAGAGGCCGGTCGGTCCTACGACCTCGACCAGGGTCTCGACATACTCGGCGGCCGTCAGAACAGGAAGTCCATCGTACGAAATGCCCAGCCCGCCACCAAGATCCAGGTGCTCCAAGGCTATGCCGTCGTCGGCAAGCTCGCGAGCCAATGCCACCACACACTCAGCCCCCCGGCGTATCGGGTCCAACGTCACCAGCTGCGACCCGACGTGTGCGTGGAGCCCCACCAGCTGCAGCCCCTCCCTGGTGTGGGCCCAGCGACAGATCTCTCCGGCGGTCTCGATCGGCACCCCGAATTTGTGCGACCGCTGGCCGGTCGAGATGTGCGGGTGCGCGCCGGCGGTCACGTCTGGGTTGACGCGGAGTGCAACGCGGGACCGTCGGCCCGCGGCCCGTGACAACTCATCGATGCGCTCTAGCTCGCCTCTCGACTCCGCGTTGATCGCGTGAACACCCAGTCCCGTCGCGAGCGCCAGTTCCGCCCGGGTCTTCCCCACCCCGGTGAACACGATGTCATCAGGGTCGAAACCCGCACGACCCGCCACTTCGATCTCCCAACCGGAGTTGGCATCGACGCGGCCACCAAGCTCCCGAATCAGCCGCGAAATACCCAGTATCGAATTCGCCTTGAGCGCGTAGTGCACTCGATGGGGATAGTCTCCGAAGGCGCTGTCGAGCTCCGTGTAGCGGTCCCTGATAAGCGCCCCGCTGTACACGTAGAGCGGTGTGCCGTAACGCTCCGCCAGCGCCTGGATCGACACGCCGTCGCAGGCGGTCGGAAATCCGTCGTCGATCGTGTGTGACATGGGAGGCCGTCAGGTTTCCAGGCGACGAACCTGACATTGTACACTGCAGGCCCGTGGATTCCCCGTCCACTCAGTCGACCGCGACCGACCAGCTGATTCAGGCGTGTCTCGAGGGCGACCAGCAGGCCTGGGACGCGATCGTTCACAAGTACTGGCGACGCGTCTTCAACGTGGCCTACAAGTTTGTGGGAAAACACGACGAGGCGGAGGACCTGAGCCAGGAGGTCTTATTGAAGATCTATAAGGCGCTGGCCACCTTCGACCGCCGAGCGAACTTTCAGACCTGGGTGATCAGCATCAGCCGCAATCTGTGCATCGACCACTACCTGAGCGTCCGCAAAGAACGAGAAACGATCGACCGAAACGTCGACGCGGCGACTCTCTCGCCTGCAGACGCTGGACCGACGAGACCTGCTCAAGCAGGGCATGCTCTTGCTTCCAGACACGTTGCGTACCGCCGTCCTTGCGCGACATCGCAGCCCGTCTGGACCTGCCGGAGGGAACCGTCAAATCACGAATTAACCGGGGACGGAACGAGCTCGCTCGGCAGATCGTCAAACTTCAACGTAAGCAGACTGTATCGACCGAGGCACCTGCCGCCACGGCGTCGGCCACCACTGGAGCCCAGGAATGAACATCACGACTGACCGCTCTGACGACGCCCGCGTCGTCATCATCCGCGTCGGCGAATCGAAACTGATCTACCCCTCACTGTCAGATGTTTCTGAGTTGATCTTGAAACTGGTCGACGCGGGCGATGCCAGGGTGGTGATCGACATGACCAATGTGGTCTACGTGGATAGCGCGTCGATCGGATGTTTGATGGATCTGTATCGTCGGGCGACTCAGGCCGGCGGGTCACTCAAGTTGTCGGGCGTTCAGAAGCGTGTGGAAACGATGCTGACGATGACGGGCACAGGAAACTTCATCGAGCTGCATGCTGACGAATTGGCGCCTGTCAGCAGCTTTGGGGAATGATCATGCGCACCATCACGACGAATTCTGGATCGGAGATCAGTCTCGACAGCGACCTCCTGGCCGTGCTTGAGGCCCTGTATCGTGAGTTGAACGCCGAACACAGCCTGGCCCACACCTTCGAGGACACCATGAAGGAGATTTCGCATCTGATTTGGCAGATGAGCGATACCGAGCGGCAGGCCTACTTAACTGAGAGTCTCTTCCTCAACACGGTGACCTACGAAAACGAAAAGGCGAGCGCCTACGTGCGTAAGCTGACGGAAAGTGAGCCATGACATCACGCGGCGGACGTGAGTCTCACGCCGTCGGGATGACATAGCACGCGGGGATGTCTCTCAACTATCTCGCCACGCGTTTCAGCTGCGACTGGCCCCGGAAGACGCTCGTGTTGCTCTGCGACGGCCGGGTCGTCTGCGGGTGTGCCGACCCCTACGCGAAGCGAGTGCTGGGCGACACGCGGACGGATTCACTGTCCAACATCTGGCAGAACACGACGACGCGGGCCCTGCGGGACGATCTGAATCACGGCGGCGCTGCCTTCTGCGGAGACTGTCCCTTGAAGCTGCCGCTGGCAGCAAACGACCCGCCCCCACAGCGTCCGCTTGACGTCGAACGGTTGCCTGCCAGGCTCTTCGTCGAATGTACGGCCGCGTGCAATATCTCCTGCTTCGAGGCGCAGTGTGCGCCCGAGACCGGTATCACCCGCACTCGACAAGCTGGGATGCTCGACTTCGATCTGTTCACGCGAGTCATCGACAGGCCGGCAGCTCCCTCGTCAGGGTTGATTTCTTCAACTACGGAGAGGCCTTCCTGCACAAGCGTGCGGTCGAGATGTGCGCCTATATCAAGAACCCCTTTCCACGCATCTATGTGTATACGAGCACCAATGGGCTGGCCTTCGACGAGGCTCGCGCGCGGGACCTCGTCCACAGCGGTATCGACGAGAAAACCAAGAGCCAACAGGACGTGCCTTTCATCAACTGGCGCTACATTCTCTTCAAGTGGAATGACAGCGACGAAGAGATGAACCTCGCCCGTCAGTGTGCGGTGGAAATCGGTGTCGGCAGACTCACGTGGGAGATCACGGACCACCCAGAGAACGTCTTCTCCAGACGGTTTGTTCCGGGGAGCGCTGACCTCGTGCAGATCGAACACGAGGTCTGGGATACGAGTAATCTGGGAAACGCGATACCTGGCTCGACACCCAGAGCCCGGATCGAAATCCCTGCCGCCACCGCCTTGAACCCCCTCGCTGCGCCGGCCGGAACACGGCTGAAGATAGACACGCGAGTCTCGAATCTAAGCTCCCGTCCCTATCCGGCCCAGGCCTCGTACGGCCGTCGCTTTGTGCGACTGGGAGCCCAGCTCTGTGGCCCTGACGGCACCGTCGCGGAACGGGACCACGCTCGGGCGTGGCTTCCCCAGACGCTCCGGCCCGCTACGACCACCGAGATCCCGATTGAGGTTCCCATACCGGACAAACGGGGACACTACGCGGTCAAGTTCGACCTGGTCTACGAAGGAATCGACTGGTTCGAAAAGTGCGGGTCCCAGACGGTCACCAAGCCGTTGGTGGTCTGGTAAACATCCTCAGGATGAGGCGAGGTGTTCTTTGACGGGAACGCCAGAGAGATGCGCGACCGCCGGTTCGACCGGTGACTCGACGATCCGCCACGCATCTGTATCTTCGAGGATCTTCTGCGCGAAGCTCGCATGCAACGCATGCCCACCTCGATGCGCCACCAGATGACCGATGATTGGGTAACCGACCAACGCCAAATCGCCGATCGCATCGAGAATCTTGTGTCGGACGAACTCGTCCTCAAATCTCAGCGAGCTGTTCAGCACACCCGTTTCCCCGAGCACAATGGCGTTGTCGAGCGAGCCGCCGAGCGCAAGCCCACGCTGTCTGAGCACCTCGACCTCCTTGAGGAACCCGAATGTCCTAGCGGGGGCGATCTCATCGACGAACACCTCTTCGCTCAGCCGCATCGTGCGTGACTGATGCCGAAGCAACGGATGATCGAAACTGATGCTGTAGGTGACCTTGAAGTGGTCAGACGGGTACAACGCGATCCGCTTATCTCCGCGTGACAGAGAAATCGGACGGACGACTTTCAGGAACTGGCGCGACGCCGACTGGGGCTTGATACCGGCCTCGTGGACCAGATAGACGAAAGAAGCGGCGCTCCCGTCCATGATCGGCACTTCAGCCTGGTTGAGTTCGACCACCACATTGTCGATACCCAGGCTGACCAGCGCGGCCAGTAGATGCTCGACCGTCTCGACAGAGGTGGTCTCCCGCGCCAGACCTGTCGCGTAGTGCAACCTGGCCACATGTGACACGTCAGCCGGTATTTCCAGGCCGTCCAGGTCGAGCCGCTTAAAAACGATACCGTGATTGACAGGCGCCGGTCTGAGCCGAAGCGTGACTTTCTGGCCTGAATGAAGGCCGATTCCTGAGCAGGCTACCGGGCGGCGAACGGTCCGCTGATTACTTGTCACGCGCTTGTGTACGGCTTTTTGCACGATAGAGTTTCGAAAGCAAGATCAATACCGACTAGGAGCAGCCTTACTTGAAAGCACTAAGTAACTCATTCTGCGTAGCTTAGCATGTTTCCAGTTTTTTAATTTTCCGCTTGACCGCTGAACTGTGGCCAATCAACCACATGCGATATGACACAAAGTGTGGTTATTTTACCACAAACTGGACACCGCTGTCACCGTTTCGCGTCCACAGCCCCGGGGCCTCACGACGCCCTCAGAACGCGCCTGAGATACTTACCTGTTTGTGACGCCTCTATGCAGGCCACCTCCTCCGGTGTCCCCTCCGCGACGATCCAACCGCCAGCATCACCACCCTCAGGTCCGAGGTCAATGATGTGGTCGGCCACCTTGATCACGTCGAGATGGTGCTCGATGACAACGACCGTATTGCCCTGACCGACCAGTTTGTTGAGCACGTCCAACAGGCGCCTGGTGTCTTCGAAATGCAAACCTGTCGTCGGTTCATCGAGGATATAGAGCGTGCGACCGGTACCGCGCCGTGAGAGTTCTCGGGACAACTTCACCCGCTGAGCCTCGCCGCCGCTGAGGGTGGTCGCCGATTGCCCGAGTTTGATGTACCCGAGACCGACGTCCTGCAACGTTTCGAGCTTTGATGCGACCTGAGGAAAATTCTCGAGCAGCGGCCTTGCCTGGTCCACCGTCAGGTCGAGCACATCACCGATCGACGCACCCCGATAAGCGATCTCCAGGGTTTCTCGGTTGTATCGGCGGCCCTTGCACTGTTCGCAGGTTACGTAGACGTCAGGCAGAAAATGCATCTCGATCGCGATGACGCCCCCGCCCTGACACGCCTCGCACCGCCCGCCCTTTACGTTGAACGAGAACCGCGCGGGCTTGTATCCACGAGCTCGAGCGTCTGGAAGCATCGAGAAGAGCTCTCGGATAAACGTAAAGAGACCGGTGTACGTGGCCGGATTCGACCGAGGCGTCCGGCCAATCGGTGACTGGTCGATCTGAACCACCTTGTCAATCAGGTCGAGACCCTCGATCGATGTGTGGGCTCCGGGATCGTCGGCCGCCCGATGGAGATCGCGGGCCAGTGACTTGAACAGGATGTCATTCACCAGCGTCGACTTGCCCGAGCCGCTCACACCGGTCACGGCGGTCAGCACACCCAGCGGAACACTGACGTCAATCCCCTTGAGGTTGTTGGCCCGGGCGCCAAGGATGCGCAGTGCGCCTTTCAGGGCCCGGCGCCGTGCCGTAGGAGTGAGAATGCTGCGCTCCGCCCGCAAGTACTGCCCCGTCAGCGATCCGTTGCCGTCGGTCACGAGGCGGGCGGGCGTCCCCTCAAAAATGACCTGGCCTCCATGCTCACCGGCACCCGGGCCGAGGTCGATGACGTAGTCGGCGGACCGAATCGTCTCTTCGTCGTGCTCAACGACCACGACAGTGTTGCCGAGGTCTCGCAGTCGTCTCAGGGTGCCAAGCAAGAGCCGATTGTCGCGCTGGTGGAGCCCAATCGAGGGCTCATCCAGAACATAAAGCACGCCGGTCAGATTTGACCCGATCTGCGTGGCGAGCCGAATCCGCTGCGCCTCACCGCCAGACAGCGTGGTCGCACCGCGGGCCAGCGTCAGATACCCCACACCGACATCGGTCAGAAACCGAAGTCTCTCTCTGATCTCACGCAGTACCCCTTCGGCCACAAGCGCTTCGCGCTTACCGAGCCTCATCTCATCGAATACGGCCCGTGCCTCCGCAATCGGCAGGTTCACATAGTGTGAGACTGTCTGGCCCTTGACCCGCACAGCTCGGCTCTCCGGGCGGAGTCGATCGCCATCACACGCCGGGCAGGGACGGAGCGAGCGATAGGGCTCGAGCGCTTCCTGCCGCTCCCACGTGCCCTCCTCGTAGCGGCGCCTGAGGTTCGGGATGATGCCCTCGAAGTCACGGCCGAACGGGTCCGACCTCGTCCGTGTCGTCCGCCGCTTCCTGCCGCCTGTCGACACGTTGTTCTTGGCGACACCCGGGCCATAGAGGAGCAGCTCGCGACGCTTGCGTGACAGTCGGCCAAACGGAACCGTGATGTCGATGTCAAAGTGACGGCCAAGCTTTATCAACGCGTCACCCATCACCTTCTGACCGGCGCTCCCCCACGGTCGGATGGCACCGTCGGCCAGCGACGCAGCTTCGTCCGGCACGACCTTCGCGGGGTCGAAGTCCTCGACCACGCCCAGCCCCTGGCATGCGCTGCACGCGCCGTGCATGGAGTTAAAGGAGAAGACCCGCGACGAGAGCTCGGGCATATTGATGCCGCAATCCACGCACGCAAGCCGACGCGAAAAGAGCCGGTCGCCGCCGCCCAGCGTACTGACGATCACGATATCGGAGGCGAACGCGAGTGCCACGCGAATCGACTCTGTCAGCCGACGGGTGGAGCTGGTCCTGACGATGAGTCGGTCGACAATCGCGTCGATCCAGTGGTTTTTGCGTTGGTCCAGCCGTATGGCCTCGTCAAGGGACCGCACCTCGCCATCCACCCGCGCCTTCAGAAGCCCGTCGGCACGAAGCGCAGCAAGCTCCTTCTTGAACTCTCCCTTGCGGCCGCGCACGACGGGGGCGAGGATGTTGACTCGCTCGTCAGTTGGTCCCGAGAGCACCGCCTCGACGATCTGCTCGATAGTCTGAGAGGTGACCTCACGGTCACAGCTCGGACAATGCGGCACGCCGATGTTGGCAAAGAGGAGACGAAGGTAGTCGTAGATCTCCGTGACGGTGCCGACCGTCGACCTTGGGTTCGACCCGGTGGTTCGCTGCTCGATCGAGATGGCCGGGGACAATCCGTCGATCTGGTCGACATCCGGCTTCTCGACTTGCTCGAGAAACTGCCGAGCGTACGCCGAAAGCGACTCCACATATCGCCGCTGGCCTTCTGCGTAGACGGTGTCAAACGCCAGCGACGATTTCCCCGAACCGGAGAGCCCGGTGACAACCACCAGCTGGCCGCGCGGAATCTGGACGTTGATATCCTTGAGGTTGTGTACGCGGGCTCCGCGCACATCGATCCAGTCGTGGGGCATGTGTACAGTCGACTATTTCAAGCGATGGTGTAACTCGCGATAGTAGCACGTCAGAGCTGGAGAGGACGCAACGGCAGGTCGAGGCGGTAGGCGGTGTCACCAGAGACGACAACCAGTCCACCAGCCGGGTCGAACGCCAGCCCGACCGCCGACCCGGCCGTCAGGACCAGGGTCGCCGTCCCATCCTGTGCCACTCGATAGAGTCCGCTCACTCCCGCGAGCGCCTCGACGACGTAGAGAGTCCCCTGGGAGTCGAATGCAAGACCCTGCGGACGACCCAGGGTCGAGCAGATGCGGTCAACCTTCCCTGTCCGGTCGATGCGGTAGACGGAGTCTCGAGGGGCGAGCGTCGGCAACGACACATAGAGCGCGTCGTCCGGCCCCCACGCCAGGTGAAACGCGGCAACACTCGGTGGTAGGGTAGCGAACGGCACGGCCGGCCCCGATTTTGGGACCTGAAAGATAGTCCCCGCCCGGTCGCCGACGTACAGCGTGCCGTCGGGACTGAACGCCAGACCACACGCGACACCCAGGTCGGTCACTGCGGCCTCGTATGTTCCATCCGGGTCGACGCGATAGACGGTACCATCAAAACGACTCGAGACGTGGAGGTGTCCGTCCGGAGAAAAGGCCATCGACGTAGCGTTGGTCATACCGGTCACGAAGGGTTCGCGAAATCCGTCTGGGGCGATCCGGAACAGCGACACCGGTGATTGCTCGCCACGCGTTCCGCTGTACGTCAGATAGAGACGTCCCTCATTGTCGATCGCCGGGCTGTCCACCTGATGCAGGCCGGTCGCCACGGGTCGTCCGAGCACGACGAAGGCGGTCTCGCCGGGAACACCCTCAAGCCGGACAGGCGTCTGCCCTCCTTCAGCTTCCGGAGGGACGACCACGGTGATCGCCTGAGAAGATGCGCAGACGACTCGCGCCTGACTCGCGCCAAGACTCACCACGGGCAGGGCGGTCATGTCGTCTGCGAGGTTGGTCCCCTCGAGAGTCACCCGCCCGCCGCTGAGTGCCCACACCGGCTGGATCGAGGAAATGCGAGGGCGAGGTGTCACAAAGTGGTGCTCTGCATTCGACTACGTGTCATCGAGCTCGACATGCCAGTAGAGATAGTCACGCCAGCTCTCCGGTGCGTGGTCGATACCGATTGAGAATCGCACCAAGGGAACGCGGGTAGGCCGATGTGGCGACCGGATCACACGCATGCCCGCCTCCCCAGGCGTTCGGCCACCTTTACGCCGGTTGCACGAGACACACGACGTGACGATGTTCTCCCAGTCCTTTCGACCACCTTGCCAGACCGGTACCACGTGATCGAACGTCAGCTCGGCGACTGCGAACTCTTTCCCGCAGTACTGACATCGGTGGCCGTCGCGTGCATAGATGTTGGCTCGGGAAAACGGTACGTGGTTAAACCGACGCCGTATCGTGATGTAGCGAAGGAGCCTGATGACCGAGGGCAGCTTGAAGCTGACCGATACTGATCGTATCTCGCGGTCATAGACAGAAACGACTTCGACCTTGCCCTGGCACCACAAAGTGATGGCCTTCTGCCAGTCCACCACCTTCAGGGGCTCGTAGGTCGCGTTCAGAAGCAGGGTTTGTTCCATGGCGACTCGCAGGCCACAAACTCAATCTGTCATTCTCACCTGCCCTTCGCGTGGTGTCAAAAACGCGCGCCTATCTGTGACGTGATGGAGACTTCGAGGGCATCGAGCTCGCGACGTAGGTCTGAAACGGCGGCGGCTTCCAGGGGTTGGAACGGCGGACGCGCCCGCCCACCCTGAAAGCCCAGGAGATCCAGTGCGGCCTTGAGGCCAGGGACGCCATGCGCCCGGGTGACCAGGCGAGCCAGAGGCGTCAGCCTGCCTTGCAGCTCTCTCGCCTCTACTAGACGATTCGAGCGAACCAGTTCGAATAACTCGACGCAGTGGTCGGGTACCACACACGCGAGGGCCATGATGCCACCGGCAGCGCCACTCAACAGGCTGGCGTAAAAGGTCGGTGCCGAGCCAACCAAAAGGATGAAGTCGTCCGGTGTCGCGTCGACTAGGGACGAAACATATCCAATGTCGCTACCCGACTCTTTCATGCCGACGATGTTCGGATGCTCGGCCAGCGAGGCCACAACGTCCGTGACGAGTGTGACGCCGGTCAAGGCACTGAAGTTGTAGAGCAGAACGGGCGCCGGTGAAGCGTCGGCCACAGCGGTGTAGTGATCCACGAAGGCGCTCGGCGTGAGCTGAGGTTTGAAGTACGACGGGGTGCGAACGAGCACCGCGTCGGCACCGAGCGCCGCTGCCCGCTGCGCCGCCGCAATCGCGGCCTGGGTCGATTCCCGCCCCGTGCCTGCAATCAGAATTCGATCAGTCGGCACGCTGCTTCGAACCGTCTCGATCACGGTGTCCGACTCCACTTCGTCGACCAATGGCGCCTCCCCATTGGACCCGAGCACGACGAGACCCCGGAGGCCGGTTGTCATCCATCGATCGGCATTGCGGGTGAGCGCCTCGACATCCACGCGTCGCGTGTCGTCGGAGAACGGGGTCGTGATGGCGGGAAAAACGCCTCGAAGATTCATGGGAAATTGTACTCGCCCCACGGCCCTCGCGGTCTCTGGAGCGTATCGAGGGAGGGACCCGACTACGCCCTTATGTTAGTAAGTGACCGTGGCGTAGCCGGGCTATGGGGGCAACTAGTGAATCTCGCGAACCGTCGTAACGGCCAAGAGGCTCAGCAGCCACTCGACGGCTTCCACCGGCAACTCGGCCACGGCGTCACAGTCTCTGCGCTCGGCTTGCTGAACTGTTTGCCTCGGTGTCGGGGACCAGTTATCGGCCGCGGCGCTCAGCTGCTGCGCCAGAATGCCGCGTAGGTCCTCGTACTGTCTCATCGCGTTACTCATGACTCGCCAGTGGGTGCTGCAATAAAGTGGCCGCACGGGTCTGGACATCCCTGCACGTGACTTCATCTGGTCAGGCACAGGATCTGGGCTGTCCCGTCGTCCAGCCGACCATTCTGTAAGTGGAGTTCTTGGGGAGAGGGGAGTACCGTCCTGTCTCGGCAGGACATCAGCGAGTCGTGGAATTACTGGCTTGTGGCCGCTTGCCCTGATTCAGCGCTCAGACCGGCAGCTGTCCTGGCGCGTCCCCAGAAGACTCTGCGTCAGGATGAGCGCATCCAGGACTGGTTGTCCGCCGATCAGGTGTTCCTGAATGATCCGTTCGAGGACAGGAGGGTCGCATTCTCGATACCAGGCCCCGTCCGGGTACACGACAGCCACCGGGCCGCCCTCGCACACGCGCAGACAGTTGGCCTTCGTTCGAAGAATCCCGCCCCTCTTGGCCAGACCGAGCTCGCTCAGGCGCCCCTTGAGGTAGCTCCACGCTTCGAGACTACGGGCCTTGTCGCAACACTTGGGCGTGGTTTGATCACAGCAGAGAAGAATGTGCCGTTGAGCAACATCCACGCCGATCGAGACGGCAATGGCTCTCTGACTCGCTCGGCTGCCCTTCTCAGGTGTCACGCTCTCAAGATAGCACGCACCTGACGGTCCCGCTCGTCCCACGTGGGCCCCTAGTACAATGAACGCCTTCATGGCACACAGGCCTTCCACGGTGCTCGTCATCGCTGGCGTCGCGGTGGCCGCCTTTACCGCTACCGGCGAGGAAACGGCCCCAGGAAGAGACACGATCGCCGCTGACGAGTTGCGACGTGATGTCTTCCAGCTCGCGTCGGACGAGATGGGCGGCCGACTCGTCGGCACGGCCGGCAATCGCCAGGCGGCAGAGTTCATTGCGCAGCGCTTCGACGCACTCGGTCTGATACCGATTGGCGACGAGGGCCGGTACTTCCACAACTTCGACCTGGTGGTGGCGAACCTCGGGCGCAGCAACAGCTTCGAGGCACACGTCGACGGCTCAGATGTCCGAGCGGAGCTCGGCGAGGACTTCTACCCCGAGCGGTTCAGCGGCTCCGGTCGAGCCAAGGGTTCGCTCGCCTTCGTCGGGTTCGGCATCTCGGCGCCATCGCTCGACCACGATGACTACGGAACCTTTGATGTCAGCGCTCGAGTCGTGGTGGTGCTCGACCACGAGCCAGGCGAGGCTGAGAACGACAGCGTATTCGATGGGCTGTTCTCGTCCGAGCACGCCCGCGGGGTCCGCAAGGCGCTCGAGGCACAGCGGCGAGGTGCGTCTGCCGTGCTCTTCGTTTCCGACCTGCACAACCACTCGTTTCCCAGTTCTGTCCAGGGAGAGATGGACGAGGTCTGGTCTCCCAGCCTTCCGCGGGTTCCGCCCTACCAGCTGGGGGCGTGGGTCAGCGACATACATATCCCGGCGGTGAGGATTTCCGTCGACCTGGCCAGGCGTCTATTCGGGGACAGCGGCCTGTCGCTCGTGGAGCTGTCCGAGATGGCAGAAACCGAGGGTGGCATGTCGCCAGTGGAGAGAACTGATGTGTTCGTCGAGGTGACGGCCACCGTCGAACGCGAGCTGGTCCCGGAGAAGAATGTCGTAGGTCTCATCGAGGGCACCGACCCGGAGCTGCGGGACGAGTGGGTCATTCTCTGCGCCCACTACGACCACGAGGGGACCACCAACCGGGGGATCTTCAGAGGAGCCGACGACGACGCATCCGGTGTCGCAGGGTTGCTCGAGATCGCCGAGGCCTACGCCCGTGCATCCGACGGCGGGCAACACCCCCGGCGGTCCATCCTCTTCGCGGCGTGGAACGCCGAGGAGCTCGGGTTGCTGGGAGCCTGGGCATACACAGAGCGCCCACTCCGTGACTTGGAAGACACAGTGGCGGTTATCAACCTCGACATGATCGGCCGACACGAGGAGATTCCGGAAAACGCAGAAAGTCGGTTTAGGGGTCTCAAGCCACAGACGGCCGATTCGAACAGAAACGCGGTCAACATTCTCGGATACAGCTACAGCACCGATCTGCGGCGCGCAGTCGTAGCCGCGAATCTCGACACCGCTCTCGACCTCAGGTTTCGCTACGACGACAACCGCTCGAATCTACTTCGGCGAAGCGACCACTGGCCGTTTCTGTTTAGCGGCGTGCCGGCCGTCTTCGTCCACACCGGACTCCACCCCGACTATCACACCGAGCGCGATGAGGCCGACAAGCTCGACTACGCCAAGATGACGCGGATCGTCAGTCTCGCCCATCAGTTGAGCTGGGATCTGGCGCAGAGTGATAGCCGACCCGCACTCAACTGATTGTCGACGATTCGCCGGCATCCCCGAATACGCACTCGATCTCCATCGCGCTGGCCAGTCGCAGCAGATACTCACGGCGCGAGACTTCAACCGCCCCGAACTGCGAAAGGTAAGCCGTAAGCCACTGGAGGTCGAGCAGGCGGTAACCGCGTTCCTTTAGCCGCGTGACGAGAGCGCACAGCGCTACCTTGGAAGCGCTCGTGGTCGTGTGGAACATCGACTCGCCAAAGAAGGCCGCTCGGAGGCTCACCCCGTACAGTCCACCGACAAGGGTCTCTTCCTGCCAGACCTCGACCGAGTGAGCAAAGCCGGCCTCGTGCAAGGCGCAGTAGCTTTCAACGATCTCATCGTCGATCCAGTTACCTGCATCGTCGACCCGGGAGGCGCAGGTGACGATGACCCGCCGGAAGTCGCGATCGGTTGTCGTCTGGAAACGACCACGTCGCAGCTCCCGGCTGAGACGGCGCGGGATGTGGAAGTCGTCGAGCGGTATCACGCCGCGGTCCTCTGGCGAGTACCAGCCAAGACGACCGCCGCCAGCCATGGGGAAAAAGCCGATCCGATAGGCTTCAAGCAGCGTGTTGATGGGAATCATCCGAACGTCGTATTATCGCACTCGTGGGCAGCAGCGTCAGCCAGAAGGGAGTACACACGTCCGAAGCCGAAACTCGTGGCGTTCGTATCAGTGTGACCGCGAAGTACTCGCCTGCGCGCTCCGAACCGTTTCGGAATCGCTGGTTCTTCTTGTACACAATCAAGATCACCAACGAGGGCCCAGAGACCGTACAACTAGTGAGTCGTCACTGGACCATAACCGATGGGGACAACAACCTCGAAGAGGTCAAGGGGCTCGGGGTGGTCGGTCAGCAACCGACACTCGAGTTCGGCGAGTCGTTCGAATATACATCGGGGTGCCCACTCCAGACGCCGTTCGGGACGATGCACGGCACTTACCAGATGGTGACCGCCTCCGGGGAAGAATTCGACGCCAAGGTCGCGGCGTTCACACTGAGTGAGCCGTACACGGTTCACTAGCGTGGCCTAACCAAACGACGTAACCTCCACGCCCGCGTCCTCCAGTCCGCGGCGAATGGCCACCGCGAGATCGGCCGAGCCGGGGCTGTCTCCGTGAACGCAGATGGTGTCGGCCATCAACGCGACTGACTCACCAGTTATCGCCGTGGCGTGTCCCTCGGTTACGATCTGAACGGCCCGCTTCACCGCGATCGACGCATCGTCGATGACCGCCCCCGGAATCTCTCGGGATGCTAGCTGCCCCTCGCGGTCATACGCGCGGTCGGCGAAGACCTCCGAAGCAACAACAAGTCCGGCGGCCCGGCCGGCGTCGAGAAGGCACGACCCCGATAGGCCAAACAAAACGAGGTCGGCATCGACGGACGCGACGGCCGTGGCCACGGCGTCAGCCAGACGGCGGTCCGTAGCCGAGACGTTGTAGAGCGCGCCGTGCGGCTTGACGTGCCGGAGCCGACCGCCCTCGGACACCACGATACGTGACAACGCAGCGACCTGATCCACGACGATGTGCTCTATCTCGGAGGGAGACGCACGGAACGGTCGGCGCCCGAAGCCAGCTCGGTCCGGAAAACCAGGATGCGCTCCCACCGCGACCCCGTGTTCAAGTGCGAGCCGAGTGGTCTGCCGCATCACCGTCGCATCACCGGCGTGATAGCCACATGCGACGTTCGCTGAGGTGATGCTTGGCATGACCAGCGCGTCGTGTACGAGCGGGTCGGCTCCGAACGGCTCGCCCAGGTCGCAGTTCAGGTCAATCCGAGGCTGCGTCATCCGACTTCTTAGGAAAGATTGCGGGCGTACAAAAGAAAAGGGGCTTCACAGCATTGTGAAACCCCTTCCCGGGGACCAGGCTCCCCAGCACGTTCGGCTCTACGCCGTTTTTCAGGCCACCGGTGTGTCCTGAAGAAGCAATGGCTATGCCGCCCCTTGCGGCTGGAAAAAGCACTAAGAGGGCCCGAGAAACACGACAACCTTGTAACCCGGGTTACACCGGCGTGTCGGAAATGCGTCCGTCATGGCGTGAAACCAATCGTATAGAATCTCAACGCGTTTGGCGCAGTAGTGCATCGTTTTTCGCAGAGGTAGGAGAAAGAATGACGGATCGGGTCGAGACTGGGGGTCTCCGGGTAGACAGGAAGCTGTACGACTTCATCAATGACGAGGCGTTGCCGGGAACCGACGTCTCTCCTGACGCGTTTTGGTCAGGCTTCGACCGGCTGGTCCACGACTTATCGCCGCGAAACCGTGAGCTTTTGGCCAAACGCGACGAGCTCCAGCGGCGAATCGACGCATGGTATCAGGAGACCCGCGACCAGCCGATCGACCTGGCGAACTACAAAGCGGTCCTCCGAGAGATCGGCTACCTGGTGCCAGAGGGCGGCGACGTCACCGTGAGCACCGCCAACGTCGACCCAGAGATCTCTACCGTTGCCGGACCGCAGCTCGTCGTGCCGGTGACCAACGCCCGCTATGCACTGAATGCCGCCAACGCCCGCTGGGGAAGCCTGTACGATGCACTCTACGGGACTGACGCGATTTCCGAAGCTAACGGGGCCGAACGCGCCGGCGACTACAACCCGATCCGTGGCGCCAGAGTGATCGCCCGCGGGCGCGAATTCCTCGATGCAGCGGCGCCGCTCGCCACAGGCAGCCATGCGGATGCGACGTCCTACGCGGTCGTCAACGGCGCCCTCTCGGTCACGCTCGGCGACGGCAGCGTCACCACGCTCGCCGGCCCGCCGAAGCTCGCCGGGTATCAGGGCGAGGCCGACGCGCCCTCGTCCGTCTTGCTGGTGAACCATGGGCTCCACATCGACATCATCATCGACCGCAGCCACCTGGTGGGGCGGAACGACGCAGCCGGAGTGAAGGACATCGTCCTTGAATCGGCAACGACGACCATCGTGGACCTCGAGGACTCGGTGTCTACGGTCGACGCGGACGACAAGGTTGTTGCCTACCGCAACTGGCTCGGCTTGCTCAAAGGCGACCTCACCGACCGCTTCGAGAAGGGCGGGCGGATGGTGAATCGCGCGATGAGTCCCGCCCGTGTGTATACCGCGCCAGATGGCGGGGAGATCAGGTTGCCCGGAATCAGCCTGCTGCTGATCCGCAACGTCGGGCATCTGATGACCAATCCCGCGGTGCTAGACAAAGACGGACACGAGGCGCCCGAAGGCATTCTCGACGCCATGATCTCTTCAATGATCGCCATCCACGACCTGAAGAGCCGCCAGAACAGCCGCGCCGGCTCGGTATACATCGTGAAACCGAAGATGCATGGGCCGGAAGAGGTGGCGTTCACCGACCAGCTATTGGGTCAGGTCGAGGATGCGCTTGGGCTCGAACGCTACACCCTCAAGATCGGCATCATGGACGAGGAGCGCCGAACCACGGTCAACCTAAAGGAGTGCATCCGCGCCGCGAAGGACCGCGTGTTCTTCATCAACACCGGCTTTCTCGATCGCACCGGCGACGAGATGCACACCGCTATGGAAGCCGGCCCCATGATTCGCAAGAAAGACATGAAGACCGCGGACTGGATGGTGTCCTACGAGGACTGGAACGTCGACGTAGGCCTGGCGTGCGGTCTGCCGGGCCACGCGCAGATCGGAAAAGGCATGTGGGCCATGCCGGACCTCATGGCGGACATGCTGAAGGCCAAGATCGGTCACCCTGAGGCCGGCGCCAACACCGCCTGGGTGCCCTCACCCACTGCTGCCACGCTGCACGCCACTCACTATCACCACGTGGACGTCTCGGCCCGGCAGACCGCATTGCGGTCGCGGCCCCCAGCCGACCTCGACAAGATCCTCACGATTCCTCGATCCGAACAGCCAAACTGGTCGGCGAAAGAGATTCAGCAGGAGCTCGACAACAACGCCCAGGGCATACTGGGCTACGTAGTCCGGTGGGTCGATCAGGGAGTAGGCTGTTCCAAGGTGCCGGACATCAATAACGTGGCGCTGATGGAAGACCGCGCGACGCTGCGCATTTCCAGCCAGCACATTGCCAACTGGCTACGCCATGGTATCTGCACGGAAGAGCAGGTCCTCGAGACGCTGCGGCGGATGGCCGCCGTGGTCGACGATCAGAACGCCGGCGACCCGCTGTATCGGCGTATGGCGCCCGCCTTCGACGACAGCATCGCGTTTCAAGCGGCCTCTGATCTGGTCTTCAAGGGTCGCGAGCAACCGAACGGCTACACGGAGCCAATCCTCCACGCGCGGCGGCAGCAGGCGAAGGCCACGGCACAGGCGAAGCCCGGCGGACTCAACTGATGTCAGACGTCATTGAAGCCATCGCCAGCCATTACCCAAAGCGGGTCACGCTCGCCGACCAACGAGCGTTCGATCTCCGGCTGATGACGCCGGCCGACTATGATCGCAGCTTCGCCAGCACATCCAGGAGGACAGCGTGAGTGATCAGTCAACTTCTGGATTCGATGCGCTTCTGACGGAGGACCGGCGCTGATGCCCGTTCTTCGTTCGACCCTCCGAGTTGCGGCGGTTGGCCTCGCCCTACTGGCTGTCTCGGCTGTCCCCGCCGAGACCAGGCCGCAGGCTGAGGACCTGTATTCGTGTGCCACGGCGTCGCGGGCCGACGCCACGCCGATCGGGGTCACCGTGTGCGACGCCGCGGCCACCGCCATCCTGACCGACCGCGCGGAGGTCGAGAACCTGCAGGTTCGTGACGGCGCGCTTGTGGTCGAACTCGAGGCGACCGGCGTGTCAGAGACGGCGGGGCTTCAGCCAGGCGACATGATCTACCGCGTCGGTGGCGTCGATGTGATCGACGCTCAGACGGCGGTCGCCACCCTCGTGAAGATTGGCACACGGGAAGACACGGTCGTGAACTTTCTTCGCCGTGGGCGTCCCTATCGAGTCAAGCTAAGACGGCACTGAAATGACCCAGCTGCGAACGGCCCTGGTCGTGGTCGAGATGGCCGCGCTGTGGGCCGTGCCGACGCTGGTGTTGGCCGCCAGCCAGGTCGTGCTCGGGCAGTCTTCAGCCGTGGACCTGTTTCGTCAGGTCGACAAACAGGAGCGCCACCTCAGGTCAACCCAGCCCGACGCCGACACCTTCGAGTTCGTGGACGCAGAGCTCCCCTACTTTCGGGGCTTCAAGAACGGTGACCTCGTCGGGCTGGCGTTCTTCACCAACGAGCTCGACCCGAAGGTCCAGGGATACAAGGCGTCGTTCTGGATGCTGGTTGGAATGACACCGTCTGGCCGACTCACCGGGGTGGCGATTGACTATCATGCCGAACCGTTCGGCTATTTCTCCATTGATTCACCGGCGTTCGATACCCAGTTCGAAGGCAAGAGCGTCATGGACCCACTCCAGGTGGGCGACGACATCGATGCGGTGTCACGCGCCACCATCACAGTCGAGAGTGCCGCGCGCGCCATCAGGCAGGGTTCGCGTCAACTGATGCGCCAGTTCCTATCGGAAGACCGCGAATGAACCGGTGGCCGTTCGCCTGGGCCATCGTCCTTACCACCTGTCTCGTGACTTCGCCGGCGCCGATCGGTGCCGGCGACGGGGACGGGCTCAGAGCTGCCGCACAGCCTGCTGACGACCGGCCGCTCTCGCTGGACGACCTCGACGCGTTACTGGCGGCAGACACCGAGTCAGCCCATGCATTCGACCGTCGCATGGTGACCGACGTCGTCGCGATGACGCTCGTCTTTGCCTTTGGCCTGGTCAGCTTCTTCCGAAAAAGCGAGCCCTGAAGCTCGTGAGCCTCGTGCTTTCTGTCGCCTACCTGGGCTTCTACAAAGCAAGCTTGGTCTCTATCGTCGACATTTTCTGGGCGCTCCAGCTCAGCCTCCCGACCTTCACGACGGCGGTGCCTTACTACTTCTTGATCGCGTTCGCTGTCGGCTCAACTGTGCTGTGGGGCCGGTTCTACTGCGGTCGGATCTGCGCGTTCGGTGCGCTGACCCAGCTCATGCACCGGGTGGTGCCCTCGCGGTTTCGGGTCGAACCTCCCCCTTGGCTCGACCGTTGCGCGCTCAATATCAAGTACGTCATCCTGGTTGGCGCCATCCTCTATGCGCTGGGTGGCGGCAGCAACCTGGTCTACTGGTATATCGAGCCCTTTTGGATGTTCACCCTTAGCGGCAACGCCGTGATGTGGACCTTGCTCGGGACACTCCTGCTGGCGACCGTCTTCGTCCGCAACCTGTATTGTCGCTATCTGTGCGCGGTTGGAGCCGGTCTCGGTGTGCTGTCGAGCCTCACCGCCTTCCCCATCAAGCGATGGAACGAGTGCCAGACTTGCAAGCTGTGCGAGAAGGTCTGTGAGTGGGGCGCCATTCAGGGACCAACAATCATCAAGAGCGAGTGCGTGCGATGCGACGATTGCGAGCGCCTCTACGCCAGCGAGTCCAAGTGCCCACATTGGCTGATCCTGGCCAAGGTCAAGGGGCATGTGCTCCCCCGATGACTCCAAGAGACCCCGACCGCCGACAGTTTTTGAAGCTCGGGAGTGTCGCCGTCGCGTCGATCCCGCTCCACGCGCTGGCCGCCTGTTCCAGCGTCTCGACCTACTCCGCTTCGTCCGCGCCGGTGCAACGTGCTGCTCACCCGCAGTATGGGTCGCTCGTCCCGATCGCGGACGACGCGACTGGGCTCCCGCTGCTCTGGCTCCCAGAGGGGTTTCGATACCGGTCGTTCGGGTGGAACGGAGACCTATTGAACGATGGGACGCCGACACCGCCCCTGCATGACGGCATGGCAGCCCTCGACGCCGGTAACGGTCGAGTGCGCCTGATCCGGAATCACGAGCTCAGGACTGGTAGGTCTTTCTCGCCCGATTCGACATACGACCCCGGGGCCGGCGCGGGCACGACAACCGTCGAGCTCGAAGCGGACACATGCGAGGTGACCGCAGCGTGGGCGTCCTTGAGTGGCACCGCGGTGAATTGCGCCGGAGGCCCCACGCCGTGGGGATCGTGGTTGTCGTGCGAGGAGACGGTCGGCGAGCCGGACAGCGACAACACCCTCGAGCGAAAACACGGCTACATCTTCGAGGTGCCACTTGAGGGAGGCTCCATCGCCGAACCTCTCAGGAGCATGGGGCGGTTTAGACACGAGGCGGTTGCCGTGGACCCGTCCACCTCGATCGTGTACGAGACCGAGGACCAGGGCGACCGTTCGGGGTTTTATCGCTTTCTGCCCAACGAGCCAGGTCGATTGGCGGCCGGTGGGCGGCTGCAGATGCTTTGTCTCAGCGAGACGGAGGAGCCCGACATGCGAACCGGCCAAGTTGTCGGCCGGTGGCGAGACGTCCACTGGGTCGATATCGACGACCCGGACCCCGAGGAGTGTGGCCCTCACAGCGTGTCCGATCAGGGACGGGACCATCGCGCTGCCCGGTTTACACGGCTCGAAGGGGCCTGGTACGGAGCCGGCCGGATCGTGTTCGTGTCGACCGACGGCGGCAACGCCGAGCAGGGCCAAGTCTGGGAGTATGACCCCCAAGGCGATCGCCTCCGCCTGCTGTTCGAATCAGCCGGCGCGAACGTCCTCAACATGCCCGACAACGTCTGCGTCAGCCCACGTGGCGGTTTGTTGCTGTGCGAGGACGGCGTCGGACCGCAATTTGTGCACGGGCTGACGGTCGACGGTCAGATCTTTCCCTTTGCCCGCAACAACGTTGTCCTCTCTGGTGAAAAAAACGGGATCGAGGGGGACTTCCGGAATCGGGAGTTCGCTGGCGCAACGTACAGCCCAGACGGTCGGTGGCTGTTCTTCAACGTTCAGACGCCTGGGATCTCCTTCGCCGTGACAGGCCCGTGGGAAGACGGGGCACTGTAATCAACCCTCGAGTGGGTCGGGTCGGCCTGTTCCTGGCAGTGCTCTGGCTAGTCACGTCGGTAGCCGGGGCTCACCCGCTGCTCTTCACCGAAACCACTCTCACGCTTCGGAACGACCGGACGTTTCAAGTCGATCTGATCGTCGACCTCGATGCGCTCGCCCTGGGCGCTCCGCAGGACGCAGACGACGCGGAGCTGGTCGCGACGATCGAAGCACTGTCCCCGGACGAGCTCGCCGACCTCGTCGCTCGCCTCGCCAGGCTCTTCGAGCGGCGCATTCGCGTTCGCTTCGACGACAACCCGACTCCGTTCTCCGTCAGCTTCCCCGACCTGGGAACACCCAGAGCTACCGAGTCAGAGATTCCGACCGTTCTTGGACTGACAGCCCGAATGACGGGGACGATCCCCGCGGGCGCCACCGATGTCTCGTTCTTCGCGTCGCGGGCGTTCTCCGACGTCCACCTGACGGTGGTCGACGAAGCTCGGGACATGACGGTCCGCTCGGTGCTCGAGCGGGGCGCCCGAAGCGACCCATTCGAGCTGTCCGGACCGGTGGAGCCCCCGCGCGCGGGCGCGACGGCCAGACGATACCTCCGCCTCGGGTTCGGCCACATCATCCCTGACGGCCTCGACCACATCCTGTTTGTCCTCGGGCTCTTCCTCGTGGGTAGGCGGATCGGACTATTGGTCTGGCAGGTCACGGCCTTCACGCTCGCCCATGCGATGACGCTGGGCCTCGGAACATTTGGGGTCATCTCGCTCTCTCCACGAATCGTCGAACCACTGATCGCGCTGTCGATCGTCTGGATCGCGGTCGAGAACATTCTGCTCCGACCTGACGATGGCCACACCCGTGGAGGATTCAACCGGAGGGTCACCATCGTCTTTCTCTTCGGCCTTCTACACGGCCTCGGGTTTGCTCGAGTCCTCACCGAGCTCGGAGTCCCGCAGGCCGAGCGGCTGTTCGCGCTGGCGACGTTCAACGCTGGTATCGAGCTGGGCCAGCTGGGGGTGATTGCGACGGTCCTCCTGACGGTGGGGTGGCTCCGCGACCGCGCATGGTATCGAGGTCGGATCGTCGTCCCGGCCTCGGCGGGCATCGCGCTCACCGGACTGTTCTGGACCGTTGAGCGAGTGCTTGCCTAGTGCTAGAATGAGCCGTTCTCTCGAGATTTTTCCTCCGTGAGCAAAGGTACCCGGAATATGAGCGTGAAAAGTGGGGTCTTGACACGACCGGTCCTCGGAATCGTCATGGCCGGCCTGATCGGCGTTCTGACCGCGCCCGCGAGCCTGGCCAACGACTGGCCTAGCTGGCGGGGCCGAGGCCAGAACGGCGTGTCAGACATCACCGGCTTGCCCTCCAGCTGGTCGCAGGATGGCGAGAACCTGATTTGGTCGGACAGCTGGGTCGGGCGCTCGACCCCGGCGGTGTTCGACGGTCGCGTCTGTGCAAACGGACGCTCTGGCGACGGCGTCGACGAGAAAGAAGTCGTCGCGTGCTGGAACGCCGAGGACGGCACGAAGCTCTGGGAGCACAGCTTCATGGTCACCAACACCACGGTCCCCTTCAACCGCGTGGGGTGGGGCAACGTCGTTGGTGACTCGGAGACCGGCTATCTGTATGCGCTGGATGTCGATGGGCACTTCCATGCGTTCGACCGGGACGGGATGATCGTCTGGAGCTGGCGGCTTGCCGAGGAGTTGGGTCGGGCATCGGGCTATGGCGGTCGGACATCCTCCCCAGTGGTCGACGAAGACAGCGTGTATCTATCGATCATCGGTGCCTCGTGGGGCGACTACCGGGGGCCGCCACGTCATAAGTACTACGCCTTCGACAAACGCACCGGCGAGGTGCAATATATCGCGACACCCGGCGGCGGCGTCTTCGACATGAACACCCAGTCCGTACCGATCCTGACGGTGATCAACGGTCAGCGACTGCTGATCGACGGCAACGCCGACGGATGGGTGTACGCGCTGAAGGCTCGAACGGGCGAGGTGGTCTGGAAATTCAACCTCAGTAAACGCGGCATCAACGTCTCCCCGGTCATCGATGGAACCACCGTCTACATTGCGCACAGCGAGGAGAACCTCGACCAGGGCACGATGGGTCGGGTGGTGGCGATCGACGCGACGCTCACGGGCGACGTGACCGAGACGGGTGAGAAATGGCGTCTGAACGAGATGGCCACCGGTTTCTCTTCACCCCTGATCAAGGACGGCGTGCTGTACGTGATCGACAACTCCGCCAACCTGCTGGCCATCGACGCCGACCGCGGTGAAATCCTGTGGGAGCACAGCGTGGGGACCGTGGGCAAATCATCTCCGGTCTGGGCAGACGGCAAGCTCTACGTGACCGAAACCAACGGTAATGTGCACATCCTGCAAGCCGACGCGGACGGCGTGACCGTGCTCGACAGCGACGAACTTCAGGTCGAGGATGGACGACACGCCGAGATCTATGGCTCATTCGCGCCCGCCTACGGACGGTTGTATCTCACCGCCGAATCTGGAATCTACGCGATCGGGGACCCGACCACTCCGTATCGAGCCACGGCCGGCACGACATCGCTCAATGGAGAGGCGGCCCCAGGGAGTGTCGCCAGTCTTCAAGTCGTCCCGGCTGATCTCATCCTGACGACCGGCGATACCGCGAGTTTTCGGGTGCGCGCCCTGGATGCCAACGGACAGTTCCTCGGCGAACGAGAGGCCAGCTGGGCCATCGATGGTCTCGTCGGGGCAGCGGTGTCGGGTGATGGCACGCTCTCGACCAGCGCGAGCGCCAGTACGCAGGAGGGCAAGGTCGTCGCCACGGTGGACGGACTCACCGCAAGCGGTCAAGTCCGGGTCTACGAGCCTCTCCCGTGGTCCGAGAACTTCGAGAGCGGTCGCCCTCCGTTCTGGATCGGTGGTGGCCCGCGCGTGAGCGCAGCCGAAGTAGACGGTGAGCAGGTCCTGCAAAAGAGTGCCTCGCCGACCGGCATTCACCGTCATGCGATCTACATGGGACCGGCCGACATGAGCGGGTACACGGTCCAGGCCGACCTTATGGCGAGCGAATGGCGCCGGCGGCGGCCCGACCTCGGCGTGATCAATAGCGGCTACACGCTCGACCTCCAGGGCAACGCGCAGCGCGTACAGTTGCAGTCGTGGGCGGCAGAGCTCAGGATCGACGAGCGAACGGAGTTCGAGTGGGTGGCCGGGGTGTGGTACACACTCAAGCTTCGGGTCGACATTGAGGGCGACCGCGCAATCGTGCGCGGAAAGGTGTGGCCTCGTACCGAGTCTGAGCCCACCGAATGGACCGTGACCGCCGAGGACCCAGAGCCGGTCAGACAGGGTTCACCGGGGTTGATCGGGTACTCTCCGATCGACATCTATATCGACAACGTCCGTGTGATGGAGAACCAATAGGCGATGACGCGACTGTCTTTCACGGCTGGATCGATCACGATACTGCTTGTCGGCGGCGGTGAGCCCCTGGGGGCGCAGGACAGCGGCATGTTCGGAAACACGCCCTCGCGGAACATGGCGTCTGACGAGACTGGTCTTCCAGAGAGCTGGGACACCTCCACCGGAGAGGGTGTGCTGTGGTCGGAGCCCGTCGGCTCGCAAGCCTACGGCGGAGCGACGGTTGCGGACGGTCTCGTCTATGTCGGCACAAACAACGAAGGGCGCCGCGACCCCAGCGTCGAGGGAGACAAGGGCGTCGTCATGGTGTTCGACGCGACGACGGGAGAGTTCCAGTGGCAACTGGTGCACGACAAGCTGACGAGCGGTCGCGTGAACGACTGGCCGCTCCAAGGCGTGTGCTCGACGGCGTTCATGGAAGGCGGCAAGATCTACTACGTGTCGAACCAGGCCCATGTGGTCTGTGCTGACGCTGAAGGCTTCAAGGATGGAGAGAACGACGGTCCCTTCACCGATGAGGCCGACACCGGCAAGATGGCCGGAGACATCATCTGGACCTACGACATGATCGGCGAGCTGGATGTCTTCCCCCACAACCTCGCGACCGGTTCCCCACTCGTGGTTGGGGACATGCTCTACACCGTCACCAGCAACGGTGTCGACGAGGGGCACGTCAACGTCCCCTCGCCGTTCTCACCAAACTTCATTGCGTTGAACAAGAACACGGGTGAGCTCGTCTGGGAAAGCGTTGTCGTTGGAGAGAATGTCCTGCACGGGAGCTGGACCAACCCGGCATATGCCGAAGTCAACGGACGGGGCCAGGTGATCTTCCCGGGCGGCAACGGGGTCCTCTACAGCCTCGACGCCGCGTCCGGTGACATCGTGTGGGAGTTCGACCTCAACCCGAAGGACTCGGAGTGGAGCCTCGGCGGCCGCGGCACCCGAAACAACGTGCTCTCCACGCCGGTCGTCTACGACAACAAGGTGTATATCGGGGTCGGCCAGGACCCGGAACACGGCGAGGCACCCGGACACTTCTATGCGATCGACCCGACCGGCACCGGTGATGTGACCGATACCCAT
>Ga0310123_10000818_pt1 | contig 27216 bp, 23 predicted proteins | sample CB6_AW_1057_MG_FD_203505 | JGI IMG/M metagenome (GOLD analysis project Ga0310123, IMG submission 203505) | Marine microbial communities from Western Arctic Ocean, Canada - CB6_AW_1057 | ecosystem: Environmental > Aquatic > Marine > Oceanic | place: Canada: Western Arctic Ocean | collected... | reverse complement strand
CGGGGACAAACTGAAAAATCGAGAACTGGAAAACCAGCGAGCCGAATCTCGGCTACGCAGCAAAATCCTTAACCGTTTCACCCACCTCGGGCTGCCGCAGTTCGAGTGGAGTTAGTCAACAAGGCCGTTTTTGGTTGTTGGTTTTTTTCGCGCCTGACGGGCAGGACGAAGCGATACAGGATCGTATGCGGATCATCGGCCGCGGCGATCGGCTCTCCCCCATCGAGCAATTGACTACCGAGCGATGGTCCGCCGGTTCGCTCGACCTGGCCTACCAAGATCGCGCGACCGATCGCAAGGTGTCCACTCAGATCGTATGTTGCCAGGTAGTCGTTGCCTAGCGCGGTATATTGCTGAGAACCGAGAGCTTGGTGAAACATGACGGTGCGCAAAATGGTGTCGACATTGTGGCTAGTGCGGTCGTAGACACGCCGATCGCGGCTGGACTGGAACGTGGTCGGCCGGGGCATGTCGCCGACCGACAGCGGCTGGCCATGTTCCAAGCGCGGGATCGAATAGAGCCAACGGTCATAGCAGAGCCAACAATCGGTCAAATCGACGCCCAAGTCGTTTCGTAATGTGCCTCTGAGCATATGATCTGCAGCTTGGGTCAGTTCGGCCGAGAGACCCGGCTCAGCGTGTGCCATCCACCGGGCGACGAAGCTCTTGGCCGACCACTGGGGAATGGGTACGCCGGAAAGTCGATTGCGCTCGGGCGAAAAAGCGTAGGGCTGAGAAAACAGCGGTTGATCGGCGGCCGATCGCATGCCGCCCAGGGCGCGGCCTGGTACGCCCATCCACGAAAGCAGCACGTGCGGATCGTCCAGCGGGCGATTGCCCGTCGAGCGATCATCCGATGGGCGGCTGGCCGGCACGGCGGGCACGAACGAAAGATCGAAGGCCTTCGGACTCGGGCTCAGCACATTGCACCAGGCGGCGCCGCGCACCAGACCGGTCGCCAGATCGACATCGACCAGTTCGACCTGATGCAGATGCTGTTGATCGCCTTTGGCGCCGGTAGCCAAGAAATAGGTGCCCGTGCAGAAAACGACGATGATCGTGGGAAATGTGAACCAAGTCCACTCCATGCGACCGACCAGCCGCTTGAGAAAGTAGTAGTCGCCCGGCCCGATGAGAAGAATGTAGAGTACGGCCAAACCAACGACCACGGCGAACGGCACCACGCGAACCGACGACGAAAATCGATCGAGCGAGGCACGCAACTGGCCTGATAGGTTTTCGTAACCTTGCGAGTAGACACGGCTCGCTGACGCAACCGTCGAGGCGTGTTGCGAGCCGGCCTCGGGGCTAAGCAGTCGACGGAGCAACTCGTGGCGTCCTTTCCATTGAGCGAGCGGCGCTTGATCGAGATCGAGGCCGACGAAAACAATCTCGCCGAATCCGCGTGGCGCACGAACGATCAGGGGAATGTCCTGCGGACGATGGGCGGCCCAGACTTGGACGCTGCCTTGGTGGTCGACGAGCTGAGGGACTTCGACGGGCGGCTCGCCGCGAGAAGTCGGAACCGGATGTTTTGACTTGCTAAATTGCTCCAGCGCGGAGGTTCTCCGAAGCGTGACCATCTGCTCGAAGGTGCCCGGCGCCAAATCGGCCCAGGGTGATTCGACCGCCAGGACCGTAGGTGTCTGGCGTCCAACAAACCAAATCAGCCGGCCCCCGAGTTCGACCCAGCGACGCAATGCCCGCAGTCGATCTTTGCCCGAGCTGAGTCGGCGGGTAGCCTCCGACTGACTCGTCGAGATCAGCACCGTATCGACGCCGTCGTAGCCAGACCAGTGAGTGGGCAACTGCCGGTCATCTTCGAGATGGGCGACGTGGCTGAGCCGGCGTTGATCGTGGCTGGTTTGGCGGACGACCCGGGCCAAGTCTAATGGTGCGCCAAGCACGACCAACAGCTCGTCGGTGGAAGGCAGTGCGGTGGAGATCGCGTTGGTGTCTCCTCGGACAACAGCCTGGCCGACGGTGCTGGAAAATGTTCGGCTGGCGACACTGCGTTCATCGACACCGTGTTCATCAACAACAACGCGCACGATGAGGTCACGGTCGCCGCGACCGAACTTGGCGAACAGGGTGACGTGCCACGGCTGACCTGGCGTAGTGGGACCGATCACGATCGGTTGCGTAGAAAAGCGCGCCGGCAGACCGTCGCCGTCGGGCAGGTCGATTTGGATTGTGCCGAGCACACTCGTATCGCCGCCCCGCAAAGTGATCTCAACAGGAGTCCAGCAGCCGAGTTTGTACCGGCCAGCGAACCCGACTCGGACCGCAGTGATTTCGAGGACAGTTGTATCTTCTGTCTCTTCGACACTGCTGGACGAGGCAGCAGTGGCGCCCGGCGGATTGACGATTCCTGACAGGCACAACAGCACGAGTGTGAATGCGAAGACAGGTCTCAGGCAAACCACGGGCCACAAAATACCAGATATTAGCACTCCGGCTGCTTTTCGGAGCGACTTTCCAGCACCATTATCTGTTTGAAGCAGCCGGGGTGCTGGTAGTTTGTTTCCTGTGACCTGTCTCATGGCTTCTCCGCGTCGTCACAGCCACACACCAACTGACCACAGCCGGGACAGCCGCTGCCGTACTTGCGGACGACCGCTTCGCTCAGGTCGACACCAACGATATTGGCGATCGTGGTGAGCCAGGCCAGCACGTCGGCAAACTCTTCAGAGCGTTCGTCGTGTGACCCGCTACGAAGGGCGGCGGCCAGTTCTCCGATTTCCTCGGCCAGCCACATGAACGTCCCATCGACGCCGCGTGCCTGGTCCTTGTCGAAATACATCTGGCGAATGAGATGCTGAAAATCGGTCAGATCGATCGATCGGTTGGATTCTTCCACGGTCGGCGTTCCTCGGAGCGCATCTACTTGAGTACCATGGACTTACGGTAGCCTAACGGGCATCGATTGGCAAGATGGCAAGCCCATCGATGGCCACTGCTGGGCTTGGGCGAGTCCGGCGTTGAGCAGCCGGCGGGTTCTCGGTACGATGGCCACTTCTTTTACGCGTCACCAAGGGAAAAAGATCGCACCGATGTCCGAGTTCACAACCGTTGCCCGAGTCGGATCCATTCCAGAGGGTCAAGGCGAGACGTTTACCCTCGGTGAGCGGACGATCGCCCTGTTTAACGACGGTGGAAAATACTTTGCGATCGACGATCTGTGCCCACACATGGGGGCGTCCCTGGGCGCGGGCGAAGTGCAAGACGGCGTCGTCGCCTGTCCTTGGCACGCCTGGCGATTTAAAATTTGTGACGGCACATGGTGCGACAATCCAAAGCTGTCGGTTGACTGTTTCGATGTGCGCGTCAAAAGAGAAAACATTCAGGTACGAATTGCGGATATTAGCCCAGGCGGCCACGCCAGTTGAACTCGCATTAAAACGTACATTAAAAAGTTACCAGCACCCCGGCTGCTTTCTACGCCACGCCGGAAAAGCACACCATTAAAACGTAATCGTCGTGCCCGGCTCGATCACGACCGCCTCGGCTCGGGTGTGAACACGGATGCGCTGGGCCCAAGCATTGACGTCCTGCGCGATCGGAGGCCACGTATCGTAGTGGACCGGCACCACGCGCCGCGGAGCGAGCAAGTTTGTCGCCTCGACCGCATCGTCGGGTCCCATGGTGAAACGGTCGCCGATCGGCAAGACGGCCAAATCAAGGCCCACGGCGCCGATCAGTTTCATGTCGAGAAACAGGGCCGTGTCACAGGCAAAGTAGACGTTGCCATCTTTGAGCTTGAGCACGAAGCCGCAAGCATCGCCGCCGTAGGAACCGTCGGGCATGCCCGAGCTATGGTGCGCGAGAGTCATCACGACGCGGCCGAACGGCAGATCGATCCCGCCGCCCGTATTCATCTGCTCCGTTTTTTTGACTTGTTGTTTCGCGAGCCACTCGCAAATTTCAAAATTGGCGACGACGGTCGCGTGGGTTCGATGCGCGATCGCCACGACGTCAGCCACGTGATCGAAATGGCCGTGTGAAACCAGGATGTAGTCGGCCTCGACCTCGTCCGATTTAACTTTCACCGTGGGCGAATCGTCGAGATACGGATCGAGCAGAATATTGATCGTGCCGGCGCGAATCGACCAACTGCCATGTCCGAGCCAGGTGAACTCCGTCGCCATGGTTATTCTTCTCCTCGCAGATAGGCGTTCATGTGACGTTTATAGGCTTCGACGCCCGGCTGGCCGTAAGGATTGACGTCGATCAGTCGGCCCTCGACCGCCGTGGCGAGCATCAGCATCTGGAAGAGTTGGCCGAGCACATATTCGTCGAGTCGGGGCAGATGCAGATCGGCGGTTGGTCGACCATCGTCCCGATAGGCGCGATTGGTGCCGGCGATGGCCGCGGTGAGAATGTCGGGCAGCGTCTTTTCGGAAAGCGCGTTGAGCTGATCGTGATCGAGCTGGCTGTGGCCGACGCCCAGCGGCGGACGATCGGCATGGTCGACGATCAGGTTCGTAATCAACTTGTCGCGACGCCCTTCTTGGTGTTGCTGGCCACGCGAGTGTAAGTCGCGCGTATTGACCACGGTGAGCGGTGTCGCGCCGCGCTGTTGCTTGCCCAGGCTCTCGGCCAGAAGCTGATCGTACCAGAGCCCGACCGCTTCGAGACGCCTTCCCCAGGTCGAGAGGACACGGATGTTCGCGCCGCGGCGCTCTTCCATCAGGTGGCCGACGGCGGTGAAATCGAGCACCCCGTTCTCGCCCGGCGGAGCGGTGCGGAAATGTTCGTTCATGGCCGCGGCGCCCTCGAGCAGTTTCACAATATCGAGGCCCATCAGCGCGGCCGGCAACAGGCCGACCGATGTGAGGATCGAGAATCGCCCGCCCACGCCATCGGGAATATTGAACCGATCGGGACAGCCGAGCGCCGCCGATAAATCGAACAGCCGGCCAGCCGGTCCGGTGACGGGCACCACGCGCTCGGCCAATGCTTGCGGATCGTCGCCGCAAGCGGTTCGCAATTCGGCGAGCAACTGTCGAAAGGCGACGGCGGTCTCCAGCGTGGCGCCGCTCTTGCTGATCACGACGATTGCCCAGCGGTCGCTGATTTCGGTAGTTCCGCTCTTGGTGGTTCCGCTGCCCGCGCGTAGCAGATCGATCAGCCCTTGCGTGCCATTATTGTCGACGTTGTGGCCTTCAAAAAATATCTGAGGTCGGCCGTGACGCATATCGCGATCAAGCTGATTGTAATACGGATGACAACACGCCTCGAGCAGCGCCCGGGCGCCCATGTAAGACCCGCCGATGCCGAGCACGACGACGCGGCCTACCGAATTGGCCAGGCGGCTGGCGGTCGCGATGATCTGTCCGACTTCGCTGTCTGCCGGATCGGCGCGAAACGCCTTAAGCAGACGCTCGGGCAGATGGATGAAGCCGGCATCAAGCGGCTGTTTCTTTTCTGGCACTTCTGAGCCAGATTGCCAAAGCTGAGCGTCGGCCAGCACCTCGTCGCGTGCAGCGGTGAGCCGGGGCGCCACGGATTCGAGGTCGCTCGCCGCGAGGCCCGTCTCGTCGATCAGTGCGCCGCTCGGGTCGTAGCGAAGAAGTTCCATGACGTTTACATTCCGTTTCGCGTGAATAGAGCGGCTGCTGGCCCTCCAATTTATCCGACACCCAAACGCATCGCCAGGGGCGACCTAAGTGGCGGCAGGTGAGCGTCCGTTTTGTACGATTGGGGGCGGGGAAGGAGCCTACGGCGACGGCCCTGATGGCTGTATCTCGTAGGCTCCGACCCCGGCACCCTATGCTACCTTGTCAGGCGGCCATTTTTTGGGACGATAGGGTGTACTGTAACCTGGTGAGTTACACCCAAGGAATACGGAATGGATATGCACGATCTGACACGCGGCCTGGCTCTCAGCAGCGATTCGAAAATCGTGATGCTGGTAGCCGACGGTCTGGGCGGTCTGCCGCTCCGGCCCGGCGGCAAGACGGAATTGGAAACCGCGCGGACTGTGAATCTCGATGCGGCGGCCAAGCGAGGCGTGTGTGGTAGCAGCATCCCGGTCAAACCGGGCATCAGTCCCGGCAGCGGACCGGGGCATCTCGGTCTGTTCGGATACGACCCTTTAAAGTACCAGATCGGCCGAGGGGCGCTCGAGGCGACCGGCGTCGGGCTGGAGTTAACCTCACAAGACGTGGCCGTTCGCTGCAACTTCTGCACGCTCGACTCGGACGGCAACATCACCGACCGGCGAGCCGGACGAATCCCGAGCGAAGAGAGTACACCGCTGGCGATAAAGCTGCGCAAGGTGAAGATTCCCAACGTGGAAGTGATCGTCGAGCCGGTCAAGGAACATCGGTTTGTCGTGCTGTTTTGTGGCGATGAGCTGGGCGGCAACGTGGCCGACACCGATCCGCAGGCGACCGGCGTGCCGCCGCTCGATCCGGTGGCTGATGACGCGGCGAGTGAGAAAACGGCCGAGGTGGCTCGGCAATTTATCGAGCAGGCCTGCAAACTGCTCGCCGGTGAAACCAAGGCGAACGGTTTGACGATGCGCGGTTTTTCGGCGAAGCCTGGGCTGCCGACGTACGAAGAAGTGTATGGGCTGCGAGCCGCCGCGATCGCCGTCTATCCGATGTACAAAGGATTGGCCCAGCTTGTCGGAATGGATATCGTCGGCCAGGCGACGACCCTTGATGAGCAAGTTGCCACGCTGCGAGAGAATTGGGACCGGTACGATTTCTTCTTTCTGCACTTCAAATACACCGACAGCACGGGCGAGGACGGTAACTTCGACGCCAAAGTGGCGCAGATCGAGGCGTTCGATGCGATCGTTCCGCAGGTGCTCGCGTTGAACCCGGCGGTCATGATCGTGACGGGCGACCATAGCACGCCCGCCTTTTTGGCGAGCCACAGTTGGCATCCGGTGCCGACGCTGCTCGTGTCGGACTGTTGCCGGACAGACGGCTGTCAGACATTCGGCGAGGCGGAGTGCCTACGCGGCGGGCTCGGCCAGTTCGAGGCGAAGTATTTGATGCCGCTGGCGCTGGCCAACGCCGGCCGGCTCGGCAAGTTCGGCGCGTAAAGGATATAGGGAACGCTCTCTGTGGCGTTCCGATGCGTCGGAATGGATCGCGTGTACCCAGCGGCGCGGAACGGCACGGAGGCACGTTTCCTACAGCGATTTCGTGCCACCCGACGCTCACTCGAACAATGCACGAAGCCAATGGATCAGTGGAAGCAGCAACGCAACGAGAATGCCGACGAGAGCCACAATCACGAGGGGATGAAACGGCACAAGATAGTAATCAATGCGTTTGCCCTGCTTGCGCCGGAACCAGAGTGACATAACGTGCCCTCCCCTGCTGTTTGTAACAACTCGTTTCTACTTGATGAGCCGGGCGTTGAGCCAGTTGGCGTGGTCGAGCACATCGGCTCGATCAGCATAATCGACGGCCAACGATAATGCCAGCGCACCGCGAATGTCGACCGAAACCGCTCGCGGCCGGTCGCCGCCGCGCACCATAGGGCTGGCAAACCGCTCGGTCCAGTCGCCACCGTCGCTCGTAAACAATCGGAATGTGACACTCCCCTGCTTGCCCGCCTGGTCGTCGATGGCCAGCTCTGCTTGAAAGGTACGGAAAGAACTGGGCGACTTAGGATTTGGCAGCTTGTAGGTCACTCGGGCGGCGCTGTGCATGCCCAATCCTTTCGAGTAGAGACGGCCTCCACAGCGAAGCCGGGTGCCGAGCACATTGCGGTCGGTGTGATAGGGCCACTTCGCATCGAGATAGGGAATATGCAGGTAGGCATGTGCCTCAAGGTCCGACAGGTAAACCGCCTGGCCGCCGAGCGGTTGTAACGAAACGATATTCCGCGGCGCTTTCGACGCCAGAAGCGTCCCATCACCGAGTCGCAGCTCGACTGCTTCGGCCGACATGCGGAGCGACGCCGCACGAAGAAGCGATCCATCACGCAGTCCGACCAACATCGTGAAGCCTGGTGTCGTGACACCTGGGGGATCGGGCGGCGAACCGACTGTCGCGCTAAACAGAAGGGCTACGATTCTGCTCAATTCGACGGGAATGACGCCAAGTTCGGTTTCCAGCGTGAGCTCGCCATTGGCGAGTGAGCGAATCATACCGGAGAGTTCGTCGCCATTGACGAGAACGAGCCGGTCCGACATGTTCGACTTAGAAAGTATCTCGTCGGTCAACTTATCGCGGCGCGGCGCATCGTCGGGCGGCAACAGCAGCACGCCCCGCACGTGCTGGAGAGACAGGTTCAGATCGCCAAATTCGCCGGTCAGAAAGCGCAGCCGGTCATCGGCGATTTGGACCAATTCGCCGAGGAGTAAGCTTCCGTCGGCCAAGAGTACCTGAGCGCCGCGGCGAGGCTGGGCCGGCTGTGACCAGTAGACCGGATGCGACCAGTGGACCAGATCGACCGCGTCTATCGCACGCTCTCCGCCGGCGGTACGAAACGTAATCACGTGCTGGTCACTCACGGCAACAAGCTCCGCCGCGAACGCCTGGCCGTCGATCGTGCGAGCAATTTGCGGCTCCGCTGCGGAGGTCTGCGGCAGCAGCGTCAGCAGACAGATCGTGAGCCGAGCAACCATCCTCAATGGGTCGTTTGGAAACATGGGCTATCGCTGAAATATCGGGAGGACATTGTTCGGCATTTGCAGAATCAGACATGCCATCGCCGTGCCGTATTCCGGGCAGATGGAATCCATCCAGGATCCGTCGTCGCGTTGACGCTCAACAAGCACGTCACGAATCGCCCCGTACCACGGCTGCCAATGGTCAGAGCCTGCGTGCCACATAGCCTGCACGGCGTAGTAATGACCGTAAAAGAAATGCTTCTCGCGATTGAAAGCAGCGTCTTTCGATGTAAACCGGACCAGGTATTCCAGGCCACGGGTCGTCTCGTCGCTTTGATAAACGCCGGCACTGTAAAGCACGACGATGCCCGCGGCCGAGCGGGGAAACTCGCTCTCACCGCCGTCGAGCATGTACATGAATCCCCCGTCTTCGTTTTGGCTTCGCTTGACATAGTCGATGCAACGTTCCACGGTCTCCGTTGGCACATGGATGCCGGCGTTTCTCGCGGCTCGCAGCGCCATGATTTGACAGACGGTCACCGAAAGATCCGCTTCCAACGATTGGGGCCGATAGCGCCAGCCACCCTGCTCGTTTTGGCTCACCACAATCAACCGGACCGCCTTGCCGAGCTTTTCTCGGATGGCCGGCTGTCGCGTCATACCGTACGCCTCGGCGAGAAAGAGCGTGGCGAAGCCGTGTCCGTACATCGGTCCACGGCCACTGTTCTCCTCGACGATGACGTACCCACTGTCGCGTGTGTTGTCGAGGAGAAACTTGACGCATTTCTCGATCTCGGCGCCGTAGGGTCCTCGGCCCGGGGTGCTGCCGGATGACATCATGGCCATGGCCGAAAGCGCGCTGACCGCCACGTTGCGCTTGTAGCCCGCCGAACCGAACGCGCCGTCTTCGTGTTGCCGCCACGCAAGAAACGCCAGGCCGTTGTCGATGGCAGCCTGCGCAGTCTGGTTTATCAGCTCGGCGGCCGTCCGTTCGATATCTTTTGTTTGTCCGAGCGCGGCGCGGTCGGGCATCATGCAGAGAGCGACGCTGATCGCGAAAGTTACGAAGATCATCGTCCTTGCAAGCACCGTTTTCACCAAGAATGATCCTTAAGAATTAGCCACATCAAACAAAAAGTTAAACGCAGAGAACGCAGAGGCACGGAGATATGCAGAGAAAATATTTTTTTCTTCTTTGCGTTTTTCCTCTGCGCCTCCGCGTTCTCTGCGTTGAATTGTAGTTGAATCGTATTTTCCTCGCGGCTCGGGTTAAAAAGCGGGCTCGGGGTCTTCGGCCAAGCGTCGATAGTATTGTTCCAATTCCAATTCATACTTGAGCAAGAACTCCTCGTCCCACCCTTGCGAGACGGCCTGACGCATCCGCGCGGGAAGCTCTCCCCATATCTGGTCCATCAGCCGCCGCATTTGGTTCATGTTGACTTTGCCCTCTCGGACGTTGGCGGTGCTATCTGTCGAATTGGCTGCCGCCTGCCGAGAATCCTGCGTGTCCGCCTTGTCATCTTCGGCCAAGTCCGTCAATAAATGGTCCGTCGATCGATGATGCAATCGTCGGGTGTCCTGCGCCTCGCGTAGCTTTTGCACCAAGAGATTCGATTCATGTTCACGACGATCGGAAAGCATGTCGAGGACCTGTTGCAAACTGGAAATGATTTTCTTCTGGAGCTCGGCGGCCCGTGCCATTTGATTCGCTTCAACGCGCTGTGTGGCCTCTCGCATTTGGCTGCCAATCGCCAGCCGGCGAGCGAGCTCTGTCGCGTCGGAAAGGGTCGCGGCCGGCAACAGCTCGGCGCCGGAGAGCTGGCGGCTCATTTCGGACATCGTTTGTTCGACAGCCTCGAAACGACGCGTCAGGCGGATTTGGCGGTCGGCGATTTTGTGCAGGTCGGCTTGCTGTTGGTCATTGAGATCGCCGCGCCTGCGCCCGATCGTACGGAGCGCCAGTTGTTTTGTTTTCTGCTCAGCGTCCTGCTGCTGTCGCAGTAACTGCGAAATCTCTCGGACGATCGTGGCGAAACCGGTCCAATGGGAAAGGTCTTCGAGTTGCTTTTTCAAAACGGCAATGACCCGATCTTGATGCTCGCCGGCTTGGGCAAGCGATTGCTGCGTCGAGTGAATTGGCGTCTCCGACGACCCGTTGTTGAGCTCGCCGTGTGCCGTTTTGATCGCGGCGGTTATATTGCGGCGAATCGCCGGCAACGCACTGTTGTCAAGCTGCTCGATCTGCCGACGAAGATCGTCCATCCACGGTGCCGTTTCCGGACGGTCGAGGCGGTTAACTTCGAGTTGGCTGAACAGGCGATCGATTTCTCCCGGAATTCCGGCGGAGGGATCGGTGAGCATTCTGGCAACTTGACGCTGGTTCATTTCGGCCACGCGGAGACTATTTACATGCTGATTTTCAAACTGCTCTGCTCCGCGCAGCTGGATCTGGAGAGCGCCAGTTTGCGAACGTGCCTGGTGTTGCAGTTCGAGCACGTTCGACAGTTTGCTGAGGATGACCGCCTGTCGCTCGACGGTCCGGTTTTCCAAGTCGGCGGAGCTGATGATCTGAATGCGACGCGGCACGGGGCTCTGGCCCCACTGGGGCAGATAGTCGGACGCGCGAACCTGAAGGTCCAGCGTCGTGCCCGACCGAAGAGCGAGCGGCGAAAGGTCCCACGTCTGTTGCACCAGTCGGCTATCGCCCATGGCCGACGGATCATCGGGACGAGACTCAGCGAAAACATTGACCTTTTCCGGCCCCGTCCAAAGCGGCACGGTCTGGTTCGCGTCGTCCGACGCGTCCGGCCGATCGGAACGGCGTACCAACATTTCGATGTTTCGGATCGCCAAGTCATCTTTGACCAAGATACGTAGCGGAACCCGCGCGACGGGGGTCACGAAGAGATCGGCGGCAGGTTTTTCGATCGATACTGTCGGCGGAGCATCGGCCGTGTACGCCGGCGGATGGAGCGTAATCTCCAACGAATCGAGGCGCGGTGGATCGACAACTTGCAACACCGTCGTGCGGGGCCAGTCATGCTCGCCGAGCGGATTGGCCAGCCGGGCCAGAGACGTCGACACGGCGGAACCATCGAGCAGGGCAAGGACGGCAACCATCGAGCAGGCAACACCCGCTGCCAGCGCGGCGCGCGCCAGCGGATGTCTGTTGATCGCGTCCGTGAGGTTCAGGCCCTCGACCTCGGACGTGGCGCGGGCAACGACCGCGCGGCGCAGCGCGGCGCTGCCGGCGTGTGGCTGATCTTCCTTTTGACTTAGAAACTCGACCGCGTTGGATAGGCGATCGCCCAATTGCGGAAATCGGCGTTCGATTCGCTGGGCCACGTCGAGATTGTCGAGCCGGCACGAGAGTGGCAAAGAGAAGAACCGGTAAACGGACCAACCGACGGCCAAGAGTGCCAGCAGGCTCCAAATCACGCGCATGCCCGGATCGTGCCAGCGGATCAGATAATCGGCCACGGCGAGCATCAAAAACAAGGCGACCGTTGACGCTGCGGTCCAGCCGACGGCCGTCGCGATCATTGCCCATCGTACCCGACGACGTACGGCCGATACATTTTGTTCCAAGGACTGATTCATGACGAGCTTATTGTACGCTTTCGGCTCGGCTTAGGACTACAACAGACCCGATCGTTTCCGCAGCACCCACTCGACCACCAGCAACGTCAGAAACACCAGCAGGATCCACCATCGATTCCAGAGCAACGCCGGAGGCAACGATTCGATCGGCACCGGCCGTCCACGAGATAGGTCTTCGATGAGTCGGTCCACGGTTTGAATGTCGTAAAAACGGCCGCCGGTGATTTTTGCCATGTCGGCCAGCTCGGCAAAATCGGCAGCGAGCCGCTCGAATTCGACCGAGGGAGCGGTGACCAAAAAATCGGCCGAGGGAGCCACTGTTTCGGAAGCGAGATCGGAAGCGGGCACGGCCATCCAGACATGGTACGCCCCTTCGGTAAGCCCGGGCAAGGTGCCTTCGAACACGCCACGGTTGGTGGGACTTCGGATCAGTTGCAGGCGACGGTTGCTTTGGCCCTCGGTCTCGACAACAAGTGTTACCCCGTCGTCGGCGGTCGGAGCGTGTCGCTCATCGGCGAATCGCACGCGGAGCCGGGCGTCCTCGCCGCGACGATACTCTCGACGATCGGCCGTCATCGAGGCCGCGCGACTCTCGCCGGCCAACTTCGCGTGTGCCAACATGCGGATCGTCTGGATCCAGTACCGCGCGAGATAGACATCGCCGATGCGAAAACGCCACCGCCAGGTGCTATCGATGGCGTGAAACAGCACCTTGCCAGCGCCGACGTACTGCGAACAAAACACGGGGCACGGCTGTCCGTTTTCGCCACGCATGGTGGGATGCTCGGCCAAGACGCGTGCAGCCGGCTTGAGCCGCGAAACTTTCAACATCCAGTACATCGACGGCAGGCGGTTCCAAATGTCAACGGTCTCGGCCAGCGTGTCGCCCAACTGCATGTGAGCACTGGAGAGCCCCAGGTCGGTCGGCCGAACGCGAAAACCTTTGACATCAGGTTCATTTTCCAATGGGATCGATGCCGTGTTCAAGTCGATGGGAAACAGCGTGGCCAGTGGTGTGTTCTGATAGGCAAGAGGCACAAACTGTGGACCGGAAACGAAGACGATGCCCCCGCCTTTTTCGCGGACAAAGGCGACGATGTTTTCCATCACGCCGTGAGTCAACAGCGCCGGATTCACGTCGGCAAACAAGATTACGTCGTAGGCAAACAAATCGTCGCGGCGCACGGGAATGATCTGCAGTGCGGTCGCGTCGATCTGCTGGAGCTCGACGTCCGCGTCTTGCAGTACGGTGCTCAGCCGGATCGTCGGGTCGCGCTCCAAAAGATGTTTAAGATACCGAAACTCGTAGCTGGGCTGCGCGGAAGCTAAGAGAACGCGAAGCTGTTGATCACGAGCGCTGACGATTCGACGCATTTGATTATTGTCGGTCTGAACCTCATCTTCCAACGGATCGATTTCCATGACGTACTCGAATTGGCCCACTTCGCCCGGACGATACGGCAACCAAACCTTTTGCGGTTGTCCGTCGGCACTGAGCGTCACTTTCGCCTTGGCGAGCACCTTCGGCTCGTCGGCTCGTCTCAAGGTGATCACGACTTCGCGACCCGACAGGCCGTGTGCCGAGAGTGTGCATTGGAAATTGACTGCGTCGTTAACGAACACGAACTCGTCGACCAACATTTCCGAGAGCATGACGTCGCGAACTTTCTGGTCGCTGCCCAGACCCACCGCGAACACAGGCACGCCCTGGCGTCGAGCCTCGCGGGCAGCACTGCTGAGCGACTCGCCATCGGTCGTCACGCCGTCGGTCAAATAGAGCACCGCCGCGGGCGTCGAACCGCGGAGATCTTTTAGTACGCTGCGGAGACCGGCTCCCAACGAGCTGGCCTCGCCCGACGGTTCGGCCGCTCGGATGCGCGAGGCAAGTTTCGACAGGTCGCCGGAGAACGGTCGCCGGTCGGCCGACACGAAATAGGTGTGCAACCGGTAATCCCGCTGCAGTCTGCTGAGCAGCGCCGCATCGTTTTCCAACAGCACCCGCTTGGCCATGTCGAGTCGACTTGGACTGTCACGCTCTGCGGCGGTGTCATGCTCGCTCGTACCGTACCGATCAACAATGCTCATGCTCTCTGAGTCGTCGATGAGCAGCGCGATGTTCGGCCGCCCGGTGCGCTGGATCGACACCACCGGTTCGGCCAACATGAACAGCAGCAAGCCGAACGTTACGATCCGCACCCCTGAGAGCAGCGCCCGCACACGGCGCGAGGCGGACGGGCTCTCGTACGCATAGAAATAGGCAACCCAGGCGACGATAAAAGCCAGCAGTAACAGCGTCGCCCACGGAGCCCAGGACCAGGTCGATTCGAGCCGCCACACGGCGCCCTCGCCCGCGCTCGTTCCGCCAGAGTCGACGCCGAGCATCTCGGCTGACCCATTTGATAATGTACCACTCATGCCGTTGCTCGCCCAAATCGCCACGCGAGAAATGTTTCGAACAAAAGAAGAACCAACACCGAAGTTAGAAACCATTTGTGCAGCTCAGTACGCGGACCGACGTCGCCCGGCGTCGGCCGGTTAGCGCCGTGCCAACTCGTCTCGACGAGTAGGTTATCCGACAGTTGCGCCGCGTCGGCCTTCGACAGATCGCTCTCTCGCGTGTCAAGATTCACCGCGAAGTGTTGTGTCTCGGACCGCGGACCGGTCGTCACGACCCCGTAAAACCCGCTCTTGTCGACTGCGTCAAAAGACCAGGACGCCACGTCGGCCTGCCTGCGCACCCGGACCGGCGTTGTCTGGCCATCGGGCGTCGTGATAGAAAGCGCGGCCGCCATATCTCTTAGGGAAACGGTGGCGGTCAAAGGCTCTCCTACGTGGACATTGAATTTGCCGAAGCTGGGCTGCACGGCACGAGCCAACAGCTGGCGGACCAAGGGCAGAAAACTGGGCGAGGCCGGCAAGGTCGTCCATGAGTCGGATCTGTTTGGATCGAACGAGGCGGCCGTTGCCACGACAATGGATCGACCACTTTCGATCGGTTCCTCGACAATGGCCGGGACACCATCGTCGAATGCCAGCACAACACGTGCGGCGGGCCAGTCGGTCGGGACCTCAAGACGGAAGTACCGGAAGATCGACACCGCAGGCAGCCCGCTCCGTTCACGATCTCGAAAAACGGCGATCATCGGATGGTCGTAGTAGTCTTCCGGAGCGAAATGATAAACGGCCCCTTGCACCACGTCGCCCAATCGAGCTGGGAGGACACGACGCGCAGAGCCATCGGTCGCGGCCAGCTCGCGGTTGTATCGGTCGGCAATCACTTGATCGCCCAGAAAAAAAACGAGCCCTCCACCTTGGTCAAGATAAGCTCGCATCAGCCGCGCCTCTTGGGTCGTAAACTGAGCCACATTGCACAAGAAGATACAATCGTAGTCGGCCAGAGGCAGATCGACCAATTGGCTCTCGGCCGCCTCCTCGGCGCGAATGATCGATCGCTCGGACGGGGCTGGATCCAAGGCACGCGCCAAGTAGTACGTCGAGCCCGGCTTCCCGCTGATGCAAAGCGCGCGAAGATGACGCTTCACCGTCACGGCAAGGTGCCGATGGTTGTCGAGGTCTAAAGAATCCACGTCCAAAGAATCGGCGCCCAGCCTCGCTTCCACTCGATGACTGCCTGGCGTGAGAAACACATGGGAAAACCGCACCGTGGTCTGCTCGCCCGGCGGCAAGTCGACGGTCGCTCGGCCGATTGGCACGCCATCGACCAACCACTGCAACGGATGCTGCTTCGGATGCCTCAACGGTGGCCCGTGACCGAAGTTGCGAACCACGGCCTCGAATGTCACTTCACGCGATCGTGTGACAAACGCGTCGGTTGTGCGCAGATCGGTCACAGCCAGATTGGCAAAGTCTGCCTGGCCGAGATCGATCACCACGAGTCGGGAATGCTGGGCGAGAGCCGCAAAACGATTGTTTCTCGCGGCCTGTTGCGCTTCGCTCTGGCCAGCGGGCGCCCAGCTTGTTCGCCCCAAGTCGCTCAAAATGATAACTTCGGTCTGCTCCCATTCGGGATGGTCCTTCCGCGCCTGACGGATCACGTTTTCTACCCGATCGAGCGTCGCAAGAAGATCCCCGCCGCCGTGTGACATATCGAGATTCGATATCTCCTCAACGAGTTCCTGGGGCGCGAAGGCGATCACGGTGGCAACGACCCTCGGTGGGGAACTCATCAGGATCAGCGAAAAGCCTTCGCCCGAGACACTCTCTCGCACGATGTCGATCGCGATTTCCTTCGCCCTCGCAAAGCGACTGCGATCCTCCGATCGATAGGCCATGGAATACGATCCGTCGATGACGAGCACTTTATGGGTCCGCCGACCGGCAATTGGACTCAGCCCCATCGGGCCGGTGTACGGCTCGGCCACGGCCATGACGGTTAGAACAACGATCAGCGTGCGCACGGCCAGCAACAACCAATGCTGAAGTTGGATGCGGCGAGCGTGCTTTTCGATCGCGGCAAGCAAAAAACGGACGGCCGCCCACCGAGAGAGCCGATAGTTCCGCCGACTCCAAAGGTGAATCACAACGGGCGCAGCAGCGGCCGCCAGCCACCCGAGCATCGGTAGGTTGCCGAACCCAAAGGCCAGAAGTTCCACGGCTTGTGGTTCCATCGCTTCTGAGTGCGAGTCGCACGGACATGAGGTCAGCGATTGCTCGTTTTTCCCGACGAAAACATAGTGTACGCGACCTCGGTATTTCGTAATCTGCTGTAGTCTCGATTACCCGCGTCGATTCATCCGTGTCGAAAGATAGCTAGAGATCGTTACCTCGAGCGGTTGATCGGTACGAATCTGCACGTAGTCGGATTGCTGCTCTCGACAACCGGCCTTGATCTGCTTGAGATAATCGCCCATCTCTTTCAAATACGCTCTGCGCAATGCCTTCGGTTCGGTGAGCACGTCGGGCAATTGTTCCAGCCCTTCGAAGAGCGTCATCTGCTGGAAAGGAAAGTCGAGTTCGGCCGGGTCGAGCACGTGCAGGACGATCGCTTCATGCCGGCGGTGGCGAAAGTGTTTTAGCCCGGCCAATATCTCGTGGACATCGTCAAACAAATCGCTGATCACGATCACGATGCACCGTCGCTTGAACCTTTCGGCCAGATCGTGAAAGATGGGCCCGAGGGCGGTTTTCTCCTCGGCCGACGTCTCTTGCATCTCATGCAGCAGCGGTCGCAGGTGCGAGGGATTGCTGCTAGCCTTGGTGATGTTTCGAATCTCCCGATCGAACGTTACGAGTCCGACGCTGTCCTGTTGTTGCAAAACCAGATGCGCCAAGGAAGCGGCCATGGTTCGGGCGTATTCGAGCTTCGACATCGGTGCATCGGGGCCCTGGTAGGTCATGCTCTGACTGACGTCGAGCAGAAGGTAACAAATGAGATTCGTTTCCTCTTCAAACTGTTTCAAGTAATACTTGTCCGATTTGCCAAATACTTTCCAGTCGACATATCGCAGATCGTCGCCGGGCGAATACTCGCGATGTTCGGCAAACTCGATCGAAAATCCGTGGTACGGGCTGCGGTGCATGCCGGCGACGTACCCCTCGACAACGTATCGCGAGCGTAGTTCCAGTCCCTGGATCTTCGACAGCGTTTCAGGATCTATCGGATTCTTACTGGCGGTGGTCGGCAACGAATTCACCATGAGAACAATGCAAAAAGGAACCGCTGATGACCGCGGATGAAGAAAGGTTAAACGCAGAGGTCGCAGAGGAAACATTCGTTTATTTATTTTCTCTGCGATTTTCTGCGCCTCGGCGTACTCTGCGTGTATTGTTTTTGATTTTCGTGCCTTTTTGTGTTTTTCGTGGCTATCTTCCCTCGCTAAGCCGAACGAAAAACGCCGGCCTGATCGGCGGCGCGGCTCTTCTCGTTCTCCTCTGGAATCGTTTCGATTAGGTGCTGGATAATGTCGTCGGAGGTAATGCCTTCGGCTTCGGCGTTGAAGTTGGTAATGATGCGGTGCCGAAGCACCGGTCCGGCGACTGCCCGCACGTCTTCGCAGCCAGCATAATAGCGACCATGCAGCACGGCCCGCGCCTTGGCGCCGAGTACCAAGTATTGGCTGGCCCGTGGCCCGGCTCCCCAACGGACATAGTTGCGAACCATTTTCGGCACCCCGTCTCGATCGACGCGCGTCTTCCGCGTAAACTGGATCGCATAGCGGGCCACATGATCGGCCACCGGCACTTTGCGAACAATCTCGCTCAGTTGCACAATCTCACTAGCCGAAAGCGTGGGCGAAACCTCTGCCTGCGCGTCGGTCGTCGTCCGCTTGACGATTTCCAGTTCTTCGTGTTCTTCGGGGTAATCGACCCGCACGTGGAACATGAATCGATCCAGTTGTGCCTCGGGCAGCGGATAGGTGCCTTCCTGCTCGATCGGATTCTGTGTGGCGAGAACAAAGAACGGTTCGGCCAACGGGTGCCGCTCTCCGCCGACGGTCACCTGATGCTCCTGCATCGCTTCCAAAAGCGCCGCCTGCGTTTTGGGAGGCGTACGATTGATTTCATCGGCCAGCAAAATGTTGGCGAACACGGGGCCCGGCAGGAAACGAAACTCGCGCGTATGAGATACTTTATCTTCTTGAATGACCTCGGTGCCGGTGATATCGGCGGGCATGAGATCGGGCGTGAACTGAATACGACTGAATTTAAGCGACAAAGCGTCGGCCAGTGTCCGGATCATCAACGTCTTGGCCAGACCGGGTACGCCCACGAGCAAACAATGCCCCCGCGCAAACAGGGCCACCATCATTTCCTCAATGACCTGTTGCTGTCCGACGATGACCTTGCTCAGTTCGTCGGTGATGCGCGTGTAGGCTTCGTTGAGCTCTTTGACCGACCGCAGGTCTTGATCGTCGAGCATCCGTGTCCCTCCCTTATGTTCGAAACCGCTGCCTCGAAAGCGAAGCTCCTTGCCGCACGATCATTATAGCGGAATTCACGTAGGCCGGAACAAGCGGTAGCGCAGTTTCGGCAGTGGACTACGTACCACCACGCATTGCCGGAACGGCGCGGAGCTTGTTCCGGCCTACCTTGTTCGCTACTTGCTACTCACAAAGCCATAGAGCGTGTCCGAAGCGGCAATCAATAGATATCCATTGACCAGCAAGAGATTGCCGCCGCCGGCGCCTCTCGGTGTTAGGCGAATCGGCTGCTGGGTTGGTTCGGTTGTCGTACAACTGAAAACATGAATGGCATTTCTCGTCGGCCAGTAAATCTCGTCGCCGGCGATCATTCCTCGTCCAAATCCACGTGCGGCATCTTCCATGTCCGGCCAACGGCGCACGACTTTTCCGGTCGCCGCCTCGATCCACCAGAGATGGTCGCCGCTGGCGAGCAGATGCGAGCCACCGACGCCTAGCAGGTGAACTACATCGGTCGGCAGGGTGCTGGCCCAGAGGCGCCTTCCGGTTGTCGCGTCCAGCGCAAAGAGTTGTTGGCTGTCAGACGGCGCCACATAAACGGTTCCTTGGTGATAAACACATGGCGTCAGATCGCGGTAGAAATGGGCAGCGCGTCGCGATAGGTCGACGCTCGGTGCGCGTTGATAAAGGTTGATCCAACGAACGGCGCCGTCGTGAGTCGAGAGCGCGGCAACTGCGCCTAGATTCGTGTTGTAGTAGAGCGTATCCTCGGCCAGTGTGAGCAGATTGTGTGTGATCTCATCGACCTGCCCCCGTGCCGGTGTACCGGCCGCACAGATTTTTCGCCGCCAGCGCAATCGGCCCGTCTGTGCGTCGAGACATGCGACGTGCGCTTCCGGGTTTACGTCACTCTTCCGCATTCCGACATAGAGACCGTCTCCGTCGCAGACCGGCGATCCTTCGAAGGCCCACTGGTCGTCTTCGGGCGTTACCTCCCAAACCTTGGCCCCCTGACGTTTCAGATCGAGGCAGAGGAGATAGCCGCCCGGGCGCGTCCGCTTCGCTCCGGACCGATGCGCGGTGATCGGATTACCCATCCGGGCGTAAAGCTTGCCATCGTGCATGGTCATGGTGAAGCGCGAAACGCCCAAACGGCCGCGGACCAATTGCGACTCGGATCGCGGTTCGGTCGGATTCTTGGGCCGAAAGATGACGCCGTTGTTTTGGCCCCAAGCCGGCGTCCCCTTGTGCAGATCGTAGGCAAACAGATGTGTTTGATTGCACAGCAGCAGCAGGTCCTCGACGACGATCGGATAAAAACTGAGCAATCGATCCACGTCCTCGGCGATGCGACGTCGCGCGACCGGCATGTCGGCACTAGGCGGATCGTGCAGAACGAGATGCCGTGACCATGCCCGACCCTCCACGGCGCCGAACGATGCGGTCGGAGCGGTTCGCGCGGACGAACCGGCAAAGGTTGGCCATTCGGTGGACGGCGCGATCGGGGGCCATGTCTTGGAGCTAGTCATCAGGCGTCGCAGCGCCGTCACGTAGTTACCCGTGCGACCGCCCAACCGTCCCTCGGCTTTCGGATGGAGCCGCCGCAGAAGTTCCCATTCCAGAGTGGCACGCCGCGTCGCGCCTTCCAGGATCGAAACCAGCACGAGTCTGGCCCGCACGTCGGCGAGCGGAAGGTCCGTATCCGGATAGAGAAGCCCGACCGGTTGCTGGTCTGGCAGACTCGCGCTAATCTGTTGCCAGCTACGACGGGCTTCTCCATAGTGGCCCTTCTCCAAAGCCATTTGGCCCAGCGTCCACAGGGCATCGTCTCCGTGAGAACTGCAAAATAGCTCGTCCACCACTCGCCGTAGCGGGGCCGGATCTCGACGTTCGCGTCCCTCGGCGACCCACTGCTGTGCCAATGCGTCGACGCGGGACCGGTAGAGGGCGAGTGCCGGGGGCGGAAAGGAGGCTACCTGCCGGTGGCAAGAATCTCGCAGACTGATGTAAACGGCATCGTTGAGCCGGGCAACCTGCCCATCGACCGATGCGATCGCCCGTTGCGCCGTGTCGACCGCTTCGGCCCACTGCTCGTTCGCTAAGTACTCCGACAAGCGGGCCAGATGAGCGCGGAACTGGCTGTCCGGCTCATCCAATTCAACTGTGCCCGAAAGTTGAAACTGTTGATCGGAAAGGCCAAATAAAGTTTGGGCGAGCCCGGACCGAACGAACAGGCAAAGGACCGCCAGCAGCGCGACGCGGCCAGAAAGAAATACCACAGCACAGAACACATTTGAGGGGTTCTTTTCTTTCAAGTAGAATAACCTTCGATGATCCGCCCGATGCAAAAGGCGCTGGCGGCCGCTACGAGAAACACGAGCATCTCTTTTGTCGAGATCAACTCGCTAAGCTGGGCAAAGATGGAAACCGGTGGTACGATGAGTCCGGCCAACTGCAAGAATTTTCCGATCGCCGGCATAGAGCAAATACCACTTGAGCGTTCCGCCAAAATAGTCCGAGTCGGACAAACATGTAGTGTTCAGCTTGCACCACATCCCGAGCAAAATCGACGAAAATACGCTATACCGATTTCAGACGTGCTCTAGCCGTTTGGTTCTGGAAATCACTCGTTCAATGCCAGCACTTTGACATTCTTATACCATACCTTGTGACCATGATCCTGAAAGCCAAGGTAGCCGGAACTGGCAAAGATCGTGAAACCCGATTTTCGCGAAGGATATGAAATCTGATGTTGCTTCCCGCTGCCGACGGACGATCCAGAAATGATGGCGGCTGCGACAGAGGATACGCAGGATTAATCCGGGCGGCACTGCTCACCCGTATCGCCGTCGGCCCCTCTGTGCCAATATGACTGAGAATCGGCCGCTGCGCGTGCGCGTCGAATGCTCAGGTAGGCAAAGCTGCCGAACGTGCCCAGCACGACGAACGGCATCGACATCATAAACAGGATGCTATAGAAGTAGCCGGCCACCATCTGCTGATGAAGGGGATCGCCGGCGAGCGCCTCTTTGCACGTCGGGCAGGCAACGGCTGCCGCCGAAAGCGCCGAGACGAGCAGCAACGCCAACGCGATGGTCGACGTTCGGCATAGTATGAGTCGCAAGAATCGCATTACGTCAATTGTAGAATCTTATACTTCTGCTGGAAAGAGGTGATAGAGCATCAGGTACACGATCACACCCGTCACCGACACATATAACCAGATCGGAAACGTCCAGCGGGCAACTTGACGATGTTTTTGCCGCCGGTCCCGCCAGCCGAAATAGATCGTCACCGCCGCCAAAAACGGCACGACCGCCGCCAACACGACATGGCTGACCAGAATCGTGTAGTAGACGCTCCGGATGGCTCCCCGGCCCGTGAACGCGACGCTTCCTACGAGCCAATGATACGTCAGATAGGAGCCCAAAAACGCCACGCTGACCGCAAACGCCGCAAGCATCAACCGCTTATGGGCCAGCTCACGCCGCTGCCGGATCATCACGTACCCAGCGAGCAAGAACACCGTGGCGGTGGCGTTCAAAAGCGCATTAACGTGTGCCAAAGCGTGGGCAGCGAGCAGTAGTTCGGAGCCAAGTAGTTCGGGATAGGGCATAAACTATCAGCAAGGATGAATCAGAAACGACAAACGCAGAGTCCGCAAAGGAAGAAAAAAACGCCCGCGAATGACGCGAATCAGCGCGAATTATAAAACAATCCCATCATGTTTTCATTCGCGAAAATTTGCGTAATTCGCGGGCTATCTTTCTTTGGTTGCGGCTAGAGGCCGCGCTGCGTCCATCCGCGGTTCCTATTCCTGTTTTCGCTACGGCTCCTGCTCTCTCTTCGCCGCTCACCGATTCGTCCGTTGGCGATTGGTCGGCCGTTGATTTGTCGATGGGCGAGTTCTCCGTATCGACATCGGCCTTCGCCGGCGGCTCTTCGGCCAGACATTGGATCATCAAGTCGTGTGCCGCGGTGACGTGTGCGGAATCGATCAGGTCGAACTGCCCACGCACTTTACCAGCCCGGTCGACGACGAGCAAATGTTTGGCATGGTTCTTCGGTTTCACCGTCAGACCAAGGATGTCGTTTCCGACGCGCTTGAGATAATCCATCTCTCCGGTACAAAAGAGCCATTGCTCCGGATCGGCGTCGAACCGATTGGCGTAGTCGGTAAGCCGCTCGGGCGTGTCGTTGATCGGATCGCAGGTGATGCTCACGAACCGCACCTGCTTGAGATCTTCCGACTTGGAGAGCATCGAGATGGTCTGATTCATCTGCCGACACACTCCGGGACAATTGGCGAAGAAATAGCTCGCCGCCCACACTTGACCCGCCAGGCTGTGGGAATGAAACGCGAGGCCGCTGCGCTCGGTCAGCGTAAACTCCGTGAGGGGAGGACCCAAATCCTGTGGATCGGACAACACGGCCATTTGACGATACGCACGATCTTGCTCGACTTGCCAAACTTTCCAACCGCCGTAGGCCACGCCAATCAATACGAACAGCGTGAGCCAATAGGGTACCGCCGAATGGTTCACAGTAGATCTCCTGTTGTTCTCGATTTCGCCACGCGCGTCGCCACGGCAAACATCACCACGGCGAATAGCAAACTAACCGTCCAACAGACGCCCGGCGAGTGGACAGCGCCGGCACCTTCGGCCGCAGCGGACAACAGTCCTCGCAAGCCGGAAACGCCGTAGGTGAGCGGATTGAGCCAAACAATCCAGGCCAGTATACCCTCTCCACCTGCTGGAAAAAAAGAGCCCGAAAGCAGCCACATCGGCAGCAGAAACACGCTCATGATGGCATGAAAGCCCTGGGTCGAATCCATCCGCCAGGCGATGGCAAAGCCGAGCGAAGTCAGTGCCAGCGAAATCACCAGCATCAGCAGGGTGAGCTGGATCAAACCTGAGAACGAGAGTTGCAGATCGAGTGTCAGCCATCCCAGGGCGAGAAATAGCAGCCCCTGAACCAACGCGATCAGCGCTCCGCCAAGAATTTTTCCCAAAACCATCGACCAGCGCGCGACCGGTGCAATCAGCACCGTTTGCATAAAACCTTCGCGACGATCTTCGATGATCGAGATCGTGGCAAAGATGGCCGTGAACATCAGGATCATCGCCAGCGTGCCCGGAAAGAAGTGCGCGTAGTCCAGGCCCGACGGTTTAAAACCTTCGCTGAAGAGCAACCAGAAAATAATCGGCTGCCCCAGCGCGCCGATTACGCGATTCCGCTGTCGGAAAAAACGGACCAGTTCGCGCTGGCAGAGTGTCCAGACGACGATCCCCGGGCCAGGCCGCAACGGGGCCGCAACCAATTCACTCACCGCTGAGGTCGATTCTGCCATCGTACTCACCTACTCACCCGGATCGTCTCAATTTCAGCACCTCGGCTGCTGTATCGCGACAATTTCTATAACTATTCTGATAGCAGCCGGGGTGCTTTTAGATACCGCTATTCTTCGGGCTCGCCATGATCCCAAAACTGGTGCCCGGTGCGATCAATAAACACATCTTCGAGCGTCGGTTTGCCGACCGTGATCAACTCGACCGCATCGGGAAACGCCTCGACGAGCCGGGAAATCCACTGATGCCCGTCCGGCTGCTCGAGCCGTACGCCGCCATCGAGCACGAGCGACTCGCAGGAAAACCGCTCGCGAATCGCCGAGGCCAGCCGCGCCGGATCGGCGGTCCGAATCGTGATCGAATCGCCGCCGACGCTTCCGCGCAGCGCATCGGGCGTGTCGAGATCGACCAACTCGCCTTCGTGCATGATGGCGATCCGATCGGCTCGTTCGGCTTCGTCCAGAAGATGGGTCGTCAGCACGATGGTCACATTGTCGCGCTCGCGGACCTGATTGAGATAGTTCCACAGATCGCTCCTTGCGCCCGGATCCAAACCGGTCGAAGGCTCGTCCAACAGCAGTAGCCGAGGCCGATGGAGCATCGCTTTGGCCAACTCAACACGGCGCCGCAGGCCGCCCGAGAGCGTTTCCACAAGGTCGCCAGCGCGATCGGCAATCCCGAGCCGAGCGAGCATCTCATTGCGTCGCTCGGCGAGTAGATGGCCCGAGAGACCGTATAGGTGGCCCTGATGGTGGATGTTCTCCCGAACGGTCAACTTGCGATCGACGCTCGCCGCCTGAAAGACGACGCCCAGGGCCGAGCGAATTTGCATCACGTCGGTCGCCAAGTGGTAACCGAGAATCTGAACCTCGCCCTGCTGCTGAGGAATGAGCGTCGAGAGCACACGGAACAACGTGGTCTTGCCGCTGCCGTTGGGACCCAGGAAGGCAAAGACCTCGCCCTGCTCGACCTGAAACGTCAGGTCCCGGATGGCCTGCCGCTGGCCGTAGCGGTGAGTCAGATGCGAAACATTGATAGCGGGTGCGGACATCGTAATATTGCGGCCACGCTATTTGGTAATCCGCCCTAAAGTATTTCACATTGCGTGTACGGGGACATTCCGTCCAAAACATCTTTACCCACGGGCTTACGCCCGCGGCTCGCCCTCAAGAGCAATCGTGAAGTGCCCTAATGTTCTTTCGGCTCGCTGTTTTCCGTTTCTTCCTCTCCGTCGGTCTGCTCGTGATGGTCGGCCGGCTCTTGCTCGGTCTGCTCGGCTGCCATGTGCAACCGACGCTCGCGCGACGCATTGTCTAGCCGAAAGCCAACGTCCGGGACCAACATAAGCACCAAAAAGAGGGACATCAGGCTAGCCGGAATCGTCAGGACATATTTCCAGTTGGCCTCCCACCATAAGTGCATGAAGAACAAGATCACCAGTATTGCCTTGGTACAAGAGACGACCATCATGAAAGTACGCTTGATCGAGTCGCTATCGAGCGCCCGGGGCCAATAAGACGAATAGGTAAAGAACGACATGGCGGTCAAAAAGCAAAGCGCTAGGAAGATGACAAAAAACTTGGCGTTCCCGCCGTGATCTTCGAGGCTGTGATCTAATGGATTGTCTGTGGTCATGCGATCTCAATCAACTAGAACAAATACAACAAGGGGAACAAGAAAATCCATACCAGATCGACAAAGTGCCAGTAGAGACCGACGTTTTCTATCACACCGGCGCTGGCAGCATCAAGTCGCATACATAGCAAACAGACAAAAACAATCAAGCCGATCAGGACGTGCAAGGCGTGGAACCCGGTCAGCAAGAAATAGGTACTGGCCCACATGTTCCCGCCCGGGATGCAAATGGGCAACTTGAGCCAAGGATGCAGGTCGTTGAGCGCCACGTGATGTACGTCCGCGTCCCCAGATTCCTCATGCGTGGATTCTTCATGGCCACCGTTATGGGGCGGCACGATCGTATCGGCCAATTGCTGGAAAGCCGCGTTGATGACCACCAGATCTTGACTTGTTCTGACAATCGATTCGGCTTGGGCCACAGGACCCTCGGTCGCCAACAGACCGGCGCAGATATCGTCGCGACGGGATCGCTCGTCTTCTGATTCCTTTAACGCACTGAGCCAGGCCGCGTCTTTGCCGGAAAGTTCGGATTCATTTTGGCTCAGCTGCTGCTGCTCGGCATTCGAGGCCGCGATCTCCGCTCGTAAATCAGTCAGGCGTGTGCGGACCGCCGCAGCGTAATACATGTCAGCCTTTTCCCAAATCTGACTGCGGGGGAGCTGGGGGTAAATACCATGATCAAACTTCGCTTTGTACTCGTATGCCTTGACGCCCATGAAGGCACTGCCCAGGATCAACGTCAGCAAAATCCACCCTTTGGCCGCGGCCGCCTGATTACGCTTGGCGGCCTCGAATCCCAGCACGATCGTCAGGCTGGAAAAAAGCAGCACGGCCGTATTGAGCGCACCGAACTCTTCCACCAGATGCACGTCGTGCGGACTTGGCCAGGCGGCGGCCCCGAAACGCAACACAATGTACGTCCCAAGCAGACCGGCGAAGAACATGATCTCCGTGGACAGGAACAGCCACATATAGGTTTTGCCATTGGAGATCGGCAAACCGGGATGATACTCAAATCCGCCAGAATGTCCGTGTTCGTCGTGGCTCATAGCTTGGTCAAGAGTGTAAGCCGATATTTCCCATTTGGAATTGCCTGGAACACTCCAGGCTCGGAATGTTGCGTATTGTAACAACATGCGCCCCCTCCGTGTCTAGCGCGTGAGAAATT
>Ga0310123_10000816_pt1 | contig 27236 bp, 18 predicted proteins | sample CB6_AW_1057_MG_FD_203505 | JGI IMG/M metagenome (GOLD analysis project Ga0310123, IMG submission 203505) | Marine microbial communities from Western Arctic Ocean, Canada - CB6_AW_1057 | ecosystem: Environmental > Aquatic > Marine > Oceanic | place: Canada: Western Arctic Ocean | collected... | reverse complement strand
CCGACCTTGATGAATCGCGATGTGAATGGGACGCCGATTTTCGTTCAGAACGGCGAGGTGCCGTTCACGCTAGTCATCCCGCAAGTTCTCGCTGACAAAAATGAGAGCGGTCCGCTCATCGTATTCGGCCACGGATTCCTCGGCAATGGGGAAGGCGCAGTCAGCGGTTATGGAATCGGTTGGAATGACGAGTATGAAGCCGCATTCATCGCTACAGACATCATAGGATGGAGCGAGCACGACATCGATACCATCGCTTTCGGTTTGTTTGACCCATCATATTTCGAGAATCAAGCAGACCGGCTGCAACAGATGTTAGTCAATCAGATGGCGATGGTTCGCACCTTCAAGGGAGTGTGCGCAGACCTCGATTCGATGCATCACAATGGGACCAATCTGGTCAATACCTCTGATGTACACTACATGGGCTACTCGCTTGGTGGCATCTACGGGGCCAGCATCACCGCATTCTCCCCTGACATCGACCGCGCTGCACTTTGGGTGGGCGGTTCCGGCTTCTCTTACATGATTGAGAGGTCGACAAATTACTACCGATTCGAAGAGGGCTTCATGCACCCACAGGCGTATCCGGAGAGAAATGACCGGGCGCTACTGGTCGCAGTGTGCCAGCAGATGTGGGATGCGAGTGACCCTGACATTTGGTTGCGCTTCGCTGCAGAAGGCTATGGCGACGAGATTGGACCGTTCGAATTCCTTTCGATTATTTCTGTTAATGATGCACAGGTACCGGGTTTGGTATCGGACCGCGCCGCGCGCAATGCAGGCATTCCAGTGTTGAATTCCTCAGCCCGGCTGCCTTTTGGAATCGACACGGCAATCGGCCCGATTACCGGGTCGGCAGTGGTTTATTGGGACGGAAGTTACCCAGCCATGCCTGAAGACAACTCTCCGCCTCCTGTTGAGCAGGCTGGCAAAGCCCACAATGAAATCGCGCCAATAGAAGCGGTGAACGAGATGGTCGGGACCTTCCTTCACACAGGGGTGATTGTCGACACCTGTGATGCGACCTGCACCTTCGATTTCGAGGCTGAGATGGCAGCAGAGTAAGTTTCCTCACACTTTCGGTGAGAGAATGCCTCACGCGTACTTGTCAATCAGTCGTATATCCGATAGTGGCCTGATTGCCATCCACTGACATCACGTAGAGTGAACGCAAGTTTAGGCCGGAATTGGCGATACCGCGGGTGAATGAAGCCAACGCACCGGGCTCATCATTCAGGTAAATTCTGAACTCCTTCATGCCGTGGCAATCGGGGTCGGCCATTTTCAATGTGCTGTTTCAGGCCAAGGCAGTCCAGTCGACATCGGCTTCCTCGATGTCGATTTCGTCGACATCTATCTGCGCGAGTTGCAGTTTGCCCGACAACTCATCGTTGACCGCATGCCAATATGAGTAGGCCTCGATCACCCAGATTCCAGATTCACGGGTGCCGTTACCCGACCCTTTGACGCCGCCGAATGGCAGGTGAGCCTCAGCACCGGTGGTTGAATTGTTGATGCCGGTCATCCCTGCTTTGATACCGGTCTTGAAGCGGTATGCTTCGAGGCGGTCATTGGTGTAAATAGCGCTGGACAGTCCATACGGAGAGGCATTCGCGAGGTGGAGGGCATGGTCGAAGTCGTCGGCCTTTACCACGGTGATAACCGGGCCGAAGATTTCCTCGTGGAAGCATTCCATATCCTCGGTGACATCTGCATAAACGTGCGGCCACATGTAGACTCCTTCGCTCGCATCACCGAGGAATCCATCCGGTTTGTTGTCGTTGGTGATGCGACCCTTGCCGAATAGTTTGGTAGCAGCAGAATTCTCACACATCTCAAGGGCTTTCAGAAAATCCTTAGCATATTTTTCAGAGAGCATTGGCCCATACAACACATCCTCGTTGCGCATTGAATCGCCGATGCGAGTTGATTCTACCTTCGCCATCAGTTTGCCAACGAATTCGTCGTAAATGTCCTGATGGATGATGAGATTGCCAAGGCTGGTACAACGCTGACCGGCGGTGCCGAACCCAGACCAATACGCGCCTTCGACCGCGTTGTCCATGTTCGCGCTCGGCATGATTACCAGCGGATTCTTACCGCCGAGTTCAAGGCTGACCGAGACCAGATTACGTCCGCAGATTTCACCAATCATCTTGCCAATTGCAGTTGAGCCGGTGAAGGAGATTTTGTTGACTTTTCCTTCATCGACAGCATCGACCAGATGCTGCCCGGTCGTGCTACCACGACCGTGAACCAAGTTGATGACTCCATTAGGAATCCCAGCCTCATGCATAATCCGCGCGAGCGCGAAGGAGAGGAGCGGAGCATCTTGCGGTGACTTCCACACACAGGTATTTCCACACATGATTGCGGGGATCATTTTCCAAAATGGCACAGCAGCGGGGAAGTTGCAGGCGTTGATAATTCCACACACACCAAGTGGCCTTCGATAGGTGAACAATTCCTTGTCCGGTAGTTCTGAATTGACGGTTTGGCCGTACAAACGACGCCCTTCAGACTGGAAGAAAAGACATGTGTCAATCGCTTCTTGCACACTGCCTCCAGACTCTTTCAATGTCTTACCGATTTCACGGGTTTCCAATGCGACGATGGCGTCCTTGTGTTCCATCAGCAGCCTACCCATATTTCCGATGATTTGGCCTCTGGTCGGTGCTGGGGTTGCTGCCCAGCCCGGGAATGCAGTTGCGGCAGCGTCGAGTGCAGCGTTTACATCATCCTTAGTAGAATGAGGGAAGACTCCGAGGCAGTCGTCGAGTCGAGCGGGATTTCTGCTCTCAAAAGTGGCGCCGTCGCTTGATAATGACAGTTCACCACCAATGATGTTGAAGCCTTTTACACAGGGCAAATCGTCCGGATTCTCCGATTCGAGGAATTCCAAACCGGTCTCTAGCACGTGTGCCATGAGCCGCTCGACCGGGGTTTGAGTCATGAATCCTCGCACGCGCACGCAACCGGCTGAAAGATGGACCGACAAGAGTGCGAACGAAGAGAAACTGGCAAGATTGCTGAGAAACGGGTGATTTGGCTATCTACAGCAAGCCTTCAGATTGGGCGAGAAGGCAGATTTCATTCTGCATGGCTTTTAGGGGGTCAGTGAAATCGGAGGTATTGAAGCGGGGTTCCGAGATGGCTGATGATGATGACAAGACTCTATCGCTGAGAGTGGCAAAGGCGATTCCAAGTGACGTTGGGCACGGACGTGCCCGGGTTCCTTTTGACAATGATTTGAATCTGAAACCCGGTGATGTCATCGAGATTAATGGTGAGCGGGCGACCGCTGCCATCGTTTGGCGGTGTCGCCCGGAAGATGCCAATCTGGGAGTCATTCGAATCGACGGAATCATCCGCAAGAATGCGGGAGTGAGCCTTGGTGACCGAGTCAGTATTCAGAAGGTGGAAGCCAAGCAGTGTACTCGATTGGTGCTGTCTCCGGTGATGGCGAAGCAGCAGAAAGTCCGGTTTGGACCCGGTATCGAGGGCTTTGCTCGACGTGGTCTCAACAAGCGGCCGGTTGTAGCAGGCGACCGAATTTTCATTCCAGGCATGACGTTGTTTGCAGAGGCTCTGCCCTTCGCAATTGTCTCGACTAATCCGAAGGGCATTGTGCAGGTTCTACCTGACACTGAGATTGTCATCAAGGAGGAAGCTGTCGACGACGAAGAAGCCGGCGAGACTTCCTCAGTCATGTATGAGGACATCGGTGGATTGGGAGACCAATTGCTGAAGGTTCGCGAGATGATTGAACTTCCACTCAAGCACCCGATTCTATTCCGTAGGCTTGGTATCGACCCGCCGAAAGGCGTGCTGTTGCATGGACCACCGGGCACTGGCAAGACGATGATTGCCAAAGCGGTTGCAAATGAGACCAAAGCGCATTTCACCAGCATCAATGGCCCCGAGATTATCTCAAAGTATTACGGTGAATCCGAGAAGCAACTGCGTGAGATTTTCGAAGAGGCTGCATCAAACGCCCCCGCCATCGTGTTCATTGACGAGTTGGACAGCATCGCTCCGAAGCGAGAAGATGTGAGTGGCGAGGTCGAGCGTAGAGTGGTTGCCCAACTACTCACTCTGATGGATGGTATGCAGGGCCGCGACAATGTCGTGGTCATCGGCGCCACCAATAGGCGTGATGCGATTGACCAGGCACTGCGTCGACCCGGAAGGTTCGACCGTGAATTGGAGATTGGCGTCCCTGACAAGAATGGCCGTCGAGAAATTGTCAACATCCACACTCGTGGTATGCCAATCGCTGATGATTTTGACATGGATTGGGTGCTGGAGAATTCCTACGGCTTCGTCGGGGCAGACGTCTCTGCGCTAACCCGTGAGGCGGCGATGAAAGCCCTGCGCCGATACCTACCAGAGATTGACCTTGAGGAGGACACAATTCCCCCCGAAGTGCTTGAGAAGATGGAAGTCCGTATGGACGACTTCAAACTGGCTATTCGTGACATAGAGCCCAGCGCACTACGCGAGATATACGTCGAGATACCTGAGGTTGCTTGGGACGACGTAGGTGGACTTGAGGAAGTTAAGGAGCGACTGAAGGAGAGCGTCGAATGGCCGCTCACCAAGCCGGATATCTTCAAACACTTCGGCATCAAGCCGCCTCGCGGCATTGTGCTATTCGGTGCGCCGGGGACTGGAAAGACCCTGTTGGCCAAAGCCATCGCCAACGAGGCGAAAGCCAATTTCATCTCAATCAAGGGACCTGAACTCATCTCAAAATGGGTCGGTGAGTCAGAGCGAGCTATCCGTGAGGTATTCAAGAAGGCGAAGCAGGCAAGTCCAAGTATCATCTTCCTCGATGAGTTTGAGAGTATTGCTGGATTCCGCACAGCCAACACTGGTGAAGGTTCTGATGTGTCCAACCGCGTCGTCAATCAGTTGCTCAGCAGCATGGATGGTGTCGAGGCTATGGAGGGTGTCATCGTGATCGCTGCAACAAACCGACCGGAGATGATTGACCCCGCACTGCTGCGCAGTGGTCGCTTTGAGCGGGTGATGCACATCCCACCACCAGATGAGAGCAGTCGTCGTCAGATTCTGAAGATTCACGGACGCGAGATGCCTCTTGGCAAGTTCGACCTTGAGAGTCTCGCTAAGAATATGGAAAACTTCACCGGTGCCGACATTGAGTCCGTCTGTCGTGAGGCTGCACTCATCGCTATGCGGGCCGAGCGCAAGACAGTCGCCAAGAAGCACTTTGAGGAGGCTATCAAGCGAGTGCGGCCGACTATCACTCCAGCGATGATGGAATACTACAACAAACTCGAAAGTGAACTAACCAGCGGCCTTGAATCCATACGTGGAAGCAAGGACACATTGATGGGAATTGAGAGTGTTTGAGAGGTGACGAGTCTGCCGGCGGCATTTTCTGCAGAATTGGTCGGCCGCCGTGTCGTCGATATGCGCGGAGACCTGCTTGGTCTGGTCCGCGAATTACTCATTGACACAGACTCAGGAGGCGTGCTTGGATTATTGCTAGAATTGGATGCTGGCCTCGATGCCTCTTTGCTGCCGTGGCCCAGCCATTCTGGCCTTCTTCTGGTACCAACCGGTGAAGTTGAGCGCGTGGATGAAGATGTTCACTTGAATCGCTGAAACGCCCTTTAGGGCGAGAAGCAAGGCGCACCCACCATCACGCAACGGTCTTAAGTCCAAGTTTGACCTCTCTGCCTTAGACGTAAGCGATAGCGTCAGTTGGGGTGCCAATGTGCAAATAGGGAACTATGACATCAAGGCACTCGCTCAGTCTCCCAAAGCACGGCGCACTGCATTGATGGCGGCATTCTATCTCGTGCTGTTTTTGCTGCTTACCAGCATCGCCTCGACCTACATCATCAGCAGCGAGCCCCATCTGTCCGCTTACGACGACGATTGGGACGACCTGTCAGCTTTCAGGGCAGATATTCAAGCGATGGATATCGACACTCGTAGTTTGGTTTCTAGCCCGGTGCTACTGAAAGAGATTGACAACCCAGAGAATACGGTATTCGTCGTGACAGGAGTCGAGCAGGATACTATCAGCCTGCCAAGATTCACCAATGATGGCAGCCTAGTTGCTTTCACGGAAGCAGAGGGATATAGCACCACGGAAATCCAAGCAATCATCGAATTTGTCGAGCGTGGTGGCACTATCATAGTGATGGATGACTTCGGTTGGGCGAGTGGAATTGCATCCGCCTTCGGACTTGAGTATAGTGGACACCGACTGTATGACGCAGAGTCCTGGGCACGTGAGTTGGATTTCAATTACATCTGGATGAACATGACTAATGCCTACAACTACACTTCATACTCCACTTCTTTCAATCACCCATGCTTTGAGGACTCTGACGATGATGGGACTCCCGACCGAATTGACCCTGCTCCACAGAATCCACAGATGCAAGGAACCATCACCACTGATTCCGCAGGTCTGTGTGCACACCACATCAATGCGAACGGTAACTGGAACTTCTCTGAGAGATATGATGTCTTGCTCAATAGTCCGAGTGCCTTTGACAAGGAGCACGCAGAACTAGCCACCGAGAATCGCTACGGCGTTGGCCGCTCAACTCAGGATTCGTATCTTGACACCAACGACGATGGCAACCTGACTGTTGGCTTCGAAGGAGGCGGGGTTGAAGGTGATGAGCAAGGACCGTTCACCATGTACATCAAGGTCTGTGAAAAGCACGACTGCGACGAAACTGCCGGCACTCCAATGGGTCGAGCTATTTTCGTGACCGATGGTTCAATTCTGATTAATTCGATGTATGACCCTGAGGGGTGGAACGCAGGTGAGTACAACCGAGGTTCAGGTAGCAAGGACGTGCCGACTAACGATAATCGCAAGTGGGTTCTCGACATTATTGCAGAGTCAATGCTGACTCATTACAATGGCTCACTTTCCTCAGAAGGCCGCGATTTTCAGGTTATTTTCGATGAGAGCCGTCACCAGCAGCCGACTTCTCTCGGTGATACCTACAATCTGGTTTACTACGTTCTAGTCTACTTCACTAACGATTGGATGGCAATGCTATTCCTTTTCCTTGCACTTTTCATCTCATTTGAGGTTGTCATCATCAAGAAGATCGACCCTGAACCGTGGCGTCACGTATTCAGTATCATCTACTACGGCTTCGGTGATGCTAGACGATACGGCTACTATGGCCGCGGCAACAAGGTCAAGCAAACTCTGTTATCGAGGGTGAGGAATCTCAATGCGTTAACTCGCGAAGAATTCGATGCTTTACCAGCGAGGGAGTTGCAACGGATGATTGGTGACCCAGTGTTGGTGAAGTTCGTGTTTGAGGACCGCAGATACAGCCTAGAGCAGTTGGTTGCGGTCGTCAAGCGAGTCAAAATGTGGGGGCGCAAGTAGCGAGGTGATGCATCATGTGGACAAGGAAGGCTGCATTACTGATTACTTCAGGAATTTCGTTGGTTCTCATCGGTATGATGATTGCGAATTTCCAGTTGATGGTGCTCGGCCTGATGTTCATCGCATTCCTCGCCATCAACAGCTGGATTTCGGGTCATGGCAAGTTGGACATGATTCGAACCCTATCGGCCGACAATCTGTACAAGGGCGATGACCTGTATGTGGAATTGGCCATTACCAACAATTCGTTACGCAGGACACAGCAGTTGGAAATATTCGACAACGTTCCACACGAGATGAAACTCCGTTCTGGGCTCAACTACATGCGAGTCAATCTTGGTCCGGGAGAAACCACACGTATTCGCTACGTGTTGCGATGTCCGCTGCGCGGACACTATTCGTTTGGACCGGTATCAGTTCGATTCCGCAACACGTTCAATTTATTCAGCCAGGAGATGTACATCGACCATCGCTCTGGCATCATTGTATTCCCACAAGTCCGCGATGTGGAGGAAGCGATGATTCGGTCGCGAACCCCGAAGATGTACACTGGAGCGACCACACTACGCACACCGGGTCCGGGAACTGAGTTCTTCTCGCTGCGAGAGTATGTTCCCGGCGACCCGTTTAAAATCATCAATTGGAAGGCGTTCGCGCGCACTGGAGAACTGATGGTCAACGAGAAGTGCCGCGACGCAGTTACCGACGTGTTCATCCTACTGGATTCACGCGACATCAGTAGAATTGGTACCGTGCTGAAGAATCCGCTTGAGATGGGTACGGTGGCGGCAGCGAGCCTCGCATCTTACTTCATCAAGAGAAGGGATGCAATCGCGCTTGCAGTATTCGATGACAAGTTGTCATACCTTCCCGCTGACACTGGGGACAAGCAGTACTTCAAGATCCTGAGCAGCCTTGCGGGTGTTGCACCCAAGGGTAACATGCCTCTACAGGCAGTTACCAACGCACTCGCTCCACGCTTCAGTCGTGGCAGCCCAGTATTCATCATCAGCAGCCTTGAGGGCGACGGAACCGTTCCTCACGCTGTGCGTGACCTCGCTGGCCGAGGTCACGAAGTGGTCGTATTGACTCCAAGCAGTATCGATTACGAACGGCTGGTCAGCCGAATCCCGAGAATGTCGTATGAGGTCATGAAACTCGAGAGGCAGAACCGGCTGACAGCGCTGGCTAGTTTCGGAGCACGTGTCATCGATTGGATGCCAGACGTGGAACTTTCGCAGGCGTTGCTGCAGGTCAAGTTGTGAGGTGAGAAGATGGCAGAAGATGTTCAACCACAGGCAGAAGGTATTGCTACCCTGCATCTGAGGACGTTGCGCAAGGAATGGCGCGTAGTCACCTTGCAAGTCATGGCCACTTTGGCTCTATTCTGGCTGTTCCTCTCACTCACTCAGGTGTTTGGTCACTGTCATGCGGTATACGAAGCCGGTAACCGTTGGTGTCCTGCGCTGGACCACACCTTGACACTCGATGCGATTGAGGACTACTTCGCGCAGGAGGCTGGTGAGGAGTTCAGAGAGCTTCCATTACCAGATTGGATGGTTGGACAGGGCAACGATGGCGACGGTCGCTATCTGATGCCGATGCTACTGACCATGATGATTGCAGGTGCTTGGGTCGCACTCAACTTCCAGCCGCCGCAACTCCGCCGCCGCATCATGCTCGGATTGCTTGTCGGAATGATTCTCTTCCTAGCGGGTGTTTTCATCATCACGTGGTTATTCGGTATGCTGATTCACTGGGATATGTATCTGCCATTTGGGCACGCTGATAATGCGATGAATCATGCCAATCATCTGATATGGCCGTTAAGTGTGTACATTCAGGTATTCGTTGTGGCTTTGGTATTGGCGCCAGTGATATTCGGTTTGATGGGGATTTGGGGTCTGTCTAAGCGGATGATCAACTGGTCGTTAGCCTACATCTTGGTTTACCTTGGATTCTACGCGCTGTTTTCCTACGAAGGCGTCGTCAATATGCTTGGCAGCGCATCAGACCCTTACGTCCCGGGATTAGACCCACTACCGACTCAAGTCTCAGCTTCATCTGGACTGATTGCACCAGAGATCTGGTCGCTGCTTCTCATCGCCATGCTGATGCTTGTTTACACTGAAACTTCACAGGCAGTCATTCGCTTCCTTGAGTATGCGTTCAGGCTCCCAGAGTCGTGCAAGAAGGACCCCGAATATGTGAAGCAGTTCAAGAATATCCTCAACAGCCACATGCAGCAAACTGTAGTGATTATTTTTGCCGTCACATTCGTGACGATGTTAGCACTCAAATTTGATGAATTGATAATTGATATTGTCGGCATATTCGATTCGGGTCAATGGTCTGGCCAGGTTAGAGAATCATTGGAGTTGCGCCTGACATATGGGAAGGTCATCTCGGCGATGATGTTCCTGCTATTCGTAGCAGGTTTGCGCTTTGTGGTGCCGTGGCAAAGGATGCTTGGCCTCATCGAAACCACGATCGCCAAGGCACGTTCCAACCCCTAAGTGCCTCTTAGTCGCTTTAACGTAAGCAACCAATTGCCGCATTATGTCCCAACTAAGAAAGCGACATAGTCAAATATGATGGGTGCGGCGGCAGGGTCGATGGCACAAGGCACAGTGAAGTGGTTCAACCGCATCAAGGGTTTCGGGTTTATCGAGCAAGAGAGTGGCACGGATTTATTCGTGCACAAGTCCGAAGTCGAGGGAGAAATCACCGACGGGGACGTTGTTGAATTTGAAGTTGGCGAAGGTCCTAAGGGACCCAATGCAGTCAACGTTCGTAAGGTTCAGTGAATACTCTAACTCGATAGTGGCCTCGGCCAAACCTACAGGGCTTACGCCCCTCCCTTAATTCCGTAGAAAAACTCGTTTATCTCCGCAGTTTCGAATTATCCCAATTTGTATGGGTATTCGGAATTGTACAGCACTAGATTCAAGCAGACGTTCAGTTCTCCCAGTATGGGAGAACTGTATGGGATTCGATAAACGGCAAGCCGGTTCAGTTCGAACTGCGGTGGTAATCGTAGCACTGCTGCTTGCTTCTATCCCGAATTTACCATTCTCATTGGTCATGCCTGCGTCGGCTGGACAAACCACTACTTTTGGCAATAGCGGCTATCCACAATCGGTGAACATCACCTTCGCCTCAGCTGGATATGATGCTAGCACCAACCTGACGTTGGGTGCTAGTGCGGTAGTTGGTTCAGCTGCCTTCGATGTTCACGGCTGGCCAGACTCTCAGGGAATCAGTCCGCTGGCTATTGCAGTTGATGTTGGCGATGACGGAGACCTTGAGTGGAGATTCGGTGGACCGGGCAACGGCTCTTTTGGTCACGTCGATGAACTCTCTAATGGATGGAATCGGGTCGGAGTCAACCTGTCAAGCGGATATAATTCGGCATACTCGCTCCGTTTGCCGCTCAATGCCACTATTACCTCGGCAACCATCAACGTCTCAACTCTCAGTGAGATGACGCTTTTTGGTAATGATGTGAGGGACTCCCTGATGGATAACCCAAATCCAACTTGGGGTAATATGTCGCTCAAAGACTGTAACTTCGGGAATTACACTATTACGCGCGTAGGGAAAACAGAGTGGTCGAATTGGCATATATATCGGTCAGTTTACTGGTTCAATCTTTCACAACTTCCGGGTGCGACTGTTCTCGATGCGAATCTGTCTTTTTGGGTTGATAACGTGGTGAATAACGCCAATACCGGCCAACCGGTCACGGCTCAGCACACCTATGCAGTGCATCCGTTACTGAAGGATTGGATTGAGGGATTGGAATACAACACACCAGTGCAACAGGGCCCGGGCGTGACTTGGAATAATGCGATTGACAACGTGACAGGTGCCGATTATGCTTGGACTACGGCAGGAGCCTCAAGTTCATCAGACCGGGACCCAGCGGTTGCCAGTATCACTGACAGTCCTGCAAATCTTGAACAGAATTGGCTCACGTTCAATTCGCAATATCTCACCGACCTTGTGCAAGGCTGGGCAAATGGAACCGTTGCGAATCAGGGCATATTGCTCGTTGGAGATGAGAATACCAACAAACCAGATGGATCCGTATTGTCAATCACCAGCAGAAACAACTCTAGTTACGGGCCCCGATTGGTGATTGTGTTTGAAGGAAGCGACGACGTCACTGCAGGGCTTGATGTAGGTGATGACGATATATGGGAGTGGACTCATACTGGTATTCTCAGCAATGGGTCATCCATGCTGGATATTTCCTCCTCGCTGAACTCATTGTTGGCTGGAGCCACCGCTACCTTCACTGACGATTGGGGCAACGAATTCGTCGACATCCCGCTGAATGTCAGCGGTAACTCCACGCTGGTGCTCGACGACATCGATGTGCGCTATGATTGGTCACCGACTGTCACCATCTCTCCGCACGGGGACCTAGTCTCAGAAATCAATCAACATCTCACTACTTTGCCTCCAGATATCACTGGAAATGTCAGTATTGACATCAATGTCAGCAGTGGCAGCGCCGGCGTGGTTGAACTTTCTCAACTTTTCATCGACTTCGGAGACCGCCCACCGTCATTTGGCTCGTTTATTCTGCCATCTGAGACTCTAGTGCCAAATGGCGACTCATATCAGGTGGGTTTGGAGATAACCTCCTACCAAGGCATTGCAAACCTCTCCTGGGTGGCTTTGACTCCACAATTGCAGAATGTAGCCACTCGCCCTGTGCTGGTTTACTCACTACTCAATGACAGCAGTTGGGTGAGTGACCCCGGGGGCTTGGTCAACAGTGTTTCAGGGCAATGGCAGCAGTTGAATGCAGATACAGGGCGAATGGAATGGACCCTCGAAGTCAGTTGGGCTTGGGCTCCACAGCAGGATGTGGTCTGGTTTGCGCAGTCGGGGACAATAGACAATTTGCACTCCGACCGATATTCTACTGAAACTACCGACCATGAGCGGCGGATGGAGATATCTTCCTTCCATCTCTGGGATGAAACGGCTCCAAGCGATGGAGGTCCGGAAGTATTCGAAGATGAATGGGTGAGGGGAGGCGATCAACTGCGCGTCAGCGGCACAGTACGCTTCCTCGATGAATCCAGTTACCCTCGGCCGGGTGATGTTGATGTCGAGTTGGAGAACGTCAGCGGTAACCAGACGGTAGATGCAAACGGTGCATTTTCAATTGACACACAGGCACCGTTGGTCAATCAGTACGACGGTTTCACTGTGACTGCGAGCATAGCAGGTCCACTTGACGCCACCACATCGGGCACCAATGTACGCACCTTTCGAGTTGACGCCACCCTGCCTGGACTGATGCTACAGGCACCGACTGGGGAGAAGGTGCAGCCCAATTCCCAACAAGTTCTGAATGTCTCGATTGCAGACACAATCGGACTGGACGAGAATTCTCTCCGACTCTATTGGTGGGTAGAAAGCCTGCACGACGATGGTGACGGTATTCCAGAGGATGGTGAGTATGCAAATACGCAATTATTGCGGCAGGGTAGTTCTGATTACTTCCATACGATTTATGATGACACTGCGAACTCAAACGACCAACTGGTCTCGCTATACGTCGCGGGTGGCGACCATGTCGGCAATCTCCTCGGTGGTGGACCCGGAACCGATGCAGATCTTCTACACTACATCTCATTGGTACCCCAAGCAACCACCCTTGTGAGCGCGAGCCTAGACTTACCCGGAGTCGATGTGATTGTGCCCGGCCATGCAGGTTGGGTGAATGTGAGTCTGTTCGATGAGAATCACCTTGAAGATATTGAGAGCATTATCGTTGATTTTGGCCAAGGGACCCAACTCACTTGGCAAAAAGGCGGCGGATTCCAATCCAGCGACCCTGAGATACAGGTGGATTCCTTCACCTTCATCGCTGCTGCTGATACAACAGAACTGGTGCTGAATCTCTCGTTCAGTGTGACCCCGCTATTTGACCCGGCGGTTGTCAGTGGAATGCTTTCCATCTGGGCGACTGACTCATCGGGCGTACATTTACTCGATACTGGAATTTTCTGGCAATACAGTGCCGATATCATCATCACCGATTTTTCCATCTCTCTTGCAGATGACCCGTTACATACAGCGCTTGAATACGATGGTTACGTAGCATTCGGGGCGAGGCTGCAGATTAGCGGGAGGGTACGTTTCACTGCAGTTGACCTCGCTCCTCCAGCCGATTCCCATCAAATCACGCTGGAGGTTCCGCTCGACCTGCCTTTGCAGGTGCAAACCGATGATAGCGGACAATTCTCTGGAACGATGGATGCGCTTGGCAGCGGCCTCTATCAGGTCTCGATTCAGGTTGCGCTTGGCCCGGGAGTGGTGAGTTCGGCACCTCAACCGCTACGGCTTCAGATAGATGACCAACCGCCGACATTAGTTGGCTCTGCACCCGGATTCATTTCAGCGAACTCAACTTCTCTGACATTGCAGTTTGACTTGCAGGAATTGGGAGGTGGGATGGACCAACAGCAAGTACAGGTATTCTGTATGATGAGAAAAGGATTTGATACGGTTGGCGAGCAGGTTGTGGGCACTGCAAACATGCAGATTCCCGGGCAAGTTTCCCGTTACTTGGTGAATCTGTCATTCCCACCCTTGCTCGACGTTGACTCCTTGGATTGCTGGATGGAGGTGAGCGACAACGTGGGCAATGGGATCAGTGGTCCGGGTTCATCACCAACCTGGCCGCTGAGTCTGCCTGTGCATGAGGTGCGCCCGGACTTGATTGCAAGCGAGATGACCCTCGACCCGAGTACACCGATATTTGGTCATACCACAATGGTGAAAATCACACTCGTAAACCTCGGCAACCACACCGATACGCCGTTCTTGGTTACTATTGAGGCACATGGAGTGGAAGCTGACCGCGAGATAGTGTCGTTCCTCGAGGGTCAAATGACCACTACCATCACCCTAGAGTGGATTCCTGATTGGGAAGGAGAACTCGACTTGATGGTGCATGTTGACCTAGATGGGCAGGTTGCAGAGAGGAATGAGAATAACACCTATTCTTGGCCAGTCACGGTTGAACCGGAACCCAGAGGGAGTTTTTCCACCATCTCATGGGCGATTGGCTTGGGCCTGCTGATACTGATTTCAGCGGGAGTGCTGGCATTCATCATGTGGAGTCGTAGAGAAGGTGACGACGAATATGAAGAATGGGAAGAGGAATACGAATCCGAGGATGAGGAGCCGGCTGATTAGTGGCGGCTATTGTGGATGGCTGTGACCATTCTACCGAATAATTCGGAGATTAGCAGGGTTGCTAGTGGCAGGCCGCAGACGGATAATGCCCACAGCAGAGTAGTGTCAAGGCCTGAACTAGACCACAGCCATTGGCACAGCAGTACAGCGCCGATGATGGCTCCAATCAATCCGAGACGCTCAATCCACTGCGGATAAGGCACGCCCGGATTTTCGTCACGCCCGATTAGAGTCGTAGCACCGTCAGCGGCTGCACTTGCAGGAGTATCGACGGTGACGACTAGTTCCTCTCCGTCGGTCTCCGTCTCGTCGGTCGGGGTGGACTCTGCCATGTTCAGCCTCATCACCCCACAGGGGGCCTCACTTCAAAGGTCGAGGTCGGAGAGTTCTCTCTCCAAATCATCGAGAGCATCGCGTGCTTCAGGGTCAGCGGGTGGTGGGATTCCGTGTTCAGTGCCCTGTCTGACTGCGGCGGCCGCATCGAGTTCTGCGAGTTCGACTTCGATAAGGGATATTTCCTCTAATTCCGAAGGAGTACCCGGCGTATCAGCCGGTGTCAGCCCGGCTGAGATACGAGTTGAGATATCGACTCCATCATCCTGCCCGGGCTCTTCGATTGGCTCCCAAGTGCTGTTGGATACAGGTGCATCGCTCGCTTCTGGTGTCGGCGCGCTTGCAGGCGCAGAAGCAGCGAGCGGCTCGGGAGAGGGAGGCTCTTCAGCAGATGAGTCACCATCAGCAGCCACCACCTCACCTTCTTCAGCACTAACAGGATTCATGTGGAGCAGTGCCTCCCGGGTAATCTCTGGGCGTTCGTATGCTGCAAGGTGATGTGGCTCAAACGGTAGCGAACCATGCCTCTGGAAGGCCCAGAGTCCACCCTTTGGCTCCTCACCGGTCAGACCAGCAGTGTCCAGTCTGCGCAGCAGCGATTCTAGCACGGCGACCGTATCAGCAAGGCCGATGGCATCTGAGGTGCTGCGCCTATCAGCATCGAGATAGATGTCATCGAGTGAACGCTGAATCAGTCGGCGCACCTCAACAGAAAGATGAGGCAATGCTTCGGGCATGTGAGAGAATCGCTCCATTGGAGTGATGTCTTCAGTAGGTAGGCCAAGTTCAACAAGGCCGCGCAGAACTTCTTGCAACTGGCCGAGCATTGTCACGGACTGTTCGTAATCGTCGAGTAGACCCTCCAAGTCAATCACCACGTGCTGAACGGTTTCAGCCAACTTGTGCTCCAAGCGGCTTTGCACAGACCATTTGGTCAAGCCACGTACTGTACCAGCGGTTTCTGGCGCCTGTTGCTCAAGTAGATCCATCACTTCGTTTGAAAGTAAGTAGCGCGGAGTTTTCGACACCTCATCCACTGAATGTTGTATCACTGAAAGGCCACGTTCCACTGCTCGGTCAAGCAATACGAGGCTGTAGCCACGTGAACGGGCATGTGCCATCCGATTGAGTACCGGCTCAAGGGTTGCCAGTCCGCGGTCGTCGCCAAGCAGGGCTCGGGCCAGCGGTTCCTCAGAGAGGCGGGCGCGAATTCGCTCAGCCTCCTGAATGTCAATCAGTGCAATCTCGTGAGCCTCCTGTAGATCTTCGGCCTGTTCAAGGATGAGGCGCAGTTCAGTCTCAGATTGTGACTTGCGGGCATCGAGGTCACCGAGTTCACGCAGCAGATTACGCCGTTCTTCCATCATCTCACGAAGTTCGGACTGGATAATTGTCGACTTACGTTCATTGTCTCCCAGTCTGCCTCTTTCTTCCTCTTGCAGTCTGCGGTGAGCGTGGGCTTCGGCCTCAAGATTGGCCAATTCATCTCGCTGATTTTCGATTCTTCTGTCGAGTTCCTTGAGTTCTGTTCCGCCGACACGGTGTTTGTCGCGTTGAGCGGTAACCTGCTCGGAGAGGACCCGTTGTAGGCGCTCGTCGTGGTCCAATGACTTGCGGACTTCGTCGAGTCTCGACTCTGCGCTGGACAATTCGCCCTTGACACGCGCTTCTTCTGAGGATAGTTCTGAAAGGGTGTTGAGCAGGGCTTCTCGGCTGTCCATCTCGCCGAGAGTTGAGGCGAGTTCTTCGGCTCGAGTCTCGACCATGTGTTCGAGCTCGCTGACTCGCTTAGCGAGTCTGTCTGCAAGGGCTGTGGAATCATCGGCAGTAGATTCCGCTGCTCGCTTTCCAGCCTGAAGGTCGTCGATTTCCCGATGCAGGCTGCTGCGGTCGTCGCGGGCGGCCTGCAGCGTCTCCTCAAGTTCGGTGGCATTGGCCTGCGCATCATCTCGGGCGGCCCGGGAGTCAACGAGTTCACGTTCCAGTCGCCCCTTATCCCTCTCAAGTTGGATACGGGTATGCTCGAGGTTCTCCAAGCGCTTCTTGATTTCACCACCGACTGGTTGCAGCACTACCTTGGCACCGGGTGCAGGCATCTGTTTGCCAGTGCCGGCCGCTGTAGTCTCGACCATCTTCCAGGACTTTCGCCCGGCGCTCATCGCCTCAATCCCGAGGTCGAAGCCGTAGATGGAGTCAAGCCTGCCAGTGAGCAGACGTTTGCGGTCGTCAGAACGGGTGCGGCATTCCGCGATGGCCTCGGTAAAGTGGGCGAGTGACCAATCTTCGACTGTAGAGCCTGCGATACCCAGTTGCGCGGTACGCTCGAGTCGGTGAAGTCGGAGTCGGTTAGATGCGATGGTCATGGTGCGTAGTGCTTCCACCATCGTTGCACCCTCGCTCTCTCGCAAACCAACGGGCACACCTTCGACGAGTACTACTGAAGCGGGACCTCCATCGGTGGGCAGACTCTCAAGATGTCCGTTGACCGAATCATCTTGAGCCAATCTGAGTAAGGTAATCAGTTGGTCGATTCCACCCTTGCTCTCCTTGACGATGAATCCCTCTGGCAGTTCAGCCTCATCGGCAGGAACTGGAGCGGGCGCGGTATCGATGAGAGCGGCTGCGTTGGATACCAGTGCATCGATGTTGGTGGCGTGGTAGCACCAACATGTCAGGACGGCTTGCCCGGTCTGAGCGAGCAGCAGATTGCCATTATCAAGCCGCAGTGTAGCGTGCATTGCAGTATCCTGACCGATACTGTCGGCCATTGCAGAAATGCCGGAGATTCTTTCTTGAGCCATTACTGCCAACTGTTCAGCGCCCATGGGCAGGTCGCCTGAACTGTGAATGACCACTCCATCCTCAAATGCCATTGCACCCATCACACCGTCCGATTCGACCAATCGGTCGACGAGCAGCGCGAGATTCTTGGTTTCGATCGGCAGCGCGGCAGCACCTTGCGCCAATAGAGAAGCAACTTCAGTCGGGTCTGCAAAAGCCTCGGTCATCTCGCGAGCGACCACTGTGAACTGAGCCAGAGTCCATGAGACAGCTCGTTCCTTTAGGTCATGAGAATCAGACAACTCCAACAAACGCACGCGAGCAGCACCGCCGGCGACGAATTCCTGCTTTCCTTCGGCTTCAGCGAGCCAGCCGACCACACGGCCACCGTAGACTAATCTGTGCGCACATGGATTGTGCGCTCTTGGCTTGAAATGGGACACACAGCCGCACTCGAACGGGAATTCCATTTGATTCACGCCGAGGTCAATTTCCGCATCCACTGCTTCTCCATGTGGCAAGTTAAACATTTTTTTTCACCTTCTTTTTTTTAGATCAAGTCGTTGATTACTGGGGCCAGTGTTGCTGCTTGGTAGCGCAGTCTCCCGATTGGCGTCGAGTTGCTGGCTGTAACCCACAGACTCATTCCGCCGTCAAGTGACTGGACGAGCAAGGATTCCTCGCCATTTTCCAACCACACCTGTTCGACTGAACCAGCCGAGAGGGTGGAGGAACACCTCCGCGCCTCATGCAGGAGTTCTAACACCACCTCACCTTCAGGAGATGTGCCAGAACTAGTGGCAACCTTGGTGCCATCATCCTGCAGGACCGATGCACCCTGAACACCACCGATTTGGTGGAAGGTATCGAGCAATCGGTTCAGCATGCGCAGTCCTCAAGGCCCCTCGACGCTGAATCGGCCTTCAAGAACTTGTCCCACCTCGGCCCATTGGGGGCCTATTTGTTGAGTGGTTTCGATTCGCCAACTGAAAACTTGTCATTTTCTGTATTTTTCACGAAATTCTTAGGGCCTGATTACTGTTGAGACCGGATTGAATTGGCCTGAACCCAGATGGGTGTTGGCGGCGTGAGTTTCTAATTAGAAATTATGTTTTTCAATTGAAATATTCAAGAGTGATTCACCTTGTATCGCCTTCCCTCCCCTTGAAATCAGACCTCCCTTCCGTCACAGCATGGCTAGCGCGAATGGTGACGTATCTTCGATTCAGGTTCCGGCCTGTAGCAGATGCGAGAACCCAGCGGTGATTCACCAAACCTACAGCGGGCAGCATCTTTGTCATATTCACCTTGCGAATTCGATTCACAAACGGGTTTCGCGAGAGATACGCCTGCAACTAGATTTACCCAAGGATGCGCGCGATGAGGATGGTAATCCATCGGTACTGCTCGTAGCGATATCCGGTGGGAAGGACTCAGCAGTCATGCTCGACCAGTTGAATCGCATTATCGGGCCGAGGCGGGATATCGAATTGGTAGCAGGTTGTGTCGATGAGGGAATTGCTGGCTATCGGGCTCCATCGATGAAATGTGCGCAGGGTCTAGCCGAAACTCTCGGCCTTCGTTTCGAGACTATCTCCTATCCTGACCTCGGCTTCGATGAGATGGATGCTGTTGTGAAGGCGATGCCCAGCATGGCTGAGAGCAATTCGGATGCTAAGGGCCTCAAGTCCTGTTCGTATTGTGGTGTATTTCGTCGACAGGGATTGAACGCGCTGGCCGCGCGGGTCAATGCACGTTGGATGGCGCTCGGCCATAACCTCGATGACGTCGCTCAATCTGTGCTGATGAATCTCGCCAAGGGTGAGATGGGACGCATCATTCGACTTGCGCCGCATACCTGGATGCCGCTGGAGGGGCTTGCGCCAAGAATCGTGCCATTGCGTTGGATTCCCGAGGCTGAAATCCATGCCTATGCGATGGGTAAAGAACTGCCATTCCACCACGACGACTGTCCGTATGCACCCGGAGCGGCGCGCCAATATCACCGTGAGCACATAGCTGCGATTGAGCAGTCGAGTCCCGGGGCACGACATGGACTGGTCCACGCCATGGATGCGATGAGGGAGTTGTGGAGGGCAACTCGCGAAGCGGAAGGTGAGATGCCTGATTCGTGGAATCTTGGAGTTGCACAATCATGCGAGCGTTGCGGTGAGCCAACCAGCAAACCGATTTGCCAAGCCTGCACCTTCAAACAGTGGCTCGTCGATGCCGCTGAATCTGATTAAATCAGGTTATCAATCAGCCCATCGAGTTCCTGCGTTCGACCGCAGTATCTACAGCGCAACTCCAACGGGTCTTTGCCGACGATTCGCAAACGATGGTCTTGCGGCTCGCGTGGATTTGTTGTGATGCAATTTGAAAAGGTGCAGCGAGAAATGTTGACCAATTCATCACCCAACTCGACAGTGCGCTTCTCAGCCACCGCGAAAGAGCGGATGATGGCGACACTTGCGTTAGGTGCAATCAGCGCGAGTCGGTCAAGTTCCTCTTGCGTCAACTCTCGGTCCTCGACCTTGATGATGTCCTTGCGTCCATGCTTGGAGGAAGGCACGTTCATCACTAGCGAAATTGGGCTTGAGCGACCTCCGTCTAGTCCGAGCATTCGAAGCACGGAAAGAGAGCGGCCAGGGGGAATGTGGTCAATGACTGTCCCGTTGTTGATTGCGGTCACCCTGCGCATTTCAGTCATCAGGAATCACCACTTGGGATATCGACTCCGAGAAGTCTGCACATCAGGGCCATTCGGGCAACTATGCCGTTGAATGCCTGCTCGAAGTAGCGAGCGTGACGGGTCTCATCCACGTCGGATGCGATTTCGCTGACTCGCGGGAGCGGGTGCATGACAATCATCTCACCCTTCGCATCAGCCAAGTCAGCAGCGGACAGTTTGTAGATGCCCGCAACCCTGGCGTATTCGTCTTCATCAGGGAAGCGTTCCTTCTGGATTCGCGTCATGTAGATGACATCGACCTCGGGAATTATCGAATACAAATCCTCAGTCTCACTGATGGTCGCTCCTGCTTCACGTAGATCATCGAGAATCTCTGTGGGCATACTCAATTGCGCTGGCGAGATGAATACCAGTTCGCAGTCGAAGCGAGCTAGCGCGTGTGAGAGAGAGTGGACGGTTCGCCCATAGCGCAGATCTCCTACCAGAGCGACCTTCAATTCGCGCAGTCCTCCGTGGGCCTGGCGGATGGTGAACAGGTCGAGTAAAGTCTGGGTTGGGTGGTGGCCAGCACCATCGCCGCCATTCATGATTGAGATACCACAGGCGTCAGCAGCATATTGTGCGGCTCCCTGCCGTGGGTGTCGAAGCGCAGCGATGTCGCAATAACCGTCCACCATTCGCATTGTGTCGAAGAGAGTCTCACCCTTCACCACTGACGACGACTTCACATCACCGAGGTTGACCACGCCCCCGCCAAGTCGCTTCATCGCAGTTTCAAATGACATTCGAGTCCGTGTGCTCGGCTCAAAGAACATGTTAGCCAACATCTTGCCCTGAAGCAGAGGAAGGTACTCCTCACCCTGTGCTACTGGCAGCAGTCTATCGGCATCATCGAGAAGCGAGATAATGTCCTCATTGGACAGGTCATCCATGGTGATGAGGTCTTTCTCCATCTCCTCGCCGGCTTTCGGCGGGTGCGACCCACACTTATTGCTATCGGGCTGACAAGAACCGGCAAATCGCGGCGAATCAACCGACTGAACAGCAATAATGCGATGCATAGGTCAGAACGGGAGACGATTGCTTCAATTGGGGGAGGCGGGTCGGCGCGACGATGATAATCAGCCGGACACCGGTACGCGTATCGTTCTGTGGAGGCGGTACTGACCTTGCTGCTTACTATGAGCAAGAGGGCAGTCCGGGCGGGCTGGTTACCTCGATGGCTTTGTCCAAACACATCCATGTGACCGTGAATAGGCGCTTCGATGACAGCGTGCGTGTTGGCTATTCACAGACTGAAATCGTTGACGACTTTGAGGAACTTCGCCACGAGTTGGTGCGTGAGGCGATGCGACTGACCGGAGTGACTTCTGGTGTTGAGATTACCACTATTGCCGATATTCCATCTAGGGGAACCGGGCTGGGTTCCTCCTCCGCGTTGACTGTTGGATTGCTCAATGCACTGCACACTTTCGCTGGAAATTCTGTCGATGCGGCGCAGTTGGCTGAGGAGTCCTGCCGCATCGAGATTGAGATTCTAGGAGAGCCTATTGGCAAGCAGGACCAGTATGCGGCTGCTTTTGGTGGATGTAATCAGATTTCTTTCCACGCCGATGAATCGGTTTTGATTGAGGCGCTCGACATTGATAATGACCAGTTGGATTCACTCGGAGACTCGTTCTTCCTGGTATACACCGGAATTACTCGCAAAGCCAGTGATATCCTCGCCAGACAAAGCGCAGACAGTGTGGCTAGGCGCGCTGAGTTGGATGCGCTGCGTGCACAGGCTGTGGAGGTTCGAGGAGCATTGGAATCGGGCGATTACGCGGCTGTTGGTGCGCTACTCGATGCATCTTGGAGAATCAAGCGCACCTTGGTGGATGGCATCACCGGCGAGGCGCTGGATGCGCTGTATGAGCAAGTGATTGCACTGGGTGCAACCGGTGGCAAGTTGCTTGGAGCGGGTGGTGGCGGCTTCTTCCTATTCCATGCGCCCGCGGGCGTACGCGAGAGGGTTGAGTCAGAGTTGGACTCCGCTCACAGAATCATTCCGCTTGAAATCGACCGCGATGGCAGCATCATCATCTTCGATGACAGCTCGCGATTGTGAGGTGTTATTGTGAGTAGTAAATTGCCAACTTCTCGCACGTCGCTGCTGCTGTGTTTTTTGATGCTGTCAACATCGCTGGCCGCGTTCAGCGCCCCTGTTGTGGCGGATGAGCACAGTGGTTTTTCGGTGTGGTCCGACGTTGCTCCGGGTCCAGTCATACTGTATGATACAGGCAATGGAACCGTGGTTGACATTGCGCCGGATACTCCATTCAACATCAGCCTTGATGCTCCTAGCCCCGGTGGCGAGTGGCGGATGATGCGACTGATCGATGGAGTGCCGCAGTTGGCCATTCTCATCATTGATGGGCCGGTCAATGCGACCGATTGGGTTACCGCTCCACTCGGCGATATTCTGCTGATTGAAGGCGTAGCACATTTGGATATTCTCGGACCAATCGCGCCGATGACTCCGTTGAACGCGACTTGGCGAGCCGGTTGGGATTTGCCGGATACCGTCGGCACAGACTTGCTGCCTGAGCCCCACATGGGCGTGCGCGCACAGATTGACCGGCACCTAGGCAATGGTGATGGCAACCTCGATGCAAATGAGAGTGCGGCATTCGCTGCGCTGATGGAATCGAACGGGACATGGAGTGATTCGGAGGTCGCAGGCTGCTGCCTGTATGACAAGACCTCACTGACAGTGGTTGACAATGGCAGTAATGCAGGATTGGCCACACTGACTGCTACGCCACCAGCGTCCGGGTTGGTTGACGATAATTCTGGTCGCTGGGGATGGAACGAGACAGCAGACTTGACCGGTCAAGGTGATGGCAGATCCACCCGTCTGCTTTGGCTGCCTGTACAAGGCGACATTCGCGACCGCACCGACCTTCGCATCACTCTGCCAGAGCCGTGGGAATACCGCTATTCCCCGCAGTTGGAAGTGATTGATGGAGTCGCTGATGACTTCACAATCCACCGTGGTCATGTGATGGTTGCAGGCAACCTGACAGTCGCCCTTGGTACCAATGACCCACCGTCAGCATCCTACTCTGCGGCAGACCGCAATCTGCCGATTCTGCCGCATGCCGAACTGACTACAATTGAAGCGCAGTGCACCGATTCCACCATTGGAACACCTGCCTCGGAATTCACTCTGGTTCATGATGGAACTGAACTGGCAAATACCACCTCATCCAACCTCACCATCGATGCGCCCACAATGGGAGTGGGTGTTGGGGAATGGGTGAACCTGACACTGGTTTGCACCGACCATCAGGGACTTTTCGCCAATTTCTCTGACCTGCTGTACCTCGATGGACAGGACCCGACCGCAGTGACCACAGCGGTGTGGAACCACGCCGATATCTCAGACCCAGTCACAGTCGATATGCAAGAGCATGTGATTGAGGTGTGGGCCGGCTCAACGCTGGTGGTGTGGACGGAGGGTTACGACGATGCTCCGTGGGATGTGGACATTCTCTGGGAGTCAAACAAGAGTCTGGGTTGGAATCATCATGGCCTTGGCACGATGTCGTTCAGCGACTTGTTCAATCAGGGTCCAGATGTGAACGGACAACACTTGTCGGTGGAGGAGAGACACCTGCAGAGACAACCGACCGAATGGAGTCTTGACCTGACGCTCACCGATGGTGCCGGCAATCAGGTGACCGATGCGTGGACTCTGCGAGTGTTGGATAGAACAGCGCCCACACCAAAACTTGCTTTGACGGTAAATGGTGTGCAGTATAGCGAAATCTATCGCCCTGTGCCGGGTGATTCGGTCGTGGTTTCACTCGAGGAGTCTTACGATGACTTGGATGCGATTGAGTCCCTCACTTGGGAAATCACCTTTGATGAGACACCGCTTTCTGTTGGGAGTACATGGGCAGATGTGAAGGGATTCACATTGGCTGATTTGCAACAAGGTAGACACAATCTGATGGTCAAGGCAACCGATTCAGCGGGCAATGTCGGCACCAATATGGTGGAGATTCTCGTTGACCCGCTAGGCGTGATGAATTACGAGATTGTTGAGGTAGCACTGGCGATTGGTGGAAGTCCGGATGAGCCCGCTTCATTCGATGTGACAATCCAGAACACCGGCTCGATAGCTGGTACAGTGTGGTTGTGTCATGCTGAGCAATGCTCTGACCCGTTGCAAGGAGTTGTGGCCAATGTGGATGGGCCGACCAAGGTCACTCACCGATTCTCTGTGGCTGAGTTGGCGAGTGGAACCGTGGTGATTTTCCTGCATGCCGATGACAATGCGACCGAATCGGTGCAGGAGATTCGCTATGTGACCGATATCGATGTTGCACCAGAGATTGGGCCATGGATTCTGTTGTTGGCTGTGCCTGCGCTGGCTGGTTTGCTAGTGCTGAAGTTGGCTACACGGCCCCCCAAGGACGAAAAATCCTGATTTTGGCGCTGACAGTCCATGTTTGGGCCACTGTGCTCGGTATGGCGTGGTTCTCATAGGTGGCACTCACATCGCAAGCGCGTATGGAGCCGGTATCCGAGCCTGCAACCGTCGAGTCACGGATTGCTGCTGAACTGGAGCGACGTAGATCACGAGTCGGCACAGTGGCATTGCTCGGGGCTTTCACCTGCATCGGCTGCGCTGCTTGGTACATGTGGCCGGCTCTAGCCGGTGATGCGACGATGATGGAACGGCTTGGACCGGTCGCACTGATGCTGGCTGCTGGCGTGCTGTTGCAGGACCTCGCCGCAATGGATGCAAGAGGACGTTCACGACTTGGAGCGGCATCAAGCATCGTTTGGCCGCCGATGATGGTGGTCGGGATTTCCCCACTTTTCGCTGATGGAGTCGATATCGGTGCTGCGTTGAGCGACCTGCTCGTTCTGGTCAATGGAAATGAGGTTGCGATTGTGCGCGGTGATATCTATGGGAGGCTGCTGCTGCTAATCGTCGCGGCCATCTTCGTTTGGACCTCACAGAAGTTGTTGACCGGCTCACTCGATGCGCAGAGATTCCGTGGTCTTGCAACTCTCGGTGGGTTCGCTGCCGCCTCTGCACTGGTTCTCGCTGCACCTCCTCCTTCACTGAATTCGAGTGCTGTTGCCGCCGGTTTCGTGCTGTTTGCCGCCGGAGCATCTTCTGGACACGACATCTTCACCGGTGACCCTGACAGGGGCGACAAGAAGCGGTTTGGCAGGCGATTGGATGTGCTGGAGTTGCGGATTCTTGAGTTGCAAGCAAAAGGAGTGAAACTCGACCAGTCCTCTTCCCTCGTGCGCAATGCGCGTGATGTGGGATATCTGGAGCCAGATACTGGGTTCAAGATTCTCGCACAGGCTGAGGATGAAATTGACAGAACGCTGGCTTTGAGCGAGGATATCGGGGCGATTCGCGCTGTGGCAGCGACTGAGGTTGAGAAGGCTGAGGATATCGCGCATGGAATCGTCAAGCCCGGACGCAGCCTTGAACAGGGAGACCGAGAACGCGATTTGGGCAGTTTGCGTGAGGCTGAGATGCTTTATCGCAGAGCAAAGACGCTGGCTAGTGCAGTCGTTGAGCATTGGCAGCGAGCCCAAGATGCAGTTTTGAAGGCGGAGGGCCTAGTCAAGGACCTGTCAGGTGGCCAGCACAAGCAGTTGCACGACTCGTTGGCGGAAGCCAAGACGGCGATGGAGGATGAGGACCCTGCGACAGCGGCGGACATCGCTGAGACAATCCCGATGCACGTGGCTAATCTTGGTGAGGCCGCAACCGGTTCTGAGGATGCGGTTGCCGATGCCAAGGAGGCGCTTGAAGGCGCTGAGGGCCTCGACATGTCGTTGTGGGAAGACCGAATCGAGCAGGCAAAATCTGCTCAGGATGATGGTAACTTCTCGTTGGCGCGAGGCCTGTCTGATGGAATTATTCGCGAGGTCAAACGTGAGCGCGAGGCGATGACTGAGGTTCAGCGCGCGCTCAGGCAACGCAAGCATCTGACCAAGCGCTGGAATGAGCGCGATGATGCAGATGACTGGAATGCCCGACTAGAAGAGGTGGACGGTGCCGGTGATAAGCAACAGTGGTCACACGCTGCGAGTTTGTTGGAAAAGCTGACTGCTGACTTGAATGCGGTTGATGCTGCAGCGACTGATGCGGCTGAGTTGCTGGCGTTCGTACAAGATGAATGGTCGTCTCTGCGAAATAAGTTGGAAGCGGCTGGCATCAAGGCGAAGGATACAGAGCGCAAGGATTGTGAGAAGGCGGTGGCCAATGCAGCCAAGCACCACGAGACTGGAAACATCGACGCGTGCCTTGACGACCTAGGCAATGCGGACTCATTGATGGAGAAACTTCGACGCCGTGTCTAACCCTATCTGCAACCCGAGGTCTATTCTGGTGAAGGCTTGATTAGACCCCAAGTGCTGCGGATTCCGATGGGCGACTTCCAACTGAGTGGCACAGTCGTCAAAGACTGCATCGAGCGCCTTGGCAATGGGTTCTTGGCACACCATAAAAATAAGGTTCTCCTCAAGAATTTGGGTAGTGGTGAATTAACTCCTGAGAAATTCCATACCGATTTGTTTCGCCTGACTTATCGTCTAGTTTTCTTATTCAACATTGAGGACCGAGACCTTTTACTTGTCAAGCGAATCACCGAGAAGCAGCGCAGCAAGTTCATGGAGAACTATTCCACAACCCGATTGCGTGATTCTACGCGTATCGAACAGGAAGATGAGGGGGTTGACCTGTGGCAGAATCTGCTTTCCTTGATGCATCATCTTGACCAAGGC
>Ga0310123_10000814_pt1 | contig 27272 bp, 22 predicted proteins | sample CB6_AW_1057_MG_FD_203505 | JGI IMG/M metagenome (GOLD analysis project Ga0310123, IMG submission 203505) | Marine microbial communities from Western Arctic Ocean, Canada - CB6_AW_1057 | ecosystem: Environmental > Aquatic > Marine > Oceanic | place: Canada: Western Arctic Ocean | collected... | reverse complement strand
GTTACATCTCCTGCTTAGCCATTTTCCGTAGGACCGTGTGTAGGATTCCTCCGTTCCGGTAGTACTCCACGTCCACCCTGGAATCCAGGCGCACTTCTGCCTCGAACTCGACACTGGATTTGTCCGACTTTATGGCAACGACTGAGACCGTCGAGTTCGGTTCTAGGCCGCCTTCGATCCCCCTAATGTTGATCACCTCCGTGCCATCCAGGCCGAGTGACTGTGCGGACTCTCCCGTCAGGAACTGAAGGGGGAGTACCCCCATGCCGACCAGGTTCGAGCGGTGGATCCGCTCATAGCTGACCGCGATCACTGCACGTACCCCCAGAAGGCTCGTACCCTTTGCGGCCCAGTCTCGCGATGAACCCGCCCCATATTCGGACCCGGCTAATACTACGAGGGGGGTGCCTTCCTCTCGGTACTTCATGGATGCGTCGTAGATTGGCATGACCCCACCATCCGGGAAGTGCATCGTGTATCCGCCTTCTTTCCCCTCAAGAAGCAGGTTCTTGATGCGGATATTTCCGAAGGTGCCCCGCATCATCACTTCATGATTTCCGCGACGTGACCCGAAGGTATTGAATTCCCACGGCTTCACCCCGTGGTCCTGCAGGTATCGTCCGGCCGGCTCGTCCTTGGGAATCGCTCCTGCCGGTGAAATGTGGTCCGTCGTCACCATGTCACCGAGAAGAGCCAGGACCCGCGCCCCTTCGACGTTGCGAAGCGGCGGTTCGTTGAGGCTCATGTCCTGGAAGAAAGGAGGGTCTCTGAGGTAGGTGGAGTCCTCTGTCCACTCGTAAAGAGAGAGGCTGCCCTCCGGAAGGGGTAGATTCCTCCAGAGCTCGTCTCCCTCGAAGACTTCAGCGTAGCGTTGCCGGTACATCTCGGGCTTGAGGGAACGGCGAATGGTGTCCCGGATCTCCTTCTGGGAGGGCCAGACATCTCTGAGGTAGACAGGGTTCCCCTCCCGATCCGTTCCCAGCGAATCCTCATGGATGTTCATGTCGATTCGTCCGGTAAGCGCGAAGGCCACGACTAGCATCGGAGATGCTAGGTAGTTCGCGCGTACGAGGGGGTGGATTCGGGCCTCGAAGTTCCGGTTCCCGGAAAGAATCGCGGACACGACCAGGCCCCTCTCCTTCACCGCCCTGGCGATCGGCTCGGGTAGCGGACCCGAATTTCCTATACAGGTCGTGCAGCCGTATCCCACCACGTCGAAGTGCAGCGCCTCGAGGTACTGGAGGAGATCGGCTGCTTCGAGATAGTCAGTGACCACCTTGGAGCCTGGAGCCATCGACGTCTTCACCCATGGCTTCACCTGAAGGCCCTTCTCGAGGGCATTCTTGGCGAGGATGCCCGCACCCACCATCACCGAGGGATTCGAGGTATTGGTGCAGGAGGTGATCGCGGCGATCACGATGCTCCCGTCGGTGATCCTCATCTTGGTACCGTACATTTCGCACTCTGCAGCTCTCGGATGCTGCTCTTTCACGACTACGGCGACCCCTCCTCCCGACAACTCTTCCCGGATCGAACCCTCATCATTCCAGGTAGCTAGACTGGAGGGCCTTGGGCCATCGGGTAAGCTGAATCCGTGGGGAAGGAGTGTCGGGAGGTCGTTTTCGAACCGCTCTTTCAGGTCCATCAGGGGGATGCGGTCTTGGGGACGCCGCGGTCCCGCCACAGACGGCACCACCGTACCTAGGTCGAGGTCGAGCTTTGAGGTATACTCGGGATCAGGCGTATCGTCGGTGCGAAAGAGGCTCATTTCCCGAGAGACGCGGTCTACACGCTGGACTACCTCAGTGCTTCTCCCGCTGCCTTCGAGGTAGCGTAGCACCTCGTCATCAACAGGGAAGAAACCAATCGTAGCACCGTATTCGGGGGACATGTTTGCGATCGTCGCACGATCGGGGAGGGTGAGCGCCGAAAGCCCATGGCCATAGAACTCGACGAACCGACCCACGACCCCGTGCTCTCTGAGCATCTCGGTTACCCGGAGCACGAGGTCAGTCGCGGTCGCTCCTTCGGGAAGCGAGCCAGTCATCTTCACCCCGACCACCTCGGGGAGAAGCATGTAATAGGGTTGGCCCAGCAGTACCGCTTCGGCTTCGATTCCCCCTACCCCCCAACCGACGACCCCGAGGCCGTTGATCATCGTCGTGTGGGAGTCAGTTCCGACCAGGGTATCGGGGAAGGCCACTGGAACGCCTTCTTCATCCCGACGATGTATGACCGAAGCCAGGTACTCGAGATTCACCTGATGTACGATACCGGTACCGGGCGGTACCACCTGGAAGTTCTCGAATGCCGTCTGGCCCCACCGAAGGAGCGAGTACCGCTCTCCGTTCCGCTCGTACTCCTTCTCCACGTTCTTTTGGTAAGCCTCATGACTTCCGAAGAAGTCCACCTGTACCGAGTGATCGATCACCAGGTCGGCCGGTACCCGAGGATTAATGCGATCAGGTTTCCCTCCCATCCGTGCCAGGCCCGCTCGCATCGCAGCGAGGTCCACTACTGCTGGGACCCCAGTGAAATCTTGGAGTACGACACGCGAGGGCATGAAGGGGATGTTCGCCCCAGAGTTCGTGGGGCTCCACTGGGCGACCGCCCGCACGTCATTCTCAGTGACGTATCCCTTCCCAGCGCACCGGAGAACATTCTCGAGGAGAATTCGGATCGAAAACGGAAGTCGGTCAACCGAAGTGACACCTTCGTCCTCGAGTCTGCCGATGCGGTAGAATGAAGTTGGGCCTTCAGGGAGGTCTACGGAGGTAAACGAGCCGAAGGGGTCCTTGAATTGGGATCCCACGATTGCTCCTTATCTGCGTGATAGGCTCGGAATTCGATAGAGTAGGGTAAGGGAGAAGATAGCCCTGAGGGGAGGGAAAGTTTCATGCTACGGGGTGGAAACAAGTAGGGCTGGTCCGAGTTGTTAGGGTTTCATGGGATTCATATGCTGAGGACTGTCGGTCCAGGCTAAGAGGCGAAGATGAGTACGATTCTGTGTTCTTGGGGGGAAGTCAGTTTCCCGCTTCATAAATGAAGCGAAGGTGAATCAGAGACTCTTACCGAAACTGGCCGAACGGGTCCCACTCGACGAAACCACTACCGGACGCATCAGCCGATCGGGTGGGCCTTGGCGCCTGCTGGTACCAGCCGATGAATGGTGTGGTAACATGCTGAACAGCCTGACCATGATCTTGCCTCTAGTAGATGCATACGAGAACGTCGTGGTTCCCATCGTCTCTCGCGACGATTTCTAGGAAATCCATGACAGATATATCACGAGGGGGAGTCGTTCAATTCCTATCGTGAAAATGCCGGATGCGGATGGGACCTTGCGCAGCTCCCCGGGGCCCTAGATCGACCTTGCTCCGGGCGTTGTTCGAGGGTGGACTTCCCGTGAGATCAGGGAGTTGTTCAAGTGCGGTACGAAGGAGGTGGGGTCCGTGACTGTGAAAGTCTGAGTCGCGGACCCCACCCACCAAGAGCGATGCTGTGCTGTCTTCTGTCCCTCTCCAGGAGAGAGGCTACCGTCCGGGCCAGGGCGGGCCCTGATGCCCCATTGGGACCGGACCCACTCCCTGATAGACGAACTTCTGGATTCGCTTTCCCTCGTAGGTTTCGGTGACGTAGAGATTCCCATCTGAATCTTGGGCGATGCTGTGTGCACCGAAGAACTCACCCGGGTAACGTCCGCCCTGCCCGAAGTCATACAATTCCTCCATGGTCTCGCGGAGGGCCACATGAATCCTCTGGTTTACACCATCGGCGATATAGATGTACGTCTGCTCTGGGTCCGATGAAAACGCGATATCCCAACTAGACCCTGATCCAGTTGTCCCCGGAGCGTAGAAGCCTTGATGCTGGTATTCGCCTTCAGGCGTGAATACCTGAATCCTATTCTCCCCGCGGTCACAGACGTAGAGAAGCCGATCTACGGACATTTTGGCGCAGTGGACTGGTCCCCGGAACTGCTGAGAGTCGCCTTCATAGTCTGCTCCCCGCGGACCAAATTCGTAGTCGTCGTCGGGCACATTCCCGTAGGCACCCCAGAAACGCTTCATTTCACCGGTATCTCCATCGATGACCGCGACGCGGCGATTGAAGTAGCCATCGGATAGATATGCCTCGTTCGTTTCCGCATCGACGAAGATTTCAGCCACCCGTCCAAAGCTTTCCGGATCGTGGCTATTTCGAATGAACCCATTCCCGTCCGGGGCCTGCCGAGCATTCGCTGACCCAAACTGCGCGACCACGTCTCCGTCTTGGGTGAGCTTGAGGACGTGTGAGTCTCCGGGACCGTTCCCCCCGATCCACACATAGCCCTCATGGTCCACGAAAATCCCGTGGTTAGACATGGGCCACTCATAGCCCTGGTAATCTTCTCCTGGCTCGCCGCCCCAGGCGTGCACGATGTTCCCAGCTTGATCGAATGCCATTACCGGCGGAGCCCCGACGCAGCAATCACCCGTTGGCGGATTCTGCATCGCTCCGGTCTCCCCGCCCGTAAGCGTCGCCGAACTCCGGTGGACCATCCAGATCACGTCGCTGTCGTCCACCCACACTCCAATCGCGTTGCCGAGAAGCCAGTTGTTGGGGAAAGGCTGCGGCCAGAAGGGATCGACCTCGAACAGCGGCCCGTCAGCCCTTTGGGCCGATACCGTCCCCTGCAGTTGTGACTGACCGACCCAGAGCAGCCCCATCAGGAGTACTAGGCCCACTGCTGAGACTACCGAACGCTTGAAACTCATCTCTGATCTCCCTTCCGAATGCGTGAGACACAGCCGTGCAGCCGGGACCAAAAGGCCGGGCCTCTGGCTTGCTCGTCAGGTCCAAGAGGATATCCTCCGTGGAGTTCCCCATTTGGCACAGTAGTCGGGAAGGTGGAACAAGGCAAGCTGCAGAAGGGCGTCGGGAGTCCAGGGCGAGGAGCGGCTTCGTTACGGCCGAGTTCCCCATTCCAGGGCACTTTCGCCGGCGCTATTCTCTTGGACTTGGTCTTATAGAGGCGCCTCTATCCTAATCGTCGTGCTTCGCTGCTTTCATCTCAGCGGACCTTACACAGCACAACAGGAAAAGCGCGAGAGGTTTTTCCGTACTCTAGATAGGACAGTTTATTTAAGATGTTGGGGTGCTAGCGTTCATCCCGTCGACTGCAAAGGAAATCGCTGCGGCACCAGAAACTAGCGCGATCGTTTGGATGAACCTCGACGCAGCGTATTAGCTACATATCCCACCGGAGCTGCCAGAGTGTATCACGAGGGAGACTGCGCTGAGGGTTGGTTAATAGATCCCCCTGAAATGGGACATCCGCCTCACTCATAGGCTGCACCGCTGGTTGACTCGAAGGGATCGGAATCGTAGCCCTCCACAAGCGCGAGAGGCGGACGTAGCTTGTTCGTAGGCCGGGATGGCGAAATTGGTAGACGCGGAGGTCTCAAAAACCTCTGGGCTTTGGCCCTTGCGGGTTCGATTCCCGCTCCCGGCATAGGGTAGGCCAGTGTCTGTACCAGGGGCCTCGTTACTTGCAGCATATCTGAGCTCCAAACATGTTCCACAGACACCTCACTCTGTACTCGTCCTCGCGGCAGCGGAGAGATTTTGAATGCTCGGGATCGGCGAGATCGTGCTGCTCCTCTTAGTCTTCCTGTTCACTGGAGGGGTCCTCTCCCGGTTGGCTAGGTGGGCGTTATTACGACGGGCTCCCGGTTCGAAGCAAGTTCTGTGGGCACTGACAAATTGGATCAAAGCGCGGATGGCGGCCGACCCTTCGGCCTCGGCAACCATTGATCCGTCGTCAGTGTCTCAGGAGAACACCGGTGCGTCATCCTCCCCTTCCGAGGCCAGAGAAAACGAAGAAACACCGCCAACTACTACAGGCGTCTGACCCGTGTTAGTCTCTTCCAAAATCGCCCCACACCCAGAGGAGAACGAATGGAGAAGCCGCTCGCCAGATTTTTCCTGGCACTGCTGATTTCGGTCATCGCGTTATCTCGGCCTGCCTCCGGCCAACTTCAGGATGGCAGTTCCGATAGGGATGTCACCTCCGCTCAGTATGAACAGTGGAAGGTGGAACTGTCTAACTGGGGACGTTGGGGGGAAGACGACGAGATCGGGGCGCTGAACTTGATTACGCGAGAGAAGCGCTTGGAGGCGGTGGCTTTGGTTCAGGAGGGGTTTTCGGTGTCGCTGGCCGCGGATGCAAACACCGTACAGGCTGTCGACAATCCCAACCCGTATGAACACGAGATGCTCAGTATCAGCTCGGACCGGATTAGCGTTCGTTACCACGGCATAACCCACACGCACGTGGACGCTCTGGCTCATGTGAACGAAGGGGGGACTTTCTACAACGGGTACACGCCCAACGCCGATACCACTCTCGAAAGTGGACACGAGAAGAGCTCGATCCACAACCTCAAAAACGGGGTCCTGACCCGTGGGGTCCTGATAGACATTCCAAGGCTCAGGGGCCTGCCCTACCTGGAACCGGGTAGTCCGATCTACGTGGAAGACCTAGAGGCGTGGGAAGAGCAAACCGGGGTGCGAATCTCTTCCGGTGACGCACTGTTCATCCGTACAGGAGTCTGGGCTCGACGCGAGGCCGAAGGACCATGGCTTCGCGGCCGACGCGAGGGTGGTCGGTCGGCCGGTCTCCACCCGTCCGTGATTCCGTGGTTGAAAGAACGCGATGTCGCCTTATTGGGAAGTGACCATCCGGCATATGTTGCTCCTTCAAACCTGCCCGGAGCTGTGCACGACTTCGCGGTGCTCTATCTGGGGATCCACATGCTTGACAACTGCGACCTCGAGGCGCTCGGCGAGGCGGCTGCCGAGAGAGACGACTGGGAGTTCCTCCTGATGGTTGCGCCACTTCCGATCCGTGGTGGCACGGGTTCGCCGTTGAACCCGATCGCTGTATTCTGAGATTCGGGGATAAACCACTAGATTAGGTTCTCCATGATCGAACCCTATCACCCGCGTAAGAAAAGCAAGAAAAGGTGGAAGAAGTGCGGACAAGTGTGACTCCCCGGTGGATCTGACTTACTTTGCTCGGAGTCTATGTGGGAATGACAAGATACCCAACCTCCCTATGCAATAGCGGCCTTCAAGAGCGGCTATTGCGTAAAGATCGAAGGAAGTGCTTCTTGAGAATTACTACGGGCTCATGAGGATCGTGCTATGGAACAACTAGAAGGCTCTGACGACGTCATCAAGCGACTCGGGTTGACGAACAAGGAGATCGGCGTTGCGGAGAGAGCCGCGAAACTCATCGGAGACTATCGACGTAACCACCGAGGCTCTTGGTCAGGTCCTACTGCTGACACCTTGGTGAAGGATGAGGTTAAGGACATACCTCGCCAGATCCACATTCTCTCCCTGGCGTGTCTCATGGAGAGAGAATCAAGGCACGAGGGCTCGTAGGGACCCTTTGTTGGGTGAAGCGTTTGCGGGACATGTGGAGGGGGAGCGCCCCCACGGGATCCTCTGCGAAGGTATTGGTCAGAGTGCCTATCCCATCGATGCGGATCTCGACTATGCCGCCAGGCTTCATTGGGAGGGCTCCAACCGAAGTGCCGCAGCTGATGATATCTTCGGGAAACAGTGTCATATCGCGAGAGATCCACTGTACGAGTTCGAGCGGTGTGAAGAACATGTCGCTCACGGGACAGTCCTGCTGCCAACGGTCGCAATGATCTGAAGTGACTGTGGGTCCAGATCTATCGCAATTATCTGGTCCGAAAGGACCGGAAGTGTCGAAGCTTTTTGCGCGACTCCACTGTTGGAACGCGGGGTCTTTCTTGACGATCTGGAATACCGTCACGTCATTTACGCAGGTATATCCGAATACACAGTCGGCCACCTCCGAAGCTGAAACGTCCCTGCAACGCCTGCCGATCACGACTCCAGGCTCACCTTCGAAGAAAACCCTCCCGTCGTATGACTGCGGTTCGACGGTCGTGCCACCGGGAGCGAGTTGACTGGAGGCGGATTTGACGAAGTAGAGCTGCTCCTCCGGCTTGGTCCACCCTTGCTTTTCGGCTGCCTCGTGGAAGTTGTTCCAGATCCCGATGATCTTCGTGGGATCGTAGGGACAGAGGATCTCTGCGAAGGCAAGTGGGTCAAGCTCTGAGGTGGGCTCCAGGTGATCAAACATCTCGCCTGTGTGAACTAATATATGCCCATCACTCATGATGCCGAACAACGATGTTGTTGTTGTATTTTAACTGTATTCACTTAGACATCACATTATATTCTAAACTTCTCGCTTTGCACTCCGGGCCTTCAGCTCTCTACGACGCCGGTGGAGGACGGGTTCGGTGTAGCCGTTTCGTTCTTTCTGGCCCCCCAGTACCAGGTCCAATGCGGCCTGGAACTCTACGCTCTCCTCCCACTCCGGGGCCATGGGCGTGTAAAACGGATCCCCGGCATTCTGCCTATCGACGATCGCGGCCATTCTCTTGAAGGTGGCGACGACTTGGTCCTCGCTCACCATCTTGTGGTGGAGCCAATTAGCTATGTGTTGGCTGGAGATTCGGAGGGTCGCTCGGTCCTCCATCAGTCCCACGTCACGGATATCTGGCACCTTTGAGCAGCCGATCCCCTGTCCGACCCATCGGACGACGTAGCCTAAAATCCCCTGCGCGTTATTGTTCAGATCCTGCTGGATTTCTTCGTCTGTTAGTCGGCGGTCACCGAGCAGCGGGGGCGTGAGGATGGCCTTGAGGTCGGCCCGCTCGCGGACAGCTATTTGGGCTTGCACCTCGCTCACGTTCACCCTGTGATAATGGAGCGCGTGAAGAGTCGCCGCGGTGGGGGAGGGAACCCATGCGGTATTTGCCCCCGCGGTGGGGTGCTCTCCCTTGGTCTTGACCATCGCACCCATCAGCTCTGGCATCGCCCACATACCCTTTCCGATCTGGGCTTTCCCGGGGAGGCCACATTCGATGCCTACGTCCACATTCCAGTCCTCATAAGCCAACATCCACGGGCAGCTCTTGATCTCTGGCTTCGGGATCATGGGCCCGGCCGCCATGCTCGTGTGGATCTCATCACCGGTTCGGTCCAAAAAGCCCGTGTTGATGAAGACCACCCGATCTTTCGCTTTACGAATGCATTCCTTCAGATTCACCGTCGTGCGACGCTCCTCATCCATGATCCCGATCTTGATCGTCCGGGGCGGGAGCTCCAGCGCCTGCTCCACGCGCTCAAACAGCTCAACTGTGGCCTCTACCTCTTCCGGGCCGTGGAGCTTGGGCTTCACGATGTAGATGCTCCCCGTTCGACTGTTTCGCACGGTGCTATTGCCGTTCAGGTCGTGAACGGCGGCAAATGCCGTCATCAGCGCGTCGAGGAAGCCTTCAGGAGTCTCCTCCCCTGTGGTGGTCGTCACGGCGTCCGTGTACATGTGGATCCCAACGTTCCGCACGAACAGGAGACTGCGTCCAGGCAAGGTGAGCGTTCCGCCGTGAACATCTCGGTAGGTCCGATCCGCATGGAGTCTGCGGGTGACCCGTTCGAGGTTCTTCGTGAAGGATGTCTCGAGGGACCCTTTCATGATCCCGAGCCAATTACGATAGACGACGACCTTCTCGGCGGCATCGACCGTAGAAACGGAATCCTCGCAGTCCTGGATCGTCGTGAGGGCGCTTTCCAGCCATACGTCACTCACACCCGCAGGATGCGCGGCTCCCACTGGATGGTTGCGGTCGATTCGGATCTCGATGTGAAGGCCGTTATTACGGAGCAGGACGGCGCTGAGGACCCCCTCGTTCTCAGTATATCCGACGAACTCGGACTCCTTTGCGAACTCGGTCTCAGCGCCGTTCACGAGCCGAAGGATAAGTCGCTTGCTATCCTCACCGTCTTCAAGTCGGAACTCGATGATCTCAGAGTAGCTGCCTTTGACTAGCGGTGTGACTTCGTCCAGGGCCTGTTCTGCCCACGCGATCACTCGGGAACCTCTTACGGGGTTGTACGTGGTCCCTTTCTCCGCTTCCTCGTCTTCAGGGATCACGTCGGTCCCGTAGAGCGCATCGTAGAGGCTTCCCCACCGCGCGTTAGCCGCATTCAGGGCGTAGCGGGCGTTGTCCACCGGTACGACCAGCTGGGGTCCGGCGACGGACGCGATCTCGGAATCGACGTTTTTGGTGGAGATCCGGAAGTCCTTCCCTTCTGGAAGCAGGTAGCCCGTGGAGAGAAGAAAATCCCGGTATTCGACTTGGTCGATGACCTGGCCGAATCGTTCCCGGTACCAGCTGTTCAGCTGCTTCTCGTGGGAGGTGCGGGTCTCCAACAGTGCCCGGTTCCGCGGCCCGAGATCGGCTACGATGCGGGAAAATGCACTCCATACTCCATCAGGATCCAGACCTGTGCCCGGGGCGATCTCGGATCGAACCAGGTCGTAGAGGGGTTTTGCAATCCTGAGATTGTGGAGTTCGACGAACTCGCTGGTGCTCATGGTCTCTCGCTTGGATCGGGGCCCACGGGCCTTGGTTTGTCCCCACGGTAAGCCAGAAAAACGCTCCGGCGCAACCGCCTCCGTCTGAGATTCTGGGACGGGACAGGTGGCGGGTGCTTTCGGAACCATATTATGATGCGCCGTTCGCCCTACGCCTATTCAGGGCGTGCAATGGACTCTGACGGAAGGAAAAGGAGTGCCCAAAGTGCAAACCGTACAAACGCTTCTTGAGAATGGTGGTGGCGAGTCTCCGGCGATCGGGGCCCCGGGGCGTACCTATCTCGACTATGCAGGATTGAGAAAGCACGTCGGCCAAACAGTCACCACCCTGAATCAGATGGGCCTCGGGCGCGGTGACCGGGTCGGGATCGTGCTTCCGAACGGGCCAGAGATGGCGTCCGCGTTCGTAGCGATCGCTGCAGGAACCACCACCGCACCCCTCAACCCCAACTACCGCCGGAAGGAGTATGACTTCTATCTGGAGGATCTCGGGGCGAAGGCTCTGATCGTCGAGGCCGGGAGTGAGTCTGAGGCAGTGGACAGTGCGCGGAGCCTCGGTATCATGGTGCTGGAACTACGGGTCCCGGAGGGTGCTCGTGCGGGGGAATTCGAGCTCTTGTCCGATCCGGACTCCGCATTAGGGGAGGCTTCTTTACCGGGACCCGCCACTTCCGACGACGTTGCGCTTGTGCTCCACACCTCAGGTACAACCGCTCGCCCTAAGATTGTCCCCCTACTTCACCGGAACGTATGTGCGTCAGCCAAGAATATTTGTGCTACTCTTCATCTGAGCCCAGAGGATCGCTGTCTTAACGTCATGCCATTATTTCACATTCATGGGCTCATGGCGCCGGTCCTCGCATCGCTTTCGACCGGGGCCTCGGTGGCATGTGCTCCCGGGTTCAATGCGCTCAGGTTCTTCTCATGGCTTGAAGAGGTTCAGCCCACTTGGTATTCCGCTGTCCCGACGATGCATCAGACAATCCTCTCTCGGGCTAGGAGGAACAAGGAGGCTATCGCGAGGGCCAGGCTCCGGTTCATTCGTTCGTCTTCCGCATCCTTGCCACCACAGGTCCTTCACGAGCTCGAAGAGACATTCGGAGTTCCTGTCGTGGAAGCCTACGCTATGACCGAGGCGGCGCATCAGATGACGTGTAACCAACTGCCCCCGGGGGTGAGAAAGCCAGGAACAGTAGGACCAGCGGCGGGCCCAGAAGTCTCGGTGATGGATGATGAAGGCAATCTGCTTGACGTTGGTCGGATAGGCGAGATTGTCATACGCGGTCGGAACGTCACCCCAGGCTACGAGAATAACCCCGAGGCCAACGTCAAGGCCTTCACAAACGGGTGGTTTCGGACCGGCGACCAGGGAGTCATGGACGAGGACGGCTACATAACGCTCACGGGGCGACTGAAGGAGATCATCAACCGTGGGGGAGAGAAAATTTCGCCCAAAGAAGTCGACGAAGTCCTCATGGATCATCCAGCGGTCGAGCAGGTCGTGACCTTTGCGGTTCCACACAAGAAGCTCGGCGAGGAGGTCGCCGCGGCTGTTGTCCTCCGCAAGGGGGTCGATGCGACTCCGAGTGACCTTCAGGAGTTTGCAGCTGAGCGGTTGGCCAACTTCAAGGTTCCACGTACGGTGCTGGTGGTGGACGAGATCCCGAAGGGGCCCACCGGTAAGCTCAGGCGGATCGGACTTGCCGAGCAGATGGGAATCGCCTGAGCCGGGGCTTCTGATGCGGATCTGTATCTACGGAGCAGGAGCGATCGGAGGCTACTTGGGCGCGCAGCTGTCCCTAGCCGGTGAGCAAGTTACTCTCATCGCCCGGGGCGCCCATCTGGAAGCCATGCAGGAGGCAGGCCTGAGGCTCCTCATTGATGATGAGGAGCGCGTGGCCTATCCAGTTTGTACGAGTGATCCAACGGAAGCGGGTCCTCAAGACTATGTGATCGTCACGCTCAAGGCACACTCCGCGCCGGCCATCGTCGAGCCTATGCAATCCCTGCTTGGTCCCGAGACCGCCGTGGTAACCGCTATGAATGGGGTGCCTTGGTGGTACTTCTACGGACTCGAGGGACCATGGAGAGACCACCGAATCAATAGCATCGATCCCGGTGGCGTTCAATGGGAGGGAATTGGCCCTGAAAGAGCGATTGGTTGCGTCGTATATCCGGCGACGGAGGTCGTCGAGCCCGGAGTGATCCGTCACATTAGTGGAAACCGATTCACGCTCGGCGAGCCATCCGGTGAGAAGACCCGTCGGGTACAGGTACTAGCTGAGATGCTTATCTCAGCTGGATTTCGAGTTCCAATACGTCGTATCCGAGACGAAATCTGGCTGAAGCTCTGGGGAAACCTCTGCTTCAATCCTATCAGTGCGCTCACCCTTGAGACTCTCGACATCGTTGCCACGGAAGCAGGCACCCGTGGGGTTGCCAAGGCCATGATGTCTGAAGCCCAGGAGATTGGTGAGAGGCTGGGTGTGCGCTTCTCCGTCGACATTGAAAAGAGGATTGATGGAGCTGCGAGAGTGGGAGCCCACCGGACCTCAATGCTGCAAGATCTGGAGCGCGGGCGTCCCATGGAGATTGACCCACTGGTCAGCGCGGTCCAGGAGATGGGGCGTCTAGTCGGTGTGCCGACACCCACCATCGATGTCGTGTTAGCCCTGGTCCAGCAGCGCGCTCATCAGAATGGTGTGTACCAGTATCCTGCTGGAAGTTGGTAGGCCCGAATCTACCCGCCGACCATCGGAGTCCAGAGTGTCCAATAGATTAGAATCAGGGTCAACCCAGTAAACACCACGAGGCTGGTCCAGGTAAACCACCTGGCGAAGGTCGAAGGGTAGAACGCCTTGTCTTCCCGCGGGATGATGAGGAGACAGTAGCGGAAATTCAGGAAGAAGATCACAGGCGCAACGAAGGCCGCCAACGCTGAAGCTACCAGCACGAGGAACACGGGGCGTTGAAGGCCCGCGATGATCGCCACCGACGCAACGAGGGAGTAGATCATTGTGGCGCGGTAGATGTTGTACTCCGAGTACCACTTTCCACGATGCTCGGGCGTGAGGCCCTCGGGATCAATCCCATCCAGTTGGGCTGTACCGCGGAACAGGTTACGGCAACACGCCCCCACGATTCGAGGCCAGCCGTCGAAGTAGTTGAAAGCAGTGGAAAATGTCGCCGCAAAAGCACCCACCATGAACACTGCCATCATCCCCGGGCCCAGGCTCTGCGTGAAGATGCCTGCGATCTCACCCATCACGGCCCGACCCTCGACTGGGCTGGGGTAGATCCAGACGGCCGCCAAGAGCAGGAAGATGCACGCTAACACGAAGGAGACCACATGACCCAGTCGGAAATCCCAGATACCAATCTTGAACCATCGCTGGCAATACTCTACCGCATTTGTCGGGAGCTTGGACGTGTCCACGGAGAGGTCGTCCCGGTTCGGATCGAAGGGGTCGAATCGGCTGGCGAGACCCAAGCTTTCCATCCGATCGCGAATCTTGCTCATCCCCTTCTTCTTCGCCTTTCCCCATTCCGATGCTTGAAGCGACACGTCCATTCCAGTCGGCAGCAGGCCGAGGAAGGCAGCGATGATGAGCCAGGATCCGTCCGGAATCTCCACTAGGAAGAAGTGCCCCATTTCCGAGATGGGCGCGGGCGCGGCGAAGTACACGGCCAGCGTCGAGAAAACAAGGACCGCTGCGGCGATCTTTGCGGAGACCTCCACTGCCTTGTAGCGACCCCGAAGAATGACCGTCACGGAGATCACGGCTAGAACCAGGCCATATATTGTCAGTGAAATGGGCAGGCCCATAGCTTCGGTTCCCACATAGTACAGGACGGCTGCCGCAGCGATGAGACGGCCCGCTTGTCCCAGGGCGCACTGAACCAGGGTGGTGATCAGCACGTACCACAGCGGCCACTTCTTCCACGCCGTGGAGTATGCCTCGATCATGCTCTTCCCTGTGGCGTTGGTGAAGCGAAAGGCCATCTCGAAGCCATAGTACTTGAATACGTATGCGACGGGGATGCACCACAGTAGAGCGTATGCGAAGCGACCCCCTGCGGTGGGAGCAGTGACCAAGTGACTCGTTCCGATCCCAGTCATCATCAAGATGATCCCGGGGCCAAAGTGGCCCAGGAGACCCCTGAAGGTCATGTCGGGCATCTCCAGGTCTGAGAACTCTTCACCTGCGTTTCCCGGAGTCGTGAAAGAATCGGTTAGGTCGGAGGCCATGGCGTTACTCTGACGATCTGGTTGGGGGAACTGGTTTCTACAGCAACTGGGGATCCATATTGAGGGGTTGGCGAATGGTAGGCAATGAGCGGTTGCTAAATTCTGAGGGGAGTCCATGTCGTTGAGGAATGCGGGACGCGGGTTAACAGTCCTACTGCTCTGTTTGACCAGCCATTTTTCGCTCCGGGGGCAAACTCCCAGATCAGGGCCACACTACATTCCTTCCGCGGTAAACATTGGGCTGACCTATCTGGGTGTGGATACTGATCTGGGTCCGTCAGTTGCCGCTGAAGTGACTTACCTTGGCACAACTCCCAGAATCTGGAGGACCGGAGTGATAGGAGGACTGATCGCCTCGACGCAGGGGACAGTCTATGGATACGGCGGGCTCCATCTCCCCATCCCGTTGCCTTTGGGGCTATTCGCCCGACCCTCTTTTTCGGTGGGCCTCTACGAAAAGGGTCAGGGCATGGAGTTGGGACATATGCTGGAGTTCAGGTCGAGCTTCGCACTTGAGCGGGCTTTCTCCGATGGACTCCGAGTGTCGACCATGCTATACCACCTTTCCAATGCTGGACTCGGATTCAAGAACCCCGGCTTGGAGGCGGTGGGGGTTGCCGTGGCTGTACCCCTCTCAACTGGGGATCGCTGAAGGTCCCTCGCCGGCCCGGAAAGAGAGATTCATTCCTGTAAACCAGATGGAGGACTAGGGTGACTGAAAAACTGATCACGGAAGCTGTTGGTACGTTCTTTCTAGTGCTCACCATCGGGCTGACAACCCTGGGGGGTGTGCCGTGGGCTCCGGTCGTGATCGGTTCGGCGCTCATGGCCATGGTGTATATGGGAGGTCATATTTCGGGTGCGCACTACAACCCAGCCGTGACTCTCGCAATGTTGCTCCGCCGTAAGATTTCGGGAGGTGACGCTGCCGCCTACATGATTGTGCAGTTCCTCGGGGCGGTTTTGGCAGCGATTGCGGTGGCAGTGCTCAGGGAGGAGGCCTTGGTCGTGTCTCCGAGCCCCGCCGCCTCTCCCCTCCAGGTATTGCTGGTGGAGATCCCCTTCACTTTCGCGCTCGTGCTCGTTGTGCTCAACGTAGCCACTTCTCCGCGCACCGAGGGGAACTCGTACTACGGGCTTGCGATCGGATTCACCGTCCTAGTAGGCGCTGCGGCGGGTGGGGACATTTCCGGAGGTGCGTTCAACCCCGCGGTTGGTCTGGGGCCGGCTGTGGTCGGGGCCGTTACAGGCTCGGGGTTCGAGGCTAACGTACTTCTCTACTACTTTCTGGGCCCGTTCGTCGGAGCTGGACTGGCGGCCTGGATCTTTCGGGTACAGCATCCGGAGGAGTTTCAGTCCATCGAGGGCTAAGGCTAAGGAGGGAGGGCGATGAGATTGAAGTGTTCAGACTCGGCACTCACGTTCACTATGTTTCTGGTCCTTGGGCCCCTTGTCGCCAAAGCTCAAGCACCATCTGGGAGCCGGATGCAGACCCGGCCGGTGAACATGGGACTCCTGATCAATTCGGGGGGAACCGATACCGAGCCAACCTTCTCGGTCGACGGAAGCACGATGTATTTCTCATGTCATGATCGTCGTGATCCGGCTGGGGCCGACATCTGCGTCTCCAGGCGAGTGAATCGCGAATGGTCAAAGCCGGAGATCGTCGGATCACCGATCAGCTCTACGGAGTGGAGGGAGCAGGAACCTCTTCTGTCGCCGGATGGGACGGAACTCTACGTCATGAGCGATCGACCGGGTGGGCTGGGAAGCGTGGACATCTGGGTAAGCAAGCTGGTCGACGGGGAGTGGACGGAACTGCAGAACCTTGGAGCCCCGATCAATTCCCCCTTTGCCGATCACTGCCTCTACTTCGCGGGCCCGGACTGGAGCATCGCCTACTGGACTTCAACACGCCCGGGCGGGTATGGCGGAAACGACATCTGGATGTCGGAGCGTTTGGACGGGGTATGGCAAGATGCCGTCAACCTCGGGCCACAGGTCAACTCGGAGGTGAGCGATCACCACTCTCTACCTTCAGCAGATGGTCTCTCGTTGTACGTGACGTCCAATAAGGAAGGGGGGTACGGTGCAGAGGACATCTACATCACGACCCAGGACGAGAACGGAGTGTGGGGCCCCATGGTCAACTTGGGCCCCCTGATCAACACCGAACAGGACGATCGATGCCCTGCCTTTTCCCCGGACTACACGATTTTCTACTGGGATTCGGAGAGGGCTGGGGGCTTCGGTGCCAAGGACCTCTGGTGGGTTTACACTGAGAACCTTTTGGACAGCTCGTAGGTTGAAGGGTTGGCCATTGCCGCTGCCTAATTGATGGTCTGATGGTGTGTGGCAGCTGAGCCTCTTCTCAACCGTGTCCAGGGGTCAGGGTTGCACCCTAACCTCTTCAGGATCATGACCCCTGTCACACCGGGCCGAGGTGTTCTGCTGCACAACTGACCTCGAATTGCCCGGGACCAAGACTACGCTCAAAGACTTCCTTCCTCCTCACCCGATGATGAGGGTCCTCGGATGCTGCGCGTTGGCTTCAAGAAAGGTTAGCTTTGGCTCCAGTTCCTCGGCAGTCGGCTGTACGTTGCCGTTCGCGTCGGTCACCCGAGACGTCACGGTATGCTCGCCCGGGGTGGCATTGTCCCACGTATAGTTGAAGAACTTCCACCCGTACGTCTCACTCGTCGTCGCCGGGTCGAGGGCCGCCGGCCGCCACGGGCCGTCGTCTATCCTGACCTCGACTGACCGGATGGGCGTGCCGTCGTTCAACACTACGCCGAACACGTTGTGCCGGCTGCCGTCGGTGGTCACCCGTGCGACAAACGACTTCAGCCGCATTTTACTAATCGCCGTCTCTTTCCACTTCATTTCACCGTTAACCATCTCGCCCTTCAAGGTCCGGTACGAACGGGCCTGCCACCTCCCGAGGTATTGATCTTCCTGAACGTGGATCTCAGAGAGCCATTTCACGTTTGGCGCACCGTACCACCCGGGGACTAGAAGTCGAAGTGGACTCCCCTGATGTGTGGTGAGCGGCTCGTCGTTCAGCGAGTAGGCCAGCAGTGGCCCGTCTGACAGCGCTTGGTCTCGTTCGAGGCTTCGGCCGTACTGCTGATCCACGGTGAACGTGGTCCCCCGGAAATCCACCTCCTCTTCACCACGATCGGCGCCGAACAGAACAAACTCACGGGCCTCAGGCTGCACCCCGGCCCGCTCTAGGACCGCCCGCAGAGGAACCCCCTGCCAGCGGCCATTGCCCGAAAGACCATTCACCGGGCCTCGATTTCCAGAGCACTCGAACCCGAAGACGAGTTCGCGACTCGGCATCGCGCGAAGGTCAGCAAGCGAGAGCTCCAATGGCCGGTCCACGAGTCCCGACACTCGTAGTCTATGCGTCGCGGTGTCGATCTCGGGGTGCCCGTAATGCTGCGTCGTGAAGAACTGATTGCTCGGGGTGAACACCCCGTTGATCGTTCGGACATCGAGGAGCCGCCGGTCCGGTGGCCGGTCAAACACGAGGTTCTCTGGTAGGTCGGTGAAGGGCACCAGGGTCTGCTCTTGCGCGAGGGCCGGAAATGCCCATTCCGGTAGGCCGAGGACGCCCAATCCCGCAAGAGCGATGCTTTCTTTGAGCATCTGACGACGAGTGGTCTGTTTTGTCATGTCGGGTACCTCTCTAGGAAAGTTTTCGTTGCCGGATCAGAATATGTCGCCCACAAGGGTTTTCTTCATGCCCTCATTCTTCCCTGCACCCCGCAGGTCTGCGAGTAGTTGGTGTCGGCTTCGCCAGAATAGGTAGGTGCTCACGGAGGATGCAAGGGTGATCCATTCCCGTGCGGCCGACAAATGGAAGGTTGTTCGAGAGGCTTGCCGGGTCCTGAAGCTGGGGGGCGATTTATGGTATCGGATATTGTGGCAAGCGGAGAAATGCCCGAATAAACGAGGCGGAGCATGAAGATCTGGGTAGGCTGTGTGGCCGGCGCTCTGTAGGAAGAAGAGTTCGAATGTAGGCTCCTTGAGGTCGTGTGAGGGGAACCGAGTTTGGAGACGACCCGGATGTCCGAGCTGAGCCATGTGAGGACCTTTCTGGAAAACAGGGGACTCTATTCGGACGAGCCAGCCGAAACCATGGGCGATGGGCCAACCTCCGTCTTCGTGCATGCTAGGAAGTCGTACGCGACCTCCGAAACAGGGTCCTCTCCGGAGCGGAGTTCTTGACCCGGAACGGCCTCTCTTAGATTCTTTCGCCCTATGGCAATCCGTGGAAGAGCAATGGTGGCGAACCGACCGACTTTCGCTAGTGGCGTCTTGCTTGCCGCCGGAGTGCTTACCTTATCGGTCCTCTTCTACGCCTGTGGGTCCCCGGGCCCCGACGGCGGTGTTGAGCAGGAGGTAGCTCGGGATCCGAACGCTCCGGGCGTGTGGCAGGTCCGTCCAGACCTCTACGAAGCTGTGATTGTTGCCTTCGAAGGGGGGTTCGACCCCTTTGAGTTGAGAGTTCCGATAGGAGCGGAAGTGCGTTTCAGGGTACGATCCGCCGATCTGGTCCACGGGTTCCTGATCGAAGGCACTGGTATTGAGATAGAGATCAGCCCCTTCGGTCCGGCCGAGGTCTCTCACACTTTCACCGAAGTGGGCGAATACCCCTTCCACTGCTGGGTGTACTGTGGGGGTGGACACCCCGCGATGATGGGAAAGTTGATTGTTGAGTGAGGCGGGCGGATCAAAACGACCCGGGGCTCCTACGGGTCACAAGCGTCGGCCCAGGCCCTTGCCTTAGCTAGCCGCTCGTGGTTGCCGACCTCAAGCCAGAGCGCATCCCCAACGTCGTAAGGAGCGATCCGGAAGCCCTCGCTGGCAAGGCGCATATACGTAGTGATGATTGAGAACACCCCTTTCTCGGTTATGTGATCGAGAAGGCCGGGGTTGGCTACGTGTACACCACTGAAGGGCAGGTTTCTGGCCTGTCCGACTGGTTCCCGGGCGAACTTCCGCTTGCCCGTACGGTCGTTACCCCACCCGCAGAGGCCCAGTTCGTCAAAAATCAGGTACCGAGCAGACGTTCGGCCGCCAACCGCGAGGGTGACAAGAGCCTCACGGTCGCCTTCGTGCGCCTCGTAGAGATGCACAAGGTCAATCTCCGTGATGATGTCGCTGTTGTGGATGTAGAACGGTGCGATTGGCCGCAGGTGGCGAGCTGCGGCTGCCAGGCCACCTCCCGTCCCGAGGGGCTGATTCTCCTCGACTGAGAAGCGGACGTCCACGGCGAATTCCCGCTTCTCTTCGACGAAGGAGCTGATCTGGTCAGCATGATGGTGGAGGTTGATGACCAACCGGTCTGCGTTGGCCTTAATGAGCCTGAGGGCGACCCACTCGAGCATGGGCCTTCCCCCTACTTCGATCAGTGCTTTGGGAGTCCGGTCTGTTAAGGGTTTGAGCCGGGAGCCTACACCGGCTGCCAGGATCATGGCATCCATTTGGGCCGCTCCAGGTGAGTGACGAGAATCTCAACATCTGGGAAACGATCCCTCAGGTATCGAGCCATCCGTTCGGCGAAGTACACAGACCTGTGCTGTCCCCCCGTGCAGCCGTAGGAGATTGTGAGGCTGCAGAAGTCTCGGCGCAGGTAGTTCTTGACCTGGGCCTCTACCAGGTTGTGGGTGTTCTCCCAGAAGGCGTGAACCTCCCGGTGTCTCTCGAGGTGCTCCACCACCGGATGATCCAGACCAGAGAGCGTACGATATTTCTCCTCTCGACCCGGGTTTGGTAGGGCCCGGCAATCAAAGACGAATCCGCCGCCGTGCTCGCCCACCTTGTCCGGATATCCGTTCTTGTAGCTGAAGCTGGCCACTCGGATCACTAGTCCCGAATCTGGAGCTTCCCCGGTGTGAGTTCCCGCGTCCGGCTCTGCGGCCGAGGCCCAACGCTCCACGATCCGCCAGAACACTGACTCCAGTTCGGGCATCGGTAGGGGCAGTCCGTCCTGAAGGAGGTGCTCCACTGTACGTGTGACGTTGGGTATGCTTTGGAGGAACCGAGGCCTGCGTTGGAAGATTCCTCGGTACCCGTAAGCACCCATCGCCTGCATGAGGCGGATCAATACAAAGCCACGGTAGTGTCCGCGCCACCGGGATCGATCCAGCGGACGGTCATCCTCTAGAGAGTCCAGGTACGCTTCCAGAAGCCGATCTCGTGCCTCAGGTGGAATGCGCGTCGTCGCACTGTATAACAGAGAGGCAACGTCGTACTGGAGAGCTCCTCTCCGTCCGCCCTGATAGTCGATGAACCAGGGTTCTCCCCCGTGCAGCATGATGTTCCGGGATTGAAAATCCCGGTGCATAAAGTGCTTACCCTCCGCGCTGAGTGCGAAACACGTGAGCCTCCTGAAGTCCTCTTCCAGTCTCGCCTCGTTGAAGGGCACTCGGGCGAGCTTGAGGAAGTCGTACTTGAAGTAGTTCAGATCCCAGAGAATGGATTTCTCGTCGAAGTCCGGGCTGGGATGGGCCAAGCTGAAGTCGATGACTCGACCCCCCTCGATCTGGAAACGTGGAAGGATCTCCAGAACCTGCAGAAAGACGGCTTCAATTTCAGACGGAAATTGTTCTCCCGTGAGGCGACGAGCCTCTTCCAGTGCTCCGAAGAGGGTGGTGCCACCCAGGTCCTCGACCAGCCACACTCCGAGGTCCTCGTCCTCACAATAGATCGTCGGGACGGACAGTCCCGCTGAGCGAAGCGCATGAGAGAAGGAAAGAAAGGCCCGATTCTCAGCTCGGTCTGGCCCCACCGCACCGATCGCGGTCTCGAGTTCCGGTCCGACCAGTCGGTAGTACGTTCGAGACGAGCCGTCGGCCGCCAGCTTTCGGATCTCTTCCGGTGGCGAACCGAAGTGATCCGTGAAGAGTTGAATGATGTGATTGCGCAAGTTGGGCATAAAAGAAAGATATCTGTAGACGAACCAAGGCGCAGACCGCCTCGGGAGTTTCGCCTATTCTGAGTTCTCCCTCTTTGGAATGTCTTGTGGTGTGGTAAAAGAACTCGGAAGCTCCGGCAATGAGGCTATGACGATGAGGAACCCCATAAATTACGGTCTGACCTGCTTGGCGTTGGCCATGGTAATTCCCACCCTCCTCTCTGCTCAAAGATCAGTATGATCTGCCCTGGCTCGAGATCCACATGGAGTTTACGGGCGAGAGCCTTTGCCGCTTGGGCCGCCACAAACCCTGTCGGAGAATGAGAGTATTGTCGCGCAGTCCTTTGCTGCTAGGTTCTCCGGGGGGCGTTCGTCGTCCATTTGCGTACTGAGTGTCCGGGGCTCGGTCTCGTCGTTTGAGAGAACCTAAGGAGTAGCCGATGAGAGAGAGGATACGCCCATCCGTATGGTACGTCATTGTGCTCACCGCTCTGCCGGTATTGGCAGCGTCTGCCGCCGTTGCTCAGCAGACCCCCGAGGTGGCCGTTCCTGCGAATGCCCGGACCGCGCCACTCGATCAACTCATCCCAACAGGTCCGGACGTGACCGTTGGTGAGCTGTCGAACGGCCTGCGTTACTTCATACGCGAGAACCAAGAACCAGAGAACAGAGCGCTGCTTCGCTTGGTAGTCCGCGTCGGCTCGATCGTGGAGGACGACGACCAACTTGGGCTTGCTCATGTGTTAGAACACATGGCCTTCAACGGCAGTGAGAATTTTGAGAAGCAGGAGTTGGTCGACTTCATGGAGTCGATCGGGATGCGTCTCGGGATGGGACTGAACGCGTCCACGAGCTTTGACGAAACGATCTATCGGCTCGAGGTCCCGATGAACGACCCCGAGAATCTGGCCATTGCGTTCCAGATCCTGGAAGACTGGGCACGCGGAATCACCCTGGATCCGGAAGAGATTGATCAGGAACGGGGTGTCGTCATCGAGGAGTGGAGGATGCGTCGTGGCGCAGGCTCGAGACTGCAAGAGCAACAATTCCCGGTGATATTCAGGGGGTCGCAGTACGCTGAACGCAATCCGATAGGTACGGTTGAGAGTATTGAGACCTTTGAGCACGAGGCCCTCAGGCGGTTTTACCAGGATTGGTACCGACCCAACCTGATGGGGATCATTGCGGTTGGCGACTTCGAGCGGAACGAGGTTGAAAATCTACTTTTCGAGCACTTCGAAGGGATCCCGGCTGGGGATAATCTACGTGAGCGTCTCGAGTATCCGGTGCCCGACCACGAGGAAACCCTCTTCTCGATCTTGACTGATCCGGAGCTGTCGTCAACGAGCGTCACAGTCTACCACAAGATGGCTCTCGAGCAGGACTGGACGATTGGAGGCTACCGTCAGCAGCTGGTCGAGGGGATGTATGTCAGCATGTTGAACGACCGTTTCGAGGAGATCGCTCTAGAGCCCGATGCTCCATTTCTCTCGGCGTCATCAGGGTACGGACAATTCGTGCGTTCGAAGACCATCTACTCCCTACGCGCGTCCGTCTTGGAAGACCGCGTGGAGGAAGGCATGCGTGCCCTCTTCACGGAGCAGGAGCGGATAGCGCGTTTCGGGTTCACCGAATCCGAACTCGAGCGCGAAAAGACGGGCCACCTCCGTGGCATAGAGCAGGCATATACAACTCGGATGGACCGAGGCTCAGGTTCGTTCGCGGGAGAATACACTCGTGCCTTTCTCGATGGCGAATCAATTCCGGGTATTGAGTACGAGTACGAGCTCTACCAGCGGTTCATCCCAGAGATCACACTTGAGGAAGTAAACGGGGTCGGTCGGGACTGGATCAACGAGACCAACCGCGTCGTACTGGTGGCTGGCCCGGAGAGCGGAGAGGTCGTCCTGCCTGATGAGTCGACTCTCCTGGCGGTTCTTGCCTCGGCTGGGGACGAGGAGATCACTCCCTACGAGGATATGCTTACCGACGCTGTGCTTTTATCGGACATTCCCGAGGGTGCCGAGGTCATTGATATCCAAGTGCGTGAGGGTGACATCACCGAGTGGTCCCTGGGAAACGGAGTTAGGGTGGTCCTCAAGCCCACCGACTACGAAGAGGACGAGGTTGTCTTTCGAGGCTTCAGTTCGGGGGGGACATCGCTTGCGAGTGACGGGAACTTCATCTCTGCGAGCACGGCCGCTCAACTGATTTCGAGTGGCGGCCTCGGTGACTTCGACTCCGTTGATCTCGGGAAGGTGTTGACCGGCACGGTGGCGGGCGCCAACGCCTTCATCTCGGAGTTTGAGGAAGGAGTGGCGGGCTCCGCATCGGTCGCGGACCTGGAGACGATGTTTCAGCTGACCTTCTTGACCTTCACCTCCCCGCGTCCGGATGAGGACTTCTTCGACGTGTGGACCACTCAGGTACGTCAAGCGCTTGAGAACCGTGACGCGAACCCCCGGACGGCCTGGAGCGATGCATATATCCGACTGATGACTCAAGACCATCCACGGGCCCGTCCAATGACTCTCGAGGCGTTGGACGAGACTGATCTCTACAAGTCACTGGAGTTCTATCAGGACCGCTTTACTGACGCGAGCGATTTCACCTTTATTTTCGTTGGCGACCTGGACCTCGACACGATACGGCCCCTGGTCGAGCGCTACTTGGGTGGCCTCCCCTCGACCAACCGGATTGAGAACTGGAGAGATGTCGGTGTTCGGGCGCCGGACGGCGTGCTGGAAGAGACGGTGTACAGGGGGCTGGAACCTCAGAGCCAGACGGTGATCACCTTCAACGGTCCGTTCGACTACGACGATCAGGTGCAACGGAGCGCCATCCGGGCTCTGGCTATCGCAGTCGAAAGCCAGCTGCTGGAGGAGGTGAGAGAAGAGCTGGGGGGAACCTACAGTATTGGCGTGGGACCGGGCTTTCGCTGGAGGCCGGAGGAGACATACCAGATGACGATCAGCTTTGGTTCGGATCCGGAGAGGGCGGACGAACTGGTGGAGAGGATCTTCGAAGGACTCCAGTCATTCAAGGAATTCGGGCCGACGGAGGAGCAGGTTGCGGATGCTCGAGAGGCGCTTCTTAGGCAGTTCGAAACCGACTTCCAGGAGAACAGGACCTGGCTGAGCCAGCTTGTGAACGACTACCAGAGGGGGACGGATCCGGGGGCAAGTGTCAATACCTTCGAGTCCTCCGTTGAGGCCCTTACTGTGGGCTTGATCCAGGAAGCTGCCCGCCGATATTTCGACACGGAGAACTATGTGCGGGTCACACTCATGCCGGAGCAGAGCCGCTGAGCGGCCTCTTCTCTTAGGGTGTGCCTCGCTTCTTACCCGAGGTATCGTGCGAACCCCTTGGTCGCGAAGGTCTCCTGCTCTTTGCTTATGATCAGGCCCTCGGGCCCTTCCAATCTGTCCAGCAACTCCAGCCCCTCTATGGGTCCGAGGACGAACACCGAGGTAGATAGCGCATCCGCTTCCATCGCGGTGGGTGCAATCACAGTCACTCCACTCGTGTGCTCCGGCGATCGTCCCGTCCTTGGATCAAGGATGTGGTGGAGCGTGAGATCCTCGCCGAACGTCTGCATGTAGTCTCCCGATGTGGCCACCCCCCCGTCTCGTAATTGCACCACCCCCAGAATTCCCTTGGAATCACGGGGATCTTGCAGGGCAAAACGCCAGCCGTCGGATGTGGCGTCTCCACCTACTGAGGCCACATCGCCTCCCGCCTCGACCATGACTTCATCCGTTCCCCCGCTTACCAGGGCTTGAGCCGTGAGGTCTACGATGTAGCCCTTCGCAATCCCATCCAGAGTGATTGCCATCCCCGGCTCTCCAAAGGCCACAACGGAGCCGTCGATGTAAAGCTCCCTATAACCCACTAGGGAGCGAGCCTTCTCAAGCTCGGATTTCTCTGGGACTCTGCCTGAGTGCGTGGCAGTGGTCTCATACAGCTGGAGGAGCGGTGCGATGGTACTGTCGAACGCGCCATCGGTCATCTCGGAATACCTACGGGACTCATTCAGCAGGTGAAGTAGCTCGGGGGGTGAATCGCGCAGAATTCCCTCTCGGTTCAGCCGGTCGACGGCAGTTCCCCGCTGGTGTCGGCTGAGAATCCCCTCGAGACGAGCCATTTCGTCGAAGGCGGTGGTCACGAGCGATCGAGCTACTGCAGCATCCGGGTGGATCACGGTAACGGTCACTCGAGTGCCCATCTGGGTACGGGTTGAGCTGACTCGTCTGAGTCCTGCCAGTCGCAATAATCCGGCTGTAACAGTCCCTCCGAAGGCCAATGAAACGCCCGCTACGGCAGTGATCTTCAGGACCTGGCGCCGGGTATGGGTCGACGTCGGGACGTCAGGCATCGGATACGCCTGCTCCTGCCATTGGAAGGTTCACGATGCGGGAGCGGATCACTTCCATGTCATGGCCGCAACTTCCCGTTTTCTCGATGAGTTGAATCTCACAGGTGTTGCACCGGACACATTCCTTGAAATCGATGGAGGGTCCCTTGATTGCGCCGGTTGGACACTTATGCTCGCAGACCTTGCAGAAGTTGCACTGCTCGACGCGACGGATCCGAAAGGGTGCAACGAGGGATCCGAGGGCCAGTGCCGCACCCAGCGGACACGCATAGCGGCAATAGAAACGGGGCACGATTGCGGAGGCGACGAGGATTCCTCCTGCAATCGTCCACAAAAGCACCGAAGAACTCCAGTAGAAGACTGTTCCGAAAGGTTCAAAGTACTGAAAGATTGTGATGCTGCTCCCGACCAGGACCGGGGCTAGAATGAGGGCCAAGATCAGGTATTTGACTAGTAGCGCTCGTTCATGAACGGCCCTTGGTAACTCGCGTTGCAATCGCTTCGGCACGATTCGTTCCAAAAGGTCCTGGAGCGCACCAAAGGGACAGAGGAATCCACAGAAAACCCGTCCCCAGAGTAGGGTTGTGACCACGGTGAAGACTACGAGCATTAGCAGCGGGAGATCTTCCAGATAGACCGATGGGCCGACTGAGATCCCTGCTAGAATGTGTGACACGGAGAGGAATCCACCGTCGAGATATCCAAGGAGCAAGAAAGTCGCAGCTACTGTGACCCAGCGCAGGCCGGTGCCCTTCGCCACGAACGTCCAAGTTGCGAGTGAAAGCAGAATCACGAAGCCCGCAACTCGCACCCATGAGGTGCGCTCCAAGACCCTCGCCAGGGCTGTCTGTTCTTCCTCCTCATCCTCGAAGAGAAGTGCTCCGTAGTCGATCGTCTGGCCATCGGGAGACAGGACTTCCGCAATGGCGGGCGCCCCTCCGGCTGCTCCAGAGCTGAGATTTCCTGTCGTTGCACCAGGAGTCCCAGCCACCATCTGCCCGGCGGTCTCGGTTGCCTCAGGTGCCAGGAGGTCCCTGCCCGTCACGGGGCTACTCGGCCCCGTGGCTACAACTGGGTTGGAAGGCATCACCCGGTATGCACTCGATGCGCGGTCACCGCGCGGGGCCAAGTCTAGGACGACCTCGAACGGTTGGGCGAGGTCGAGGGCACCATCCACGTACAGGAGTCCGGAGCGACGTACCTCACCCTGGAGTTTTCCATCCCTAAGTAGAGGAAACATCACGAGGTCTTCGGA
>Ga0310123_10000812_pt1 | contig 27411 bp, 19 predicted proteins | sample CB6_AW_1057_MG_FD_203505 | JGI IMG/M metagenome (GOLD analysis project Ga0310123, IMG submission 203505) | Marine microbial communities from Western Arctic Ocean, Canada - CB6_AW_1057 | ecosystem: Environmental > Aquatic > Marine > Oceanic | place: Canada: Western Arctic Ocean | collected... | reverse complement strand
AAAGAAAACTAGGCAGGGGTGTCGCAATGGTGGGCGCCGGTATGTCTCCATTTGGAATGTTTGCTGATCGAGATTCGAAAGACTTGTTTTTACAAGCTTTTCAGGAGATGCTTGCCTCGGTCGATCGGGGTGTCGATCCGGGCGACATCGAAGCGTTGTACCTGGGGAATTTCACCAACGACTTTTTTGTTCAACAGTCACATTGGGGCGCAATCCTTGCGGACACAGTGGGGCTGGTTCCCAGGCCGGCCACGCGCATCGAGGGAGCTTGTGCTTCCAGCGCGCTCGCTTTCCGGGAGGCTGTGTTTTCCATCGCGTCGGGATTTTATGACGTGGTTCTGGTGGGTGGTTTTGAGGACATGTCGAAGCAATCCACCGAGCAAGTTGCAGAAGGGTTGGCGCTTGCGGCGAGTCCGTATGAACGGTCCGCCGGCTTCACGTTTCCAGGCGTCTTTGGCGCTATCGCCACTGCTTATTTCGACAAATATGGCGCCACGCGCGAACACTTGATGGATGTCACGATCAAGAGTCACAATAACGCGCCATTGAATCCAAAAGCCCAGTTTCAACGATCGATCCAAGACATCATGGCGTCGAGGGCCATCAAGGCGAAGAAGAAAGGCAGTCCGGTTCCAGGGTGGAAGGACGAAAAACAGTTCCTCGGCGATCCGCAGGCCAATCCGGTCGTAGCCTGGCCGATGCATCTGTTCGATTGCAGTCCCATCAGTGACGGAGCTGCCTGTATTTTATTGGTGGGCGAAGAAATCGCCAGGTCGTTCACCGAAGATCCGCTCTATGTGGTTGGACTTGGGCAAGCCAGTGGACGGGCGCTCCACGCGACCGAGGACCTGACCTGCTTTGAAGCTACCCGACATGCAGCACAAGAGGCTTATGGAATGTCGGATTTGACACCTCAAGACATACAGTTTGCAGAAGTTCACGACTGCTTCTCGATCGCCGAAATCATGCACATCGAGGATCTGGGATTTTTTAAACCGGGGCAAGGTTACCAAGCTGTCGCTGATGGCCTGACACGGCTTGACGGACCCAAACCGATCAACACTTCGGGGGGACTGAAGTGTAAAGGGCACCCGGTGGGTGCAACAGGTGCGGCGCAGCTGATCGAGGTCTGGGAACAGCTCAGGAACAAGGCGGGAAAGCGGCAGGTGCCGCACCCCGATCTACGCTTTGGTGCGGCTCACAATTTGGGGGGAACGGGAGGCACCTGCACCTTCACGATCCTGGAACGGAGATAACTCGTGGACGAACAACCCATTAGCGATTATGGTTATCAACAGTATCTCGAAGAAGAAAAACTGATGGGTTCCAGGTGCACTGCATGTGGCGCTCTTTACGTGCCTCCCCGCGGCCGCTGTAGCGCGTGCCAGCAGGCTCAAATGGAGTGGCAGCAAATGCAGGGAACCGGCAAGCTGGCCGCGTTCACCTGCATCGCCATCGGGCCGCCATTCATGACCGAGCAGGGATTTGACAGAAACAACCCCTACTGTTCGGCGGTGATCGAGTTGGCAGAAGGACCGCGCGTTGTGGCCCGTGTGGAGGGAGTCGACGCTCGACAACCGGAAGAGATTCAGGTGGGAATGCGGCTCGTGGCGCGATTTGCGCAACGGGCTGTGGGCGACGACGTAACAACCTCGTTGACGTTTGCGCCTGTCTGAAGCTAAACTTGCCAGCTGCTTGGGGGAGCCGTAGGTCAAAGGGTCGATTCACTCGCACGCTAGTTTTGAAATATACCGTCGGTCCACCAGGTTTTCGCCAGCGAACAAGGGAATCATGACCAACCATGTAACGCAAGCGGCAATGGTAGAGCGCCTCGGGCGACTGGGGATTCGCCCCACAAGTCACATCATGGTTCACGCTTCGCTTTCTCGGTTTGGTCACGTGGAGGGTGGGGCCGAAACGGTGATAGCGGCCTTACGTGAGGCCACCGGCCCGACGGGCGGCGTCATTATGCCGTCCTTCCGCGACGCGATTCGGTCGGACAACTACGCACTGAGCCTGTGCCTGACCCAGTGCCCCCAACGACTCTGTACCAGCGGCCAGCAGGGTTTTACAGGAAAGATTGGCGAGACACTGCGAGAGCAATCGGACTGCCTTCGTAGCTGCCATCCGACCCACTCCTGGGTGGGAGTTGGTGGCGACGCCGAGTTTCTGCTGGAAGGACATGGGCACAGCCCCACGCCCTGCGGGCACGACTCCCCTTTTTTTCGCCTGATGGAACGAGACGGCAAACTCCTGCTGCTGGGTGTTGGTGTCAACTCGCTCACGAACATCCACGCCGTTGAAGATGTACGCAACGTGCCTTACTTGTCAGCGATCGATCCAGCACGTCGTCACGCGACCTATACCACCAGTGGCCGCCGTATCCAGTATCATTTTCCTGAGCTGTTGTTCCAGACCCTGGTTGCAGCAGATTTGGTGCGCACCATGCGTATCGGACAAGCTGCCTGTCACGCCATGGGCGCGCGCGATCTGGGTTCTTTTCTGTGGACCGTGACAGAAGACGACCCCTGGTGTCTTGTGTTGCGTCCGATGAAAGAGACCTACGATCCACAGCAGGACGCGGTAGAAAAGACGCAGCGGATGTTACAATGTTGGCAGGGTCGTCGTGATAGGGACGCGTGGCAACGATTTTTGCAGGCCTCCCGCGAACCTGTGAATCCTGTCCTGTTTCAGGAAGCCTCAGAACCGCGCACCGAATGTCCGGCATACCGTGGACGGATTCGCGAACACCACCGTTGTGCGGCGAATGATCCACCGCCCTGGGAGAGCTTCGAGCAGTTTGACGACTGGACGGATGAGCCGGGGGTTGTGACCTGCGGGCAATGTAACTGGCCAGGGATTAACACGCCTTAGTTTTTTTAATGGATGGATTTTCATGGCCCTTGTCGACAACCGCACACACCGGGTGACCATGCTCTGTGCGATGTACTTCGCCCAAGGGGTTCCCTGGGGTTTCATGGTAACCGCTTTGGTTGCTTACCTGACGGGAGAGAAAGGGATCAGTCAGGCGGCGGCGGGCGAACTGACAGCGATTGTGCTGGTGCCCTGGACGTTCAAACTGGTGTGGGCCCCGCTGATCGACACGATTACCATTCGTTCCATGGGCCGTCGTCGGCCCTGGATCATCGGTGCCGAGTTGATGATGGCCGTCTCCCTGCTCGGCATCCTGATGCTGGGCGACCTTTCGGAGAACTTGCGGCTGTTGGGATGGATGTTCTTCATCCACAACTGCTTCGCTTCGCTGCAGGACGTTGCCACCGATGCGCTTGCAATCGATGTGTTGCCTGTTGCCGAACAGGGACGTACCAACGGCATGATGTGGGGCTCCAAGCTGATCGGCAAGGCCGTGGGCGCTACGGTGATGGCCCACATGATCTATTTTTGGGGTCTACCCGCCGCGGTGCTGGCTCAGTTTGTCCTTCTGGTCCTGATCATGCTCTTTCCATTGCTGCTGCTGGAGCGGCCGGGAGAAAAACGATTTCCCTGGAGCATTCGCCCCGTACAACCTTCCTACCCCGATCCTGACAATGGACAGCCGGAGACACCTACCAGTTTGCGCAGCCCACTGGAGGTCCTCATTGACGTACGTCGGGCCTTTTCGTTAACGACAACTTCTATATTCCTGGTCTTCGGCACGCTCAGCACGGTTGGCTGGGGCATTGTCGAAGTGATCACCAAACCGTTGTATACACAAGAGCTCGGTTGGAGCTTCCTTCAAGTCTCCCAGGTTTCGGGTGCCGCTGTCCTGCCTGAAATGACCGGCGCACTGTTAGGAGGATTCTTGGCGGATCGGATCGGTCGACGGAAAGTGATGACGATCGGCTTTGGCTTGTTCGGGCTGCTGACGGCATGTTTTGCAGCCTTCCCCGAACACTGGGACAAATCGTGGTTTGCCGGCGGTTACCTGCTGTTTTACCCGGGCGTGATGGCGATCGGCAGTGTGGGGTTCCTTTCGATGGGGATGCGAATTACCTGGACCAAAGCTGCTGCCACGATATTCACAGTCTATATGACCGTCAGTAACATCGGACACGTAATCGGCAACAAGCTCGTTGGTCCGTTGAGCGACAGCTACGACTTTACGTATGCACAGAGTTTCTGGTTTGCGGCGGTGGCGTTGGGGTTGCCGCTCCTGCTGTTGCCGTTTGTTAATCCAGAGCGTGTAGACCAGTCCAAGGATGTGTAGAATTTCCGGGCTGGAATTCTAACAGGTGCGCCCTGACGATCCTGTAGAAAATGCAGCCAACCGATGTGCCTGGACATCCGCGCCGGCTGATATGGCAAGAGCAACGTCGTGCTTACGCGAACAACGCCGAGACCGCCTTTGCTTTGACCAACTCACGCGGCTGGTTCAAGTGATTGTAGACAAGCGTTTCGGGATCGATTCCACAGGCATGGTAGATCGTGGCCAACAACTCGCCCGGATGTACCGGATCCTCAACGGGAGACGAAGCGGTCTTATCCGACTTGCCATGGACGTATCCCCGTTTGATGCCCGCCCCGGCAATACAGGCCGTGTAGCAGTAGGGCCAGTGGTCTCGTCCATCAGCGCTGTTATTGTTTCCGGAGGTACTGACACCTTTTTGTGGCGAACGGCCGAATTCACCGACGGCGACAAGCAGGGTTTCGTCGAGCAATCCACGCGAGTCTAAATCAGTCACCAGAGCGGATAAGCCTTGATCGAGCATAGGACCGGATTGCTGCTTCATACGTTTGGTGAGCCCCATGTGATGATCCCAGGAGTGATTATCGGAATTCGCCACTTTGGGCCAGATGACCTCGACGACGCGCGTCCCCGCTTCGACGAGCCGCCGGGCGAGCAGACAACTTTGACCGAATGTGTTGCGACCGTAGGCGTCACGCAATGCATCCGACTCGGCGTTCAGTTGAAATGCGTCGCGCGCCCGGCCGGAGACCACGAGACTCAAAGCCCGATCGTAGTACTCGTTGAGCTTCAAGTCCTGCACCGCACGATCGACTTCCGGCATCTGTTGATTGACGAAGTCTCGCAATCGAGCACGTCGCTGCAGCCGTTCTGGGAAAATGTCCGGGCGAAGTTGGAGGTCAGCAATGTTGATGCGGTCCATTTTTTGCATGTCCATATCGTCCCCATCAGGATACAACGTGTAGGGATCGAATGATTTGCCTAGAAAACCGGCCGAACCACCTTTGCCCACCACCCCACTTTCCTGAAGCGGTCGTGGTAACATCACGAACGGCAGCATGGGCTGGTCGAGCGGTTGCAGACGAACGATGTTCGACCCGAAATTGGGGAAGTCCTTGGGGCTGGGGGGTTCCAGTTGCCCGGAGGTACTGACTTTGTCCGTGGTGTAACCGGTCATCATCTGATAAATGGCCGCAGTGTGGTTGAACAGTCCGTAAGGGGTATAGCCCATCGAGCGGATGAGAGTGAACCGGTCATTGATCTCCGCCAGTTTGGGAAGGACCTCGGTAAACTGAACCCCAGGAATTTTTGTCGAGATGTTGGGATACGTGCTACGGACGTTTTCGGGTGCGTTTTCTTTGGGATCCCAAAGGTCCAAATGGCTGGGACCGCCCTGAAGATAAAGCATAATGACACTTTTGGCTTTGCCCCAACCGGGACCACCCCGCTGGCCCGCCTGATTGGCTTGTGCCTGGAGCTGGAACATCGAACCCAGTGACAATCCCAACATGCCAGCACCACCCACTCGCAAAATATCGCGGCGACTTGGAACCAGGTTCTGATCGCAAACATCCTTGCCGGGTTGTCCGGAAATTCTCAACATTGTGAATGGTCCTTATGGATAGGTTGGAGCTGGCAGGTAAAGGCTGTCATTGCCTGCATTCGTGCAAAACTCCTGCTTATCGATTAAACAAAAATGCTGGATTATTAATCAACGCCCAGACCAAGTCCTGCGTGACGGTCAACCGATGACTTTGCAATTGTTGTTCGCTGATTCGAACGTAACGGTCAAGACGCTCTTTTTTGAGGTCATCTTTTCCCAATGGACGCCGGGCTAAAACCAGTTGATCCTTCAGCTTACTCAAGTGCGGGTCATTCGGCAAAGGTTGCTTCGCTTGGTCAAGCTTTGTGTTGAGTTTCTTCAGTACCACGTCATTTTTCCGAAAGTGTTCTACCAACTCATCTTGTTGCTCTTTATTTCGGTTATCGGCCGGTATCTGTAAAATTCCCTTAAAATGATCCGTTAAAGGTCCTGGAACCCTACGCGGTGCACTGGAGGTGGAAATTCGGAACCTGCCGATTGCGGTCTCCGGAGAGCCATACTCCTGGACGAGCTCAAATCGCAACAAAAACCGTTCGCCTTCGATGGGGGCCTCTTCGGTTTCGAAGACGACCGTGTGATTCTTTCCCGTTTCCGGTAAGATTGCCCAGCCTTTGTCGTCACGGAGCTTTCCGTCACTGGCAAACGTCACGTCAAAATGCTTCTGGCTAAAATCAGCAACCGCGTCAGTTAAGTTAATGTTTTTCCATGCTTCCTTATCCGTATCCACGTTCGGATCCGTACCCCAGGGAGCCCAGCTGACTTTGAATTCCGAGAGCACGAAATTTCCGTCACTCTTGCGGCGTCCGGGTCCCTGGTGAGGAAGACGTTCATCTGTCAGTACTTCGAGCTGCACGGCGGTCAGGTTTTTCGCCGTGCTTTCCCCCGTGACCATGTAGCTGATCCGCCCGGTACGGCCGCTGACATAGATCGAAAGATCCTCCAGTTTTTCCATCTCCCTGGGATAGTCTGAATCCAAGTGTTCGGGATCGAACACGGCCCATTCGGTGGGCTCCGACTGCCGCTTTTCCCAAGTTGCTAATCGACTAGGGAATGCCAGTTCGTACTCGCTTAATTCGTGTTCCAATTCGAGCAAACGGTGCTGTCGTTTGAGTTCCAGTTGGCCAAGACGCGGCGCAAGTTGAATTTCGTATTCATCCAGTTGTTTCTCAAGAAAATCCAGGCGTTCTTTCCGCAGCCGTTTTCGTTTGGCCATGATGCCGGGTAGCAACTTGCGATACTCTTCCAGCTGCGAGACAAGCTGCTCGTGATCGGCTTGAATCTGATCGGTCAAATTCCATGTTGCTTCAATTTCAGCAGGCGTGGGGAGGCGATTGAGGACGCGAAGAAAGATTTCACGGCAGAGTTCACGGTCGTCTGGTTGTTGAGCCACAAGTCGTGCAATGGCGTTGTCCACATCACTGATCGCATCATTGACGGTCGGTCCACTCACCAGGGCCATGACCGGTCCCAATCGCAAGTCGGCAGTCCGTTCACATTCACAAGCACTTTCGCGCGGTGGTCGCCCGAGAGTGCCGAGAAAGCCGTCTGGCAGCTTGATGCCCACATCTGGCAGAGCAGCGGCGCGCGTGCCGCTCGCTACGTTCGGGAATTGTGAATGGGCACCCGTCACGCGATAGATAGCATCGTAGAGAACTTCGGCAGGCAGGCGACGGGCCTGCGCATGGGAGTAGTTGACCTTGTCGTCTTCATTCCAACGGTTGGTTTTCAGTGACAATTGGTAGGTGCGTGATTTGCAAATCGTACGGACCATATATTGTGTGTCGAAATCGTGTTCCACAAATTCACGAGCGAGCCATGTGAGCAGTTCAGGATTGCTGGGCGGATTGCCAGCGCGAATGTCGTCAAGCGGTTCGATCAGTCCGACTCCGATCAGATATCCCCAGAGTCGATTGACGTAACTGGTAGCAAAATACGGATTGTCAGGTGCGGTGACCCAGGCGGCCAGGCGTTCTCGGCGGCTGGCTGGATCATCCGCGAGACTGTCAATCGCGTACGGGAAGGAGGGTGGGGTGACCAGTCCGGTACGATCGTGTTTGACTTCTCCTTCTTCGAGTTCGTAGACCACTTCGTAGTAGGGTTTTGCCGATTCAACACTGGTACCACCGATCTTCCGATCCTTGCTCTCGGGATCTTCTTTCAGTCCCACCCGGGCAAAGAAAGCCGCCATCTGGTAGTACTGGTCCTGTGTCCAGCGTTCGAACGGGTGGTCATGACATTTGTTGCAATTGAAACGCGTGGCAAGGAACAGGTGGGTAGTGTTCTCCATCGTATCCTGGGGCGTGCGCAGAATCTTGAAATAGGATGCGGCCGGATTTTCTCGATTCGAGCCGTTGGCTGTCAGGATCTTGTGGGCAAACTCGTTATAGCTCGTGTTTTTCTCCACGTGACCGCGAATCCAGGCACGGAATGCGGTTGCCCCATCACGTCCTAGAAACTTACCGTTGACTTGCAGCAGATCTGCCCACTTATTTGTCCAGTGTTCGACGTAATCCGGACTGCCAACCAGGCGGTCAATCAACTTGTCACGCTTCCAGTGAGAATCCTGTGGATCGTCAATGAACCCCTTCAGTTGCTCTGAAGTGGGTGGCAGCCCGATCAAGTCCAGGTAAACACGCCGCGCAAAGTCGTAGTCATTGCAAAGTCCGGAAGAGAGGGTTTTCGTCCGCTCCAGCTTGGCGAGCACAAATTCGTCGATCGGATTGTTCGTGGGAGGTTGTTGCCAGACGAATCCATCGCGTTCACCCATGATCGTGACGATGGTTGATGCATAGGCTCCTTCGTAACGTACCAAGATGGGGGCTTCTCCACGGCGCAGGGCGTGTATCAGACCGGACTGGTTTGATAGGGGTTTTGCTGCGTCCGTGTTGCCACTCTCTACAAATGATTCGTGGGTCACGTCGCGCTGGGACCCGTCTGAATAAGTCGCCACCACGCGCATCTGCTGCAAGGCTCCGATCTGCTGAATCACTGGATTCTGGGGATAAATGTCAACTTGTGTGACCTGGGGAGAATTTGAATGAAGCTGCGCGCCAGCCGTAATCCAGTCGTGGAGAATACGATAATTAGCCGAGTCCGGATGGATGACCTGCCCCCCTTCGTGGGGCACGCTGGCAGTACATTTCAATAGCATCAGGCTGCTCGCTGGTGCAGCCAGGTTGACACGGCGAGTTTTCAAGTCGTCCGTAAAAGCACGAACGTCAAACAAGGGATCGTAGCCCCTTAACGACAGCTTGAACCCGTTCTTGCCAGCTTGGGCACCGTGACAAGTACCCGCGTTGCAACCGACTTTCGAAAGGATGGGAGTGACATCGCGGACGAAGTCCGGTACGTAGGGGCCGTCGATCGGCTGAACGGTGACGGGAATTTCGACGGACTTTCCGGAAACTTCCGCGACAACCAGACCCTGGCCACTTTTCTCCGGTGTGAATCGTCCTGTGGGGGACACGTGGCCCACACCGCCTTCAACTCGCCAACTCGCCAGTCGTGTCACATCTTCGACAGACCCCGTTGCGAATTTTGCTCGTACGATCAGTTGAGCGTAGTCGATCGGATGTCGAATTTCGAGTTTTTGAGGGTTTGCTTTCAGACTCAAGGGGGTGACGTCCGTGGAGATTGTTTCCTTCAGTTGCAGGGGTGTCGAATCAGCGACCGTTGCCCGTAGAACGGCTTCTTCCTGATCCGTCGAAGTGGAGATATCAACGGGTAAAAATTTGTGCTGAACAGTTCCTGTAGCGACATCCACCAGGCGAATCCAACCGTCAAAGCCTGCGGTGGCCAAAGCGTGGCCGTCCCTGGACGCGACGAGCGAAAAGATGCCACCTTCCGCAATGGAAAGTTCCCACTGTTGCTCTCCGGATTCGGTGTTGAAAGCCCGCACCTCGCCTGCACCATCCAGGCTGCTCCCGGCGAAAACCAGTGAACCATCCGGGCTGAACGCCACATCAAAGACTCTGCCGGGAAGTGCTGCATATTCACGGATTTGATTTGGATTTCCTCCGCTGGCAGGTGCGGCTGTGACATCCATCTTAAAGAGTTTTGGTGCTCCATCGGCTCCACCTGCCAGCAATTCTTTTCGTTGCGGGTGACGCACGATTGCCTTCATTCCACCCTGTAAGACACCGGGTGTGTGTGTGGTGACGTTGCCCACGAACCGCTCCGTTGGCACGCTCGTTTTTTTGATGGTTTTGTCGCGACTGGCGGAAAAGATGGACTGTCCATCGTGAGAGAATGTTGTTCCCAGGATCCAATCACCATGCGCGGCCATGTAGACCAATTGCTCACCGGTGGTACTGTCAATGGCCCGTAACGAACTGTCACTACAGCCGAAAGCAATTTGTTGACCATCCGGAGACCAGGAGGCTCCGTAAAGCGTGTCGTGTGTGAAAGGTGCAGACAACAATAATTCGCGTGAAGCGAGATCCCAGATTTGCACTTCGCCCATGCGCCCCGGACGACCGCCGGTAACGGCCAGGCGACGACCGTCCGGTGAAAAGCATACGGATTCGATGCGCTCCGATAGTCCAATCAAACGTGCTTCCAATCCTGAACCGTCCGCCCGGTGTAACAAAACCTCATGGAACCCGCCAATGGCCAGCCATTGGCCGTCCGGTGAATAATCCATCGAAGTGATGACCGGTGGTCGAGTGTAGATCGGGGGATGGTCCTGATCGAAAGTGTGGACGGCATCCGTCGGGGTATCATTGGTTGCGCCTTCGGAAATCCAGCGGCGGATCAATTCAATCTCGTCGGCGCTCAGTGGATCGCCTTTCTTGGGCATTTCAGCTACCCCGTCGACGGGAGTGATCAATTCCAACAGATAACTTTTCTCAGGTGCTCCCGGAATAATCGCCGCTGTCTCGCTTTCACCTCCCTGCAGAAGACTTTCGAAAGATGTCATCGCGTAGTCACCCGACGCCTTGGCAGCTTGGTGACACCCATGGCAGTTGGCCTGAAAAAGGGGCCGCACCTGGTGGTAGTAACTTACCGTGTCGCCCTCCGGAACTGATGTGTCGTTGTCACTCCCCAGGACACGAGTTGCCAGGAGCATGAAGATGATCAACCAGAAGCAACGGGGCATGAAACCATCCCTTGGTGTTGAGAGTCAGGAGATAACAGTCAGGCCTGCATTCAACCTGTCAGTGGAAGCCATTATCTTGAACTGTTGAAGGTTATAATTCAAGAGGTTTTCGGGGCGTAACTGGCGAGGAGCATGTGTAGAATGCGAAATTGGGAAGGACTCGTCTGAGGCTCTTCCTGGTGATGATCTGCACGGCCTATCGTAGAACTTGGTCGCCCGCGGTTCCAATGAGTTCTTGCGAACCGTGTGTTTGCAGATTGTGGCTTGTTTTCTGGCGGTATAATCGAGGTCCTTCGGAATGGCGGGACGAGTTGATTTTACATGAGGAACGAACATGATGGTACCATTTAAAGCGTTGACGGATTTTTTTCGTGAAGTTGGCGCCGACCAAGTGGAGCACACGGAAAAGACTTATTTGGCTCATGCAATCAGCGTTTACAACGACTTGAAAGCGTGGGGTTGTGAGGAGGAACTGGCTCGTGTCGGCATCTTTCACTCGGTTTATGGCACGGCATCGTTCCAGGGTTTTACGCTTGCGCTGGACCGTCGTGGGCAGGTTCGGTCTTTGGTCGGCGAACGTACTGAACGTTTGTCGTATTTCAATTGTGCGATGCAACTCGAACACTTCGATGCGCAGATTGAGAATCCGCAGGGACCCTACACACTGTTCGATCGATTCACGGAAACGGAAATTTCAATTTCGGACGAGGAATTTCATGATCTTTGTGTGGTGCATCTGTGCGATTGGTTGGAGCAGGTGGAGCGTTGGGGGAATTGGGGCCATCGTCGTGAAGCGTACCGCGTATTAGCCCTGCGTCTGGGGGAAGTGGCTCTGGAATCTTACGACCGGGTATTTGCCAATGAACCCGCCGCCAATTCCCACTGAATGGGCAGTGAGATCTTGCGGTCGGTAGTTAGTGGCGCCAGCTTGCAGCGCGGTTTTTTAGTGAAAGAGCATGAGATTGTCGCAACGCGTTTGTCCCGTGCGGCGAGAACATGTCACCATCCCGATAGGTTTCGGGCACGGCAAACCCGGGAAACGCCATCCCATTGGTATTTCCGGCAGCGCTTTATCCGTGTCTAGCCGGAGGAAACGGAACCGATCAACCTTTGGGCGAACTGCCAGACAATCCACATGTTGCACGCTGCAACGGGGAGGCCGGCGAGAACGCAAAGTGGCTTGCGATTTGACTTTTGGACGGGCACAAGACTCAAGGAAACACCGACTGCAATACTGACCAGCAGTGCACAGGGTGCGATCCACTGAAAACTGAGGATGGGTCCCCCGGTCACCGCATCCCAGAACGAGATCAGAAATGCAACGGTGCAACCGTACCACGTGCCGAAGACTGCGCCGAAAGGGGTGGCAAACCGTACAAAGAATGCCAGAAAGAAGATTGCGAACAAGGGGGCTACCAGCAGATTTAAGGTCCGTTGTGACATCTCCAAAATGTTGCCCGGTACATGTTGCACGAGCATGGCCAGAGCAATGATCACAAAGCCCATGGCCAGAGTTAGATTCCGTGAGAGCCGCAAACCTTCGGCGTCGGTGGGTTGCCGGCCCGAGAAGCGACGAATAAAGTCGGTGATGATCACGGAAGCCGCAGAATTCAGCCCCGAATCCAAACTGGACATGACCGCCGCAAACATTGCCGCCACGACGAGTCCTGCCACTCCCGGTGGCAACTGGGTGGCAATGAAGCGGGGGAACAACTGGTCACCCTGGCCGACCAGATCAAGACCAGTATCTCCGGATTGCTGTCGATAGAACCCCAGGACGGCAAGTCCCACCAGGGCCAGCATGGCCATCGTCGAAACATCGGCAATGATGTTCACCAGGAACGAACGCCTCGCCGCCTGCTGACTACCGGTGGCCATGAAGCGTTGGATGGCCGTCTGGTCGGAACCGGCCGTGCAGACCCAATACAGCGCACCGCCGAGGATGGTGCCGAACCATGTGACTCGAACAGTGGGGTCCCATGAGAAGATTGGCTGTGATTGCCAGTGCGGTTCCCACTCTGTCGGAAACCAGCTGAATCCCCCGGATTCCCAGGTGACCATGGCGATTGTCAACAGAGCGCCACTGAACAAGAGGATGAATTGGACGACATCGGTGGTGACCACGGCTTTCAGCCCGCCCAGTGCCGTGTATCCGACTGCCAGGATGCCGCATAGGAAAACGGTCAGTGGCACAGCCCATTCTGCCTGCTCGTCACTTAACGCGAGCAGTCCCACGACGGCCACCGAAGCCACGCTGATCATGACTCCCATCCAGGTGAGTCTCAATGCCAAAAACATGCTCGCCGCCAATAGCCGTACACCCAATCCGAGTTTCGATTCCAAGAGTTCGTAGGCGCTGGTGATTTGGTGCCGCATGATGACCGGCAGCAACCAGTAACCCACGACAAAGTAGACAATGGGTGAGGCCAGCACTCCCAAGCCGATGACGGGGCCTTTAGCAATCATTTCGCCCGGTGTGGCCAGATAGGAGATGGTACTGAGCAGGGTGGCCAACAACGATATTCCGACCGCGGTCGAGTTGAGGGATCTTCCACCCACAAAAAAATCCTGGGAGGAACGTTGACGTCGCGCATAATAAATGCCCATCAGGACCATCACGACTCCGTAGCCCACGATGACGGCCCAGTCCAGCGTTGTGAGTCCTTCTCGAGTCATTTGGAGATCCTCATCCTGGTAGGAGATGAATCAGCCAGCGCTGACGCCTCTCAAGTGGCGCCGTGGCGAGGTGAGCCGATCCTGTCCGGCAGGTGCGTAGAACGTGAAGAAAAATTTGTAGAGCTTTTCAAGCGTCGTGTCATCTCAATCGCAGCTTGTGTCGAATTGACATTTGTCCCGTAAAGTTTCCCGTTTATAGAACTTGCAACTTGAGATTGCAATCGAGGGTACACGAAGTTCCAACCGGTCTCCGGTTGGCTGTGGACAATCTTCGCGCTCGATCTGGCCACCGTTGTCAGTTTCGCTACGTGAGAGATCTGCTGCTGCCGCGGGAGACTCGACACCGGTTGTGACCCGGATCGCCGTATGGTAAACCCGACTGCACATTGCCGGCTCTACGGATTGAAAATGCTGACGCGATTGGTCCTTGCTCGCCTCCTTCCGTCCAGCCAGTCACCCCAGGAAAGATCCCACCGATGAATTGGACTCCGCTGATTGTGACGGTGACCTGCGACCCCCAGTTGCAGGATCCCTTGAATCCTCGCTGCGATGAACTCAAAACCGTTGATGCAATTGCCAAAGAGTACAAGGATGCCAACCTGGCCGGCGCTGCCATGGACCATATCCACGGGATTTACTCACGTGATCCGGTGGTTCAGCCGGATGGCAGGCAACTGCAAATTCCTGATTTGGAAGCCACCACGGCCATTGTGGAACAGATTCAGGCGGAGTATCCGCAGGTCGGCATCCAACAGGGTCTGGCCAGTATGCGGCCCGAGCAGAAGTTGAAGTTGTGGGAAGCGATCAAACCGGACATGAGCTCCTTGAATCTGAACTCGCACGATGAGTACTTTGATCCCTATCCACGCGAAGTACAACCCATCAGCTGTTACTCGGTCCACCCGATTAATGAATTACGGCAGTATTTCCAGTGGGCCAGGCAGCACGGCGTGAAGCCCGAACTGGAATGTTTCGACACGGGCGCATTTGACGCGGTCAGAATCATTCGAGATGGCATCTTTTGGACCGATGACGGCCAGATGGAAGAGGAACAGGGACTGCTCGCGGATCCACTTTGGGCCACGTTTTTCTTCGGTTGGCCCGGTCAAAGTTGCCAGCCCATGACCGATTTGGCGCTGTTCAATCAGATCTACCATCTTCCGGATCGTATGAACTGGTCCATGTCCTGTATGTCTCGCTGTCCGAAAGAGTATTGGGCACAAATCAATCGTGGTGTGTTGCAGAATGGCCACATTCGCGTTGGCTACGAGGATTGCGGCAGGCACCCCGATGGATCTTACGCAACGTGCAACGCGGATCTGGTCGACAGTGTGGTGCAAATGGCCAAGCGCGTAGGGCGTCCCCTGGCCAGCGCTGAGGAAGCGCGAGAAATCATCGGCCTTTGCAGTGCACCCTGATTTGGAGGGAACCGTTGCAACATGAAAGCAGCAGTTTTACGAGAATTCGGTAAACCGTTGTCTGTGGAGCAAGTGGAATTGCCGGAGCCGGATGAGGAGGACGTGTTGGTCCGGATCCGGGCTTGTGGTGTTGACGGAACCGATCTCAAGCTCATGCAAGGTTTTGGCTACCGTCCTGATCTCCCGTTCGTTACCGGCCACGAACCCTCCGGAGTTGTCGAACGAGTCGGCAGCCGTGTCAGGGTTTTCGCCCCCGGGGATCGTGTGATCACCCACAATTTTTCCGTCTGCGGAAAATGCTCGCTTTGCCTCTCGAACCGGGCGAACATTTGCCCCTACATGACCGCGGTACTGGGTGCCAGAAACCTGCCAGGCGGTCACGCTGAATTCCTTCGTGTGCCCGCTCGACAATTGGTAACGATCCCTGATGGCATTTCCTGGGCGGACGCCGCCGTGTTGACTGATGCGGGCATTACGGCTTTTCATGCAATCGATCGTGCCAGCCTCCGGCTGGGGGAAACCGTGCTGATCACGGGCGTTGGCGGTGTTGGTTCCTATGCGGTTCAGTTCGCGAAACTCTCCGGTTGTTTGGTGATTGCGGTCGACGTGACCCGGGAAAAACTGGATCGAGCTCTTTCTTTGGGCGCCGATTTCGTGGTCGACGGGACACAAGCGAATGTCGTTGAAGAAGTTCGCCGGCACACTCAGGGTTGGGGGGTCGATTGCAGCGTGGACATCGTGGGAAATCTGGATACGCTGGGCTGGGGATTGGAGGCACTTCGCAACGGAGGCCGACTTGTCGTGGTGGGATACACGCCCGACGAATATCCGCTGAGCGGAATGCGGATGGCGCAGAAAGAGCTGCAGATTATAGGTTCGCGTTGCGGCCGTAAACAGGATTTGATGGACGTGGCCCAACTCGTGGCCAGTGGCGCCACCAAGTCCATCGTTACCGACCAGCTTCCTTTGGACCAGATCAATGAAGCACTCCATTTGTTGCAAGCCGGAAAAGTGCTCGGCAGGATGGTTTTGCAGGTAAGTGACTGAGGCGCCGGATGCATGCCGACACTCTCGGTGGATCAGGTGCAGGCTATCGCAACTTCTGCACTTCGCAACGCTGGTGAACTTATCGCTTCGCTTACAATCCGTGCTGCTGTTTTCGGGTTCGGTCTGCTACCTTGTCCCATTCCCGGTTCCTCACCGTTGGATCGACTCCGATGATTAAAGCACCTCCGACCACCTTCTGGCAACGTTTTCGTTTCATCGGTCCTTCCTTGATCCTCACCGCCACTCTGATTGGTTCTGGCGAACTGATTGTGACCACGACCTATGGCGCGCAAGCTGGTTTCAAGGCCCTGTGGTTGATTGTTGCGGCGTGTTTTCTGAAGGTGGCGATCCAGGAAGCGCTGGGACGCTACACAATTTCATCGGGCGACACGTCGCTGGTTGCCCTGAATCGTTTACCCGGTCCCCGCTGGGGCGCTGGCTGGGCGGTTTGGATCTGGTTCATTTGCGTGATCTTGGGTGCCGTTCAACTAGGCGGAATTGCCTTGACCGTAGGGGAATGCCTGCAGGTGACCTGGGGAGGTGTTTCCGCCCGCTGGTGGGCCCCCTGCGTGTGTGCTGTCTGCTGGGCCATTCTCTGCACCGGCCGTTATCAGGTGGTGGAAAAAACATCCGTGGTGCTGGTCAGCCTCTTTTCGATTTCCATCATCGGGTCAGCGATCAGTGTTCAATGGACACGATTCACGATTTCCTGGTCACAGATCCTGGAAGGATTCTCCTTTCAACTGCCGCATGCCGAGGATTTTATCGAGGGAGGCAGTGCGCTGGCGGTCATTGCCGTCGTGGGACTCAGCGCGACAGAGATTATCTACTATCCCTACTGGTGCCTTGAAAAAGGGTACGCACGTTTCACCGGTCCGAATGATGACTCGGAAGAATGGTTACAGCGAGCCAGGGGGTGGATTCGTGTTATGCAGTTAGACTGCTATTTCGCCATGGTTGTGTACACCGTCACGACGATTGCTTTCTACCTGCTCGGAGCTGCCGTGTTGCATCCGCAAGGCATCGTGCCGGAGGGAACCCAGGTCATCACGACCTTGTCGGCAATGTACACCGCTACTTTTGGTGTCGGTGCCTACTGGGTTTTTATCACCTGCTCGTTCCTGGTGTTGTTTTCGACGCTTTTTGTTTCGATTGCATCGTACGCACGGTTACTTACCGACTGCCTCGGGTTGATGAAGTTCATCAGGATTCCTGACGAATTCTCTCGTCGAAAATGGGTGCAACGGTTTCTGGCGTTCACGGCGTTGTTGTTTGCCACGGCATCGCAACTCAGTCGGGACAACTTTCCTCCACTGGTCATGATCATCGCGGGGGTGATCCCGCTTACTTTCCTGTTCTTGATTGTTTCTTTCACCGTGCTCTATCTCAAATACACACGTCTGGATCACCGGCTGCAACCGACCTGGATACTGGATGTGTGGTTGTGGGCATCTATTTTGCTGACCCTGGTGATGACGGTCTATGCGCTGCGACCGTTTATAGATTATCTGAGCTAACCGCCCGCAGTCTCAATCTTCTTCATTGAGCGAGGCCAGCATCTCTCGTATGTAGGGAATCTTTTCCTTCGAACCCCAGATCGGGAGGGGATAAAGAAATAAATCCAGCATCCTGATAAGCGGATGTCTCGCCGTGCCCGGACAACGCCTTCCATTGCACAGCAAACTCGACATGGATTCCCAACGTGAAAGGGTACACTTCAATCAGAAGATCGATTTCAGGTTCTGCGGCGTATTGAGACGGTTGTTGCAGCGGGTTCACCGTGTCGTCCAAAATTCTGCCGAAGAGTTGTTGTTCGCTGGCTCCGGTATGGACACCGTGACTCCTCCCGAGAGATGTTTGATGTTTGCTGGACAGTGGCAAGCCGCGAAGTTGTCTGCGACAGGGAGATTGGAACTGAATTGTCGGCCGTTTGTCACTGATGATGGGATCCGCTGCATGCACACTTGTCATCGATTCACGTTCAGGTAACATGGGTCCGGGACTTGATATGCTGGAACCCGTTGTACATTTTCGAGAAAAGCTGCGTGCCGGTCAGTTGTGTGTCGGCTGTGGAATCACCATGGCCGACCCGGTGATTTCGGAGGTGATTGCTCCCAGCGCCGATTTTCTCTGGATCGACACGGAGCACTCCCATTTGGATTTACAAACGGTCCTGGCCCACTTGATGTCGGCCCGGATTCGCCAGGTGCCGGCCTTTGTCCGGGTTCCGGATTCCCAAATCGCTTCCATCAAGCCCGTGCTGGACATCGGGGCAGGTGGTGTGGTCGTTCCCCAGATCCAATCAGCGGCTGAAGCACGTCACGTGGTCGAAACATGCCGCTATGCGCCCCTTGGTAAACGTGGCATCGGTCCCAGGCGAGCCTCCGACTACGGACGCTTGGACCTCGTCGATTATCTTACGCTGGCCAATGAGCAGTTGTTTGTCTCGGTCCAGGTCGAAAACGTGGATGCGCTGGCCCAGATCGACGACATCGTTTCCATCGAGGGACTTGATTCGGTGGTGATTGGCCCGGTCGATTTGTCGCATTCCCTCGGGTATACCAAGCAGTTGGATCATCCGCGGGTCGTGGAAGCGATGCAAACGATCATCGACAAGACCCGGACGGCGGGGAAGTTGGCGGGAATGGGCATGTCTGCCGACAAACAGTTTGCCGCGACTGCCGCTCGCATGGGAGTGCAGTGGATCCAGTGCGGTGACGACTTTGAGTACATGGCCCAAGGCGTCGAGGAGTTGTATCCGCAAATTCGCAACTTGCCCACGGCCTGACCAGATGCTGACACCATCGGCAGCGGCGCCGGAGGCAAGCTTGCAGCGACCTGGTCGGTCCCTTGGCTGGATCGCCTGTTGTCCTGGCTGGCGATGAGTGCCATTTGTGTGATCATTGCGATCATCACCTCGTTGTCGCGCGACCAGTTGCTCACGGTCGGGCTGTCACTCGTGGCGACTGCCATCTTGCACAATAGTGCAGGGTACGTGTTGGGTTATGCTGGGGCAAGGCTCGTGGGACTGGATGAATCGACGCGCCGAACGGTGGCCATCGAGGTAGGTCTGCAAAATGGCGGCATGGCGTCGGCCCTGGCAGTGAATACTTTACAGAGTGCCCAGGCGGCGATGGCCCCTGCCATCTTTGGTCCCTGGATGAACATTCGGGTTCGATGCTTGCATCCTGGCGGATCACGCGACCCGCCGAGACATAGCAGGAGACTGGAGAAACAGAATAAAGTGAGTGCGTTCTGCTTGCGTTCAAGGCCGCCGCGTGAAGTTTTACCGGGAAGATCGTTGGTTTGACCAGGTTTCCGTTACGGGGCGGAGGAACCTTTCCACAGGGGCCGCGCGAAGCGATCGGGTCGATGCAACTCGGACGTCGAGTGGCCCGGGCGGTCGGTTGTGGACCGTCCGGCGCGTGACAACCGGTTGGTCTTCACTCAAACCAGAAAGAGAAGAGTTCCGCCTGTTGGAGGTTGAATTCCAAGCGGATGGCCTGACCCTGTAGGGCCTGCATGCCGGTCTGGCCCTTCCATTGAAGCGTGTGATCAATCGCATCGCCCTGAAAGGCGTGGCATTGTTGGTGATTCCACCCGGGTAATCTGGCCCCGTCGAACTGGCCGTCGCCACGGCGTACAGACACACTGACAGAACCACCTTCTCTGGTGCGGGCATTGATGTGCAAATTTCCGCCGGGGCACTCGATCGGCTTGGTCAGCATACTGCCATCTTCGGGCGCATCTAACGAAACGAATCCGTCGCGGCGCAGGTTGGCCAAACACAGATGGCTCTCGCCCGGCATGGTCGAAATGTGCAGGTTCTCATGTCCGGTATAGTAAATGCCGAGTTGATCTCCTTGTTCGATCAGTCCTTTGGCTGCATAAACCATCCCTTGATCGTAGGAGCCTGCGGGTCCTGTTTCCAGGAACAGGGGTCGTTCCGGGTGGCGTTCCCAGTGTTTCCCATCCCGGCTCCAGGCAAGTTCCACGTCGATTTGCATGTGTTTTTCATTGTTCCCATTGCGCACCAGTGGCGGACGGAGGTAGAACATGTGCAAAAAACCGATGTAGACGCCCTGATATTTCACGACGGGCATGCAATAGAAAGAGTACGGGTCGAGTTCGTCGGGGATCAGCACGTGTTCGGGTTGGCTCCAATGAATCAGGTCGGCACTCTCCGAGTAGGCGATGCGACGAATTTCACCCGCGTTGATCGGCGGCCGTCGGTAGTACATCATCACCTGACGTTCCGGGTTGTAACAAACATTGTTCGCCGTATCGCTTTGTCCCCGGAAAATTGGATTCTCTTTCTGCTCCCGCCAGTGGACGCCATCGTCGCTGAAGGAGAGACGCAACTCCTGGCCACCAGCGACCAGTTCCGGATGGGGGTCGCGGCCCGCGGGGCCCTCGTGGCAGACCATCATGTAACGACCTTGCTGCTGCCATTGGTGGGGAGTGCGGCTGATTCCGACACTGTCGTAAGTCATTTCTGTTCCGCCCACAAAAACGTTGTTGGCTTTGGTCCCGTCGACCTCGACCAGGTGCAGCACCGGCGCACGCCACTGAATGCCGTCGGTTGACTCGTAGTAGCGACCGCGCGTCAGCCAGTAAAATCCGGGCGGGGTCGGCTGTTTGAATTGCACCGAGGACGAGATCCAGACACGATAGAGCCCCTCCTCGCGGTCGTGATCGACACTGGCATAATTGAAACTTCGGTCCGGGCAAAGTCCCCCCGGCCCGGTGGATAACAATGGGTTTGCCGGATGTTTGCGGGGAGCATGAACCGTTCGGCGACAGGCGCGGCGGTCTTCCACCACGTAATTGTCCATCAATAGTTGCCGTTGATTTCCGACCCGTAGCGGCGTCGTCGGGGTAATGGCATAAGAACCTTGAATGGTCCACTGGTTGCTGTCGGCTTTTACCAATGATGAAGCGGCCACGGCCAGAACCGCCGCCAGGAACGGTGGTCCACAAGAACTGGGTTTCATTTGTTTTCCTCGTGCGGGATCAGTGACTGTTTTCCAGGTGCCAGAACCGGCCCTTGACAATTTTGTCCCGCTTGTACTTACAAAGCGTAAGGAAGTGGTTGGGAGAAATTTCAACGGTGGCAGCCACGGCCGCACTGTAATGGTCCGCTTTCCCGACATCCCGGTAGGCAGGAACCAGAGAAAATTCCTGAGCCTGGTTTAATTGAGTGGTGCCGCCGGCGCTGCCATCGGCCCAGGTGCGACCGCCGTCGAGACTGATGCGGCAAACGTGATCGTTGTCGAAGAATTTCTCTCCAGGTTCTTGGCCGCCCAGACTGACCAGGACCACCATGTTCCGCGGAGTCCACAGCATAGTGAAGCGGTAGCTCCCAAAACCCAGTAAGCTTCCCGGAACCTCCTGGAAGGTCCGTCCGCCGTCGGTAGATTCCAGCAGCAGACCATTCTTGTAGACGTATCTATCCAGTTTGGGTGGATAGGGGACCCCGGTCTTTTTGAGCACCTCTGCGGGATCTTCGCCGGGTAATGTTTTGCGTTGAATTCGCGTTGCCGCCAGGATGTGGTCCGGGTCCTGCGGGTCGACTGCGTAGGCGGTTTCGGTTGCGTGCTGGTGCACCAGGGTCGGATCACCCCAGTTGCGGCCACCATCGGTCGTGCGGATCATGATGTCTCGGACCCCCGGGCGCGTTTGATCCGCCTGCTGATAGTCACTCCAATCCTCGTAGCGCATGCTGGCTGAAAACATCACGGTTCCGTCAGGCCTTTCGACAAGATTCGGATGGCACCAGGCAATTTCGATCATGGTGTACGGGTCACTGGGAGCCGTAGGGGCGAAGCTTGGGAAATTCACCCGGGTGGTTTTCCACGACTTGCCCAGATCTTTCGAGACCGAGACAAATGCGTCCGGAGAATAGATTTCTCCGCCGGCTTTGGGTGGTGCCTGGTGGACGATCCACAGCCGCCCGTCACGAGTTGGCTTAAATCCGGCGATGTGCTGGGGAGACGGTACATCAACGAGATGTACGGGCACCGCTGTCCAGGATTTACCCTGGTCATTGCTCTTCAGCAGTCCGGGATCGGTTGTCGAGGTGTTGATCCAGATGGTCCCATCCGAATCGATTATCATGTTGTACACATCGATCTCGTCATTTCGCGGCGCGATGATGACTTCGTCGTCGATCACAACATTCAGATTTTTGTATTGTAGTTCGCCGGTCACTCCCGGAGATTTCAGCAGCAGGCCGATGACGAGACAGAACAACATTTTCCGGTAGATGGTCACGGGTTGTCTCCTTCAAAAGGTATCAAGCGAAAACTGCTGGCAGCTCGCCGGCGGTGGCACAAAAGTTCGAATGGAAGAGCCACCTTGAACGGCCGGGTGATTGTTAAAGACCAGTGTGCCGGTCACCGGATTTTCTGTTCAGTTTGTCGCCACGCCATTTTCCACCCAGTACGAATATAACTGTGCCTCGCGCGACGTAAAGCGTAAACGGACACTTTGACCTTTCAGGTGTGCCAGGTCTCCGCGGGTCCAATTCACCAGGGTGCCGAGCAGGTCACCCTGCAGGGGCTGCGACTGTGCCGCGACGCGGCCGTGGCTATCGAGCGCCTCAATACGCAGTTCACCCTGTGGGGCATCGACGTTGACAAACAGTTTGTCGCCGTAAAGCTTGAACAGCTTGGTAAGCATCGTCCCTTCCTGTTGCCCTGAATTCAAAGAGATGAACCCGTCGCGGCGCAGCACGGCCAGGCAGACGGCACCCCAATCTGGTTCAGACTGCGAGGGACGACGCCGATACTTGATGCCCGTGTAATAGAACCAGAGCTCATCGCCCCGAATGACCGCCCGAGAAGGTCCCAGTAATTGTGTCAAATCGTAGGCACCGCTGCCGAGGCGGGAAGGACCAAGAAAAGTTTCACGATTCGCAACCCGTTGCCAGTGTTTCAGATCACGACTGCATGACAATTGAATGAGATCGAAACCATCCGTATTATTACCATCTGCCGATGGTCCCGTGGCGTGATACATCACGGGCGTGCCAATGTACAAGGACTCGTAACGGAACACGCCCATGTTGTAGATGTCGACGTTATAGTAGGAAGGATCATCGCTCACCACCTGCTGCAGACTTGTATCAGCGCGGCGAGCTTCAATGTTCTTCAGTCCGATTTTCTGATCCAGATCGTCGGCCTCGAAAATCAACACGGGATCGCTCCAGCTCTCGAAGTCCGTACTGGTTGTCAGCGCCTGGGCGCGTCCGTAGTGACTGCTGGTTTTGACCGTCGCCACAAAAGTTTGTGTCAGGCGGTCGTAGCTCATGTTCGACTCGTCGGCCGAGAGAATCTTGGGCACATTGAGCTTGGTCCACTGTATTCCGTCAGGGCTGACCAGCGGTTCACGACCCCAGGCGTGGCCCAGTCCTTTGAAACGCCGCGCAGGATCCGGATCGTGCGGATCTCGCACGACATTGATGATGAGATTTGCCGGCCAACCAAGACTGGAATCAATCGTGATGTAACTGTTTTTTTGCGACCCGTTGACCTCCACCTGTTCCAGGGTCGGTTTGGTCCAGTGAAGGCCGTCCCGGCTGTGGGCATAGGCAGAGCCCGAATAGTCCCCCGAATTGATCAGCCATATTTTCCACAGGCCGGCTTCCGGGTCCCAGGCGGGAGCACAACGTGTCTGTAGGCTTGTTTCGGCCGGATAGGTGGGCCGGATCACAGCACCCTTCTTGATCGGCTGATGGAGGGTCTGCTTCAGCGAGTCGATCTCGGCGATTCCCGCGTCGTCCAGAAACAACTGCCTTTGCCCGGGGACAACCTCAAACGCCAGATCCTGAGCCGTGGTGGTGGTCACCAGACACATCAGCAGAGCCCCCAAGATGAATTTGCACGGAGGGCATTGCACGGTCAGATGAGTCATGAAAACAGGGCCTGAACGCCCCCGGTTGGATGAAAGATTGCAGCGGGAAATCTTGATAACAAGAAGCACGTGGAGTATAACCGTTCGAGGTTGCGCCGATCAAGCATTGACGGCGCCTGGTTCAGAATCGATCATGACCCGATGGTCAGTTGTTTCCGCAGCAAGTGGGTCCCCTGTTCCTGTGAACCCGGCGAAGGTCGGTGGATCAGGTGTGGGGATTACATTGCGGGACTCGTCAGATTCTGATCACGGTGCCACCATGTGACTTGATTCCACAGGTGTGTAAATAAAGGTTTCATTGGGACGGAAATTCAACATGCTCATTCTTCTTTCTCCTTCCAAAACGTTGAATGCCGATCCTTCACGGCCCCGGAAAGCATTTTCGAAACCAGAGCACCTGGACCGTTCTCAAGAGCTGATGCAATTGTTGCGGCGACTGAGCAACAAACAGTTGCGTGCGCTGATGGATATCAGCGACAAACTTGCCAGCCAGGTGGAGGGTTACGTCAAGAATTGGAAGACACCTTTTACCGACAAGAACTCCGCGCCGGCCATGCTGACGTTTCAGGGCGATGTGTACGAGGGGCTGTCTGCGGATCGATTCAAGGCCCGCGACTTGGATTTTGCTCAGCAGCATCTGCGCATTCTTTCCGGCTTGTACGGTGTTCTACGGCCCCTGGACCGGATGCAGCCCTATCGCTTGGAAATGGGTTGTCCGTTGGCAAGAAAAACGGGCCCCAAAGGCGCACAGTTCGACAACCTCTACCAGTTCTGGGACAGTACAATTCGTTCCAGTGTGACCAGCGCACTGGCGGATCAAAACGACCCGGTACTCATCAACCTGGCGTCCAATGAGTATTTCAAAGCGGTGCAGGCCAGGCAGTTGGAGGCTCAGATCGTCACGCCGGTTTTCAAGGATGCTAAAAACGGCAGTTACAAAGTGATCAGCTTCTTTGCCAAGAAAGCCCGTGGGCAACTGGCACGCTTCATTCTGCTCAATCGCTTGAAAAAACCCAGTGACCTGCGTGCCTTTGACGAGGACGGATACAATTACAACCGGTCCCTGTCCACGGCCAGTGAAATCGTTTTCACACGGGGATAAGCGGTGATGCAAGGTCCTTTTTAGTCATCACGGCCACCCAGTAGACCCGATCGCATTAAGAAGTAGATCAGGGTCAGCAGTGTACTGATGACCGCAGCCACGTAGGTCATGGCGGCAGCGTTCAGAACGCGATCGATGCCTGTTCGTTCGTCGGGAGAGACGATACCCGCCTCGACCACCAGCCGCTTGGCACGTGTGCTGGCGTTGAACTCGACAGGCAAGGTGACCAGTTGAAAGAGCAACACGGCACCGAACATGGCCACCCCTGCGAGGGTCAGGTAGGGATGCACGAACAGGCCGATCGTCATCACGAGGTAACCCAGGCCCGATCCAATGCTCGCCATGGGGACCAAAGCAGTTCGCAGTTGCAGCGGTGCGTAATTTTTGGCGTGTTGTATGGCATGTCCCGCCTCGTGACAGGCGATACCAATCGCGGCGATCGACGGACTCGAGTAGACCTGTTCGGAGAGGGCAAGTTCCTTGGTCGCCGGGTTGTAATGATCGCTTAGAAATCCACTGGTGGGCTTGACCTGCACGTCGGAAATTCCAGCTCGGTTCAGCAGTGTCTGGGCCGCTTGTGCGCCGCTCATCCCACTGCGGGAACGAACCTTGGAGTAACGTCCGAAAGCGGACCGGACTGCCAGGCTGGCGGCTCCTGAAATCAAGAGACCCGGTAACATTACCAACAATAAGTACATCGGATCAAATATCATCTTTTTTCTCCTTCACTTGGTCGCAGTCCGAATCGGGACGCTGTCAAATCGGCGGTCAGCTTCCCCTCATGTTAGTTCGAGCAACCGGCATGCCGATCAGCGTAAATTGTAGTCTTTGCATCCAAAGTAGGCCAAATTTCTTACCGGCTTCTGATGATGGTGGGAATGGTTGGAACTATAGACTGGTTTGTGGTTTGCGGGAACACGTCAGCGCAGGTTGTGAGCAAAAAGCGACCTGTCCGGGGATTCATTTTTCGACAGGGGGCGTGGCGCGGTTGCTTGCTAGCTTGTAGCGGTGATGCGGCAACGAACCCTGCTTCAAGTCTCTCCCCTGTTACGAACCACCGCATTGGCTGAAAATCCCAGCAGATACCGTAGCGTGGGGGACATTTTTTCGGCTTGCTCCGGTGATATAAGGGGCCGAAAGTCGGAATACGGTTTGACCCACGAACGGCAGAAGTAGCAGAGCGCGGCACGACGCGGCGTGTTCGTGACGTTCTGACCCGGCTTATGCCACAAGCTCGAATACCAGATGGCCATCGATCCGGCCGGTCCCGTCACGGCAACTTCGTCCTCTATTTCACCGCGCTTCCACTTCGGTTTCTTAAGAGATCGGTGACTGCGTGGAACGACGCGTGTGGCTCCATTTTCAAGGGTGAAATCGTCAACCATCCAGATGCATTGCAACGTCAAGGGAATTTCCGGCAACGGTTCCGGCAATTGTCCCAGTGGTACGTCGACGTGCCAGGCGCCATTGTCCGTGTGTGGGCCAATGCTATTGAGGCTCATGTCGGACAGCACACAATCGTCGCCCAGGACACTGCGAGCGAGCCGCAACAGCAGGGGGTCCTCCAGCAGCCTGGCAAAGATTGGTACGGTTGGAGTTGCCGAACTGACGTAAACGGTGCTGCCGTGTCCTTCAATTTCCGGCCGGGGAAGGAAATTCTTCAATACGCTTTCAACGGGCACGGGCCAGGGCGTGCCGTAGTTCTGTGCCCGGTTATAGCGCACCAGTCGCATGACACGGTCTAATTCACTTGACGGCGCCGTGGAGTACATCTGGCGCAGGTACTTGTCAATTTGTGCGTCGTCAGAATGAGCCGCGCCGTCTCCCGGATCGTAGGGTGCGGTGCGTTGCTGCTCGAACTGCTGCTCCATTTCCATTTGAAGCTCTTCCAACTCGTCCGAGGTCAGTAATCCCTCGATCACCGTGTACCCGTCCAGTTCCAGTTTTTCGATCGCCGATGCGATGTCGATTGACCTGCCTGCCGTTGTCATCATCTACTCCTTGCTCGACGATCGTTGTTTCAATCTTGGTTAGATAGTACGGGTTCGTTGATAGTTATTTTCTGAGACAGAGCAGCGACTGCAAAGTGAGAAGTATCGCAGGTTGAAACGCACACGCAAAATCAAAAATAATTTTGGGATAGCACACAATTTCCAACGAACATACGACCGGGCATCGTCAAAGTCAAGAACTTGGCGCAAGTCCTGCCCGTTCTCCCACCAGGAAGGTGTTGTCCAGTCAGGGAATTTGGGCAGACAGTTAGTGGTTCGAACGTCACCCCGGTTAGGCGAAACAGTTGATAAAGTGTACAGGCAAGACTATGCTGGTTGGGCTGAGACTGCGGGACATAGAGCTGGAGACATGGGG
>Ga0310123_10000810_pt1 | contig 27424 bp, 24 predicted proteins | sample CB6_AW_1057_MG_FD_203505 | JGI IMG/M metagenome (GOLD analysis project Ga0310123, IMG submission 203505) | Marine microbial communities from Western Arctic Ocean, Canada - CB6_AW_1057 | ecosystem: Environmental > Aquatic > Marine > Oceanic | place: Canada: Western Arctic Ocean | collected... | reverse complement strand
CTGTGACGGCGGGTTCTCGCGCACGTCTTCGATGAATCATTGATGAGTCATCACCGCGTCCGAAATTTTTCCATCATCGCTCACATCGACCACGGCAAGTCGACGCTTGCCGACCGGTTACTGGAAGCGACCGGCGCGTTGCGCCCACGCGAGATGGAGGCCCAGGTGCTCGACAGTATGGACCTCGAGCGCGAGCGTGGCATCACCATCAAGGCCCAGACGGTCAGGTTGTCGTACACCGCCAATGACGGTCAGGTGTATGTATTAAATCTGATCGACACCCCAGGTCATGTGGATTTTTCCTACGAGGTAACTCGGTCGCTTGCGGCCTGTGAAGGTGCGCTGCTTCTTGTTGACGCCTCACAGGGTGTCGAAGCTCAAACGGTCGCGAACGCCTATCTGGCCGTCGATAGCAATCTCGAAATCATTCCAGTGATCAACAAGACCGATTTGCCGGGGGCGCAGGTCGAGGCGGTGGGACTGCAGATCGAGGACCTCGTCGGCCTCGATTCGTCATCCACGATTCTGGCCAGTGCCAAGGAGGGGAAAGGGGTCCCGGAAATCCTGGAGGCCATCGTCACACGCATTCCACCGCCCCAAGGCCAACCCGACGCCCCACTCAAGGCGCTGATTTTTGACTCGTGGTATGACGAATATCGAGGAGTGGTTGTACTGATTCGTGTCATCGACGGCGAGATTCGTCCAAAGATGCGGGTGCGGTTCGTTGCGTCGGCGCTGGACTACGATGTCGATCAGGTCGGCATCTTCTCGCCAAAGCCGGTCCCGGTGGAGAAGCTCGGCGTTGGAGAAGTGGGCTTTCTCATCGTTGGTATCAAGAACGTCGGTGACGCCAAGATCGGTGACACGGTGACCGAAAGCGCCCGGCCGACGTCTGATCCGATGCCCGGCTTCATGGAGCTGAAGCCGATGGTCTTTGCTGGGCTGTATCCGGTCGATAGCCACCAGTATCCCGAACTACGTGAGGCACTGGAGAAACTTCGACTCAACGACTCCTCGTTCTTCTTTGAACCTGAGACCTCCGCGGCGCTTGGGTTCGGCTTTCGGTGTGGATTTCTCGGGTTGCTACACATGGAGGTCGTGCAGGAACGGCTCGAGCGAGAGTTCGATATGTCGCTGGTTACCACAGCACCGGGCGTGCTGTATCGGTTGACCACGACCGACGGCCAGGTGACGGAGATCGACAGTCCCGCCAAGCTCCCGGACGCAGGCAAGATCGCCAAGGTCGAGGAGCCGGTGATCACCGCAATGATCCTGACACCCGCCGACTATGTGGGTGCCGTCCTGACGCTCTGCCAGGAAAAGCGTGGGGTACAGAAGGCACTCGAATACCATGCGTCGAATCGGGTCATGATCTCCTACGAACTTCCGTTCAACGAGGTCGTACTCGACTTCTATGATCGGCTCAAGACGATCTCACGCGGGTACGCCTCGCTCGACTATCATGTGACTGGCTTCTGGGAATCGCCGCTCGTGCGGCTTGATCTTCTGGTCAATGGTGAACCGGTCGATGCGTTGTCGGTGATCGTCCATCGGGATACGGCGTTTCATCGTGGCCGCACGTTGGCGACGAAGATGCGTGAATTGATCCCGCGTCAGATGTTCGACGTGGCGATCCAAGCGGCAGTTGGGACCCGTATCATCGCTCGCGAGACGGTCCGCGCATTGCGTAAGAACGTTCTGGCAAAATGCTATGGAGGCGACATCACCAGAAAACGAAAGTTGCTCGAGAAACAAAAGGAAGGTAAGCGCCGCATGAAGAGGGTCGGTCGAGTGGACATTCCACAAGAGGCCTTTCTGGCCGTTCTCAAGATTGGGACCGAGTGATGTCGCCGGCGACGCCATTTCGCAAGTCGGCGCTTCGCGAGTACTTCGAGTCGATCGTCATCGCGGTGATCCTCGCGCTCTTCATCAGGACGTGGATCGTACAGGCCTTCAAGATCCCAACCGGCTCGATGGAGAACAACCTCCTCATCGGCGACCATCTCCTGGTCAATAAGTTTGTTTTCGGTCCAGCATCTACCAGTCTGGAGCAAGCCCTGGCGCCTACGACGACGGTGCGGCGCGGTGACATCCTTGTGTTTAAATATCCACAGGAACCGGAGCGCGACTTCATCAAGCGGGTGATCGGATTGCCGGGTGAAACTCTCGAGGTTCGCCAGAAGCAACTGTATATCGACGGAGTGAAACTTGAGGAACCGTATCTTCAGGGCCAGATACCGGTGGTTGAATCCGGGGTGATCGCCCTCGACCGTCGCGACAACTTTGGCCCGATCGCCGTCCCTCATGGCCACTACTTCATGATGGGGGACAACCGGGACAATTCAGAGGACAGCAGGTTCTGGGGCTCACTCCCAGACGCCTACGTCAAGGGCAAGGCGATGATCATCTACTGGTCCTTTGAGGACTCACGCCCTCTCGTCCCTGACACCGGCCCCGGCGCGACCGTCCGTCGAGTTGGTTCGGTCTTCCTGCACTTCTTCAGCGGCACCCGCTGGAGCCGGATGTTTCAGAAGGTGACGTAGTGCCCGAGCGCGGGCGCATGGGTCAGTGGGGACGGGCTCCGAAGATTGCCCTGCCAACTCGAACGATGGTCGAGCCCTCCTCGATGGCGACCTCGAAATCGTTACTCATTCCCATCGACAGTTCCCCCAGCATCTGTGGGTCCACTCCATCCCGAATCAGACTGTCGCGTAACTCGCGTAGACGTGCAAAAAATGGTCTCGCTTGCTCGGCGTCCGTTGACCATGGCGGGAGCACCATCAACCCACACATCGTGACCGCCGTGCATTCGCGAGCGGCGTCGAGAATCCGGCGAGTCTCGTTGACCGACGCTCCGTGTTTCGTGGCCTCGCGTGCGAGGTCGACCTGGACCAGGAGTTTGGGAGCGGTCTCGGCTGCTTGGGCGGCGTCCTCGAGTCGTGTCAGCAGCGCGAGGCTGTCGACCGAATGGATCCAGTTGAAAGCCAGGGCGGCTTTCCGCGCCTTGTTCGACTGCAGATGGCCAATCAGGTGCCACGTGATCGGGAGCCGGCCCTCCGCGTTGATCGCGTCCATCTTTTGCACCGCTTCCTGGACTCGATTCTCACCGAGATCGACCAGACCAGCAGTGACCGCGGCCCGCGCGGTCTGCGTCGCAAATTTCTTGGACACGGCAATGAGTCTGATCGACGAAGGCTCACGGCCAGCTCGCAACGCGGCGAGTGCGATCCGGTCCTGGACCCGGCCGACGTTGGTGGCGATTGTGTCAGCGCCGTTGGTGTCGGCTGGCACGAGTGGTCTTAGGGTTGGATGTCCTCGAGACGCTGCCGAACCTCGGCCACGAACTCTCCCTCCGATGCCAACTGGAGATACCGTTGAAGAGGGGAACGTGCGAGGTCGTCGCGACCCGATTGCTGCAGCGAAAGACCAAGCCAGTAGTATGTCACCGCCAGCGTTGCATCCAGCTCGACCGCAGCTTCGAACCGTCCGATCGCGTCGGCAACATTGCCGGCGTTGAGAAACGTGACGCCGCGCGCTACTACATCCTCGGCCTGTGCACGGCGGACCGACACCCGCTCGAGAGCAAGTCGATTGGCCTCGCTGCGGGCGTTGGCTGCCTCGGCTGCCCGACCTTGACGCGTGTAGATGCTAGACAGCCCATAGTACGCCGCTGCGTAGTCATCGCGGACTTGGAGCACGCTCTGAAACTCGGCTTCAGCGTCGGCGAAGCGATCGAGCTCGGTGTACGCGATCGCCAGATTGTAGTGGCACTCCAGGCAGGTCGGGCTGAAGTCCAGGGCGTTCTGGAAGGCGTCGATCGCGGCTTCATGATCGCCAGATCGGCTGGCCTCGATTCCGGTCGAAAACGCTTGTGAAAGGGCTTCGCGATCACCCGCCTCCGCCAGGTACGAGGCCACCCGTCGACCGGGTGCCAGTTCGAAGTTCACAGAAACCGTGTGGCGATCGCCAACCCTGATCCGGAAGACATCACTGCCCAGCTCTTCCTTTGTCGCGCTGATGGTGTAGAGACCGTCAGCCAGTCCGCCGTATGTGTACTGCCCGTCACCGGTGGTCTCGGTCTCTTCGGTCGTCGCTGAGTCGAAGCTGTTCACAATCACGGTTGCCTCGGCAACCGGGCGACCTAGTTCATCGACGACGACGCCACGGACGGAACCGCCGGGTTGAGCCAACACAAGGTTCACTGGTAGCAGCAGCAGTCCAGCAACGGTCAGCGCACGACGAATGAGAGCAAACATTGGTTTCAGTCTATCGCATAGTCCACGTCGTTCGCACCCGAACCTTTTGACTTCTGATCAGAGGAGTTGGCAAGGAATGTGGCGATGTCTGAGAGATCGTGAGTGATCGGGGCCGGGGGAAGGCTAGCCAGAAACCGCCGTCCGTACCCCTTCGTTCGGACACGGGGGTCAAGCAGTGCCAGCACCCCACGGTCCTGACGATGACGGATCAGTCGCCCCAAGCCTTGGAGCAGTGTCAGAATCGCGAGTGGTACCTGATACTCATCAAACGGATTACCCCCTCGTGCCGCGATCGCCTCCATCCGAGCCGCGGTAATCGGATCTCCTGGGGAGGCGAAGGGCAGCTTGTCGATCACGACGCAGCTGAGGGTTTCACCGGCGACATCGACACCCTGCCAGAAGCTCGACGTTGCGAGGAGCACCGCGTTCGGCGTCGTCCGAAACTCTCTGAGTAGCGTGGTTCGAGGGGCTGTTCCCTGGACGAGCAACGGATACGGGAGCGCTGCTTCCAGATGGCCTCGCACGGCACGCAGGTTGGCGTAGCTCGTAAACAGCACGAAGGCCCGACCCTCCGTGACCGCCAGCAGCTGAGTAAGCTCGTCGGCGACCGACAGGGCGAACCGTTCGCTCCGCGGCTCCGGCATCCGTCGTGGCAAATACAGAATGGACTGTTGACGAAAATCGAACTCGGACGGAAGACGCACTTCGAACGCGTGGTCGAGGCCGAGCCGCTCGCGGATGTAGTCGAACGATCCGTCAACGGTCAAGGTCGCCGATGTGAGGATCGACCCGTCAGTACGCTGGAGCAGCACGTCGCGGACGATCGCCGATACGTCGATCGGCGACGCGCGCAAGAAGACAGCCTTGCCCCGGAGCTCCAGGAAGTACACATAGTCGAGGTCGTTCGCGCGTAACAGGAACTTCAGCTGGTCCCGAAGCTCGGCGGTACGCCGAGCTAGTGTCTGTATATCTTCCGAAGGGTTTTCGATTTGGGCTAGAGTTCCCTCGAAGACGCTGAGAGATGCGACGAGTTGACCTGAAGCCTCGTCGGTCGGGGCGAGCGCAGCGGCCGTGACCCGTGTCCGATCGCCGGTCACGCCCAGTCCCATCAGTGACGCGAAGAACGTTTGCGCTCGGTCCTGAATGTCGTCCACGGTCCGATGTGCCTCGCCTGTGGCCAACGGGTCGGCGACCGTGTCGGCCGCGAGCAGGCGGTGTGCGTCGCGCGCGAGCTCGTCGAGCCGGTAGCTGCTGACCGCAACACCGAAGTACTGGGTCGCGACATCTTCGAGTTGATGGGCTTCGTCGATGACGACGTAGCTGCAGCTCGGAATGACCTCGCCGTACGCGCTTTGTCTGACTGCCGCATCCGCGCACAGGAGATGATGGTTCACGATGATGACGTCCGATTCGATGGCGCGCTGTCGCATTCGGGTGATGAAGCAGTCGTCATAGCTTTGACACTCCGACCCGAGACAGTTTTCGGCCGTGGCTGAAATCTCGCTCCAGAGCGCGACATCGTCCGGGAGATCTTCGATTTCGCTACGGTCACCGGTGTCGGTTTGTCCTACCCACTGGTTCACGACCTCTAGATACGCACGTTCGACCGGAGAACGAAGCTCGTCACTGTTGCGCACATCGACGAATCGGTGCAGACACAGATAGTTAGCTCGTCCCTTCATATACGTAGCAGTAAACGAAACGCCAAGCGTGGCCCGCAGGGCGGGGAGATCCTTGTAGTAGATCTGATCTTGGAGGTTCTTGGTGCCGGTTGAGACCAGCACACGGTGTCCGCTCATGATCGCCGGAACCAGGTAGGCGAGAGTCTTGCCGGTCCCTGTGCCAGCCTCGGCGAGCAGCACGCCACCGTCTTCAAAGATATCGGCCACCGCCGCCGCCATCTCGCGCTGACCCGGGCGAGGTTCAAACGCCGGCAACATCTGAGCGAGGGGACCGTCGTCCGCGAACGCGCGCGCGACGCTTCCAGCCATGGTGTTCTCCTGGCTATTTGCCATGCAGTTCCCGGACGGGTTGGTGGCACTCACCGCAGGTGGTCTGGGTAGAGCGGGAACCTCCGGCACAGGTTTTCGACGTCGGCACGAATGGCACTTGCGACCTGCTTGTCATCGGGTGCTGCAAGTACCCGGCTGATGAGCTCACCGATTTGATCCATCTCGGGCTCACCCATCCCACGCGTCGTTACGGCTGGGGTCCCGATCCTGATGCCGCTGGCGACCATCGGTGGGTTCTGGTCGAACGGGATGGCATTCTTGTTGACGGTGATACCTGCCCGCGAAAGGGCGGCTTCAGAAACCTTGCCGGTCAATCCCTGCGAGAAGACATCGACCAGTAGTAGATGATTGTCCGTGCCGCCACTTACAAGCCTGAAACCATGCGAGGCGAGAGCGTGAGCAAGCCGCTTGGCGTTGGCGACGACACGCCTCTGATAGTCGACGAAAGCTGGCTCGCCAGCTTCTTTGAAGCAAACTGCCTTGGCTGCGATGACGTGCATCAACGGACCGCCCTGCACGCCGGGAAAGACAGAGCGGTTGACGTTTTTCGCGTGTGCCTCCCGACAGAGCAGGAGCCCGCCCCTGGGACCCCGCAGTGTCTTGTGCGTTGTCGATGTCACGAAGTCAGAATACGGGACCGGACTGGGGTGAACCCCCGCCGCGACCAGACCGGCGATGTGGGCCATGTCGGTCATGACAGCGGCCCCGACGTCAGTGGCGACGGCGCCAATGCGCTCGAAGTCGATGACGCGCGGGTACGCGCTGGCCCCCACGACGATAAGCTTGGGGTGTCGCTCGTGGGCCAGCCGCGTCAACTCGTCATAGTCGATCTGCTCGTCGTCCTGGCGTACGCCATACGGTACGATATCGTAGAGCTGCCCGGAGAAATTGAGGGGGTGCCCGTGGGTTAAATGACCGCCGTGCGCCAGATTCATACCCAGCACGGTGTCGCCAGGCGTGAGGTGCGCGAAATAGACCGCCATGTTCGCCTGAGCGCCCGAGTGGGGCTGCACGTTGGCATGGTCTGCTCCGAAGAGCGCCTTGACTCGGTCGATGGCCAGGCGTTCCGCCACGTCGACGAACTCGCATCCACCGTAGTATCGACGGCCTGGGTACCCCTCGGCGTACTTGTTGGTCAGCACCGAACCCATCACGTCGAGGACCGCGGCGCTCACGAAGTTCTCAGAGGCGATCAGCTCCAGCCCGGTGTTCTGGCGACCGATTTCGTCTCGAACCGTCTGCGCGATCTCGGGGTCAATCTCGGAGACCGTCCGCATTAAGTCCTGGGGAAGGGTATCGAGTGCGTGTGTCATGTCCTCATCTCTGAGGCTTGTTCTCCCGAACCGCGGATGGGGCCGAGTGGGGGACCGGGGCGACCCTGCCTTCCTCGAGCGCCATGATTTTGTCGACGCGCCGCTGGTGGTGCTCCCATCCGAATGGCGTTGCCAGGAAGGTATCTATGATGTCCAGAGCACCGTCGACCGACGTGGTACGGGCCCCAAGGGTAAGCACATTCGCGTTGTTGTGCTCTCGACTCAGACGCGCCCCGTCGCGGTCAGCCACTTGTGCTGCTCGAATGCCAGGAACCTTGTTTGCTGCGATCGCCATCCCCACACCGGTCCCACAGATGAGAATGCCCCGGTCGTATTGGCCAATCGATACGCTTTCGGCGACACGTACCGCATAGTCTGGGTAGTCCACCGGCGAATCGGTGGACGGCCCGAAGTCGTGATACTCGAGGTGGCGGTCGTCGAGGGCCTGCTTGACCCGCGTCTTGAGTTCAACACCGGCGTGATCCGAGCCCAGCGCGATACGCATGCAACGATTCTACTATAGCGGCCGTACGGGTTTCGCTCGCGGCTGGTGGACGTTAATGAGGTATCCCGAACGGTCGTGATATATTTCGCGCATCGATAGAAAATCCTTTAAGCCTGATGTTGGAGGACCATGGTCAGTCCTACTTCCACCCTAACGCCCCATACGTCATCTGATTATGGCGATGCCTATCCTCACTCCCGCAAGGTCTATGTAGACGGCGGTCGGGTTCGTGTGCCTGTGCGGGAGGTGATGCTGTCGGGCGGCGAGTCGCCGGTCCGTCTCTACGATACGAGCGGACCGACGGACGTCGATCCGCGAGTGGGTCTGCCGGCCGTGCGGAACGAGTGGATCGATGAGCGAGGTGGTACGAGTCGGGTTCGGGAGGCGTCGGATCTGCTCGAGCGCGCGCCTGAGGCTCTTCGTCGCCCGGTGCTGAGAGGCCAGGGAGTGGTGACCCAGCTGCACTATGCCCGGAAAGGCATCATCACCGCAGAGATGGAGTATGTCGCTATACGAGAGGGGTTTGACCCTGAGTTTGTCCGATCGGAGGTGGCCAGGGGTCGGGCGATCATCCCGGCAAACATCAACCACCCAGAGCTGGAGCCGATGGTGATCGGTCGAAACTTCCTTGTCAAGATCAACGCCAATTTCGGCAACTCCGCCGTGAGCTCGTCGATCGAGGACGAGGTCGAGAAGCTCCGGTGGGCCACCTTGTGGGGCGCCGACACCGCGATGGACCTGTCGACCGGTGACGATATCCACCTCACGCGCGAGTGGGTCTTGCGAAACTCACCGGTACCGATCGGCACCGTCCCGATATATCAAGCACTCGAAGCCGTGGGCGGGCGGCCCGAAGAGTTGACGTGGGAGATCTACCGAGACACGTTGATTGAGCAGGCCGAGCAGGGTGTCGACTATTTCACCGTTCATGCCGGAGTTCTCCTGCGTTACATCCCACTGACCGCGCGTCGAGTCACCGGCATCGTCTCGCGTGGCGGCTCGATCCTCGCCAAATGGTGTCTGGCGCACCATCAAGAAAATTTCACCTACACGCACTTCCGCGAGATCTGCGAGATCATGCAGGCGTACGACGTGTCGTTCTCCCTTGGTGACGGCCTCCGGCCGGGGTCGATCGCTGATGCGAACGATGAGGCGCAGTTCGCCGAGCTCAAGACCCAGGGTGAGCTCACGCAGATCGCGTGGGACCATGACGTCCAGGTGATGAACGAGGGACCTGGCCATGTGCCGATGCACATGATCAAGGAAAACATAGAGAAACAGCTCGAGTGGTGTCAGGAGGCTCCGTTCTACACTCTCGGTCCCCTCACAACCGATGTGGCGCCCGGGTATGACCACATCACCTCGGCCATCGGTGCGGCGATGATCGGATGGTACGGCACTGCGATGCTGTGCTATGTGACGCCGAAAGAACATCTTGGTCTCCCGAATCGAGACGACGTCAAAGCGGGTGTGATCGCCTATAAGATCGCGGCGCATGCGGCCGACCTTGCGAAGGGGCATCCCAAGGCGCGGGACTGGGACGACGCGCTTTCGAAGGCGCGGTTCGATTTCAGATGGGACGATCAGTTCAATCTGTCGGTTGACCCTCTGACGGCCCGGGCCTACCACGACGAGACGCTACCCACCGACGGCGCGAAGGTCGCGCACTTCTGCTCGATGTGCGGTCCTAAGTTCTGCAGCATGGAACTAACCCAGCAGCTACGAGACTTCGCGGCGGAGCGTGGACTCAGCGACAGCGATGCCGTCAAGACCGGTTTCGAGGAGAAGTCGTCGGAGTTTGGCGAGCACAGCGAGCTGTATATCCCGGCCAAGTGACCGGCGCGTCGCTGCTGTGTCGACCGGTGTGGTCCTCTCGACGTCAGCGTGTCGGCTGCGTGACCGGTGGCGGAACGATTTGTATGATCGTTCGGTATCTCTTGTTCGTGCCTGACGTTGGATTCAGATAACCGTCAGACCCATTCCAGCTGTAGTCCTTGATGGTCACGCTCGGCGCAAAGGCCATACTGTCTTCTCGGAAGCGGCCGGTTTCGAACACGTGCACGGGTGGTGCGGTGAAGACCGAGTCGCCCCGCTCATCCAGCACGACGGCGTAGTATCGAACCATTTCCTCGAAGGTCGAGTCTGTCCCGAAAATGTGATAAGTCTGGCCCTGCCCGGCGTCATAGCTCGTGAGATATACGGCGGTGGGGTAGACGGGAGCCCCCAGCGTCGCCTCGGTCGGCGCCACATCGGGAGACACTGGGTTGGACGCGAGCTGAAACGCGGCCGGCAGCATCGCCACGGTCTGCGCGTGAACTGCGGTCGGCGGCGGGGACCAGTTCTGTTCCTGCGCAGCTGCGTCGCAAGCGAACGTAGCGCCCAGAAGTAGGAGGAAGCCTCCAATGACCAGTCGACGATGATCCACGAAACCATTATGCTGAGCGATGTGTGGCTTCGCAAGTCTGGATGCCGATACGATGCCGTTAGACCTGAAGCGAGTCCTTGAGTTCTGTGTGTCAGAACGGCCGTGGGTGGTAGAGACCACCAGGGCCCTTGCCCGACTGGAATCGCCCACGTCAGACAAATCGGCAGTCGACCGCTGTGGGGCGGAACTCGCCGCCCGCCTGACCGAGATCGGTGCCGTCGTCGAGTCAATTTCGAACGATTCGGCGGGTAACCACCTCCGGGCCACCATGGGGGATGGCCCAGCGCAGCTGTTGATGTTAGGGCACTTCGACACGGTCTGGCCGATCGGACAAATCGAGCGGATGTCGATCGTCGAGGAGCATGGCAGGCTCAGTGGGCCGGGAGTTTACGATATGAAGGCCGGAATCGCGATTGCGATGCTGGCGATCCGAGCGCTTCAATCGCAGGAGGCACTGCCGCGACGGCGGATCGTGGTGTTGCTGACATCGGACGAAGAGCGCGGCAGCCGCACCTCCCAGCCTCTAATCGAGCAGGAGGCGCGCCGTAGTGACGCGGTTCTCGTACTGGAGCCGTCCCTCGCCAACGGGGCGCTCAAGACGAGTCGGAAGGGCGCCGGCGAGTTTCGTCTCGAAGTGCGAGGAGTTGCGGCTCATGCCGGAATCGAGCCGGAGAAAGGAGCGAGCGCGATTCACGAGCTTGCTCGCCAGGTCGTGGCCTTAGAGGCGCTCCGCGACTCAGGTATTTCGGTCAACGTCGGCCTGGTCGAGGGTGGGAGTCGTCCCAATGTCGTGGCTGAGCAAGCAACGTGCGTTATCGACGTACGTGTGTCAACCGCGGCCGAGCGCGCGCGAGTCGAGGAGGCGTTTGGCGGCCTGACACCAGCGCTCCGTGGGACCTCCGTGCAGGTAAGTGGGTCCTTCTCACGTCCTCCGCTTGAACGAACAGAGCCTGGAGTGCGTCTATACCAAGTAGCGCGAGAAGTGGCCTCGGAGCTGGGTCATGAACTGGGCGAGGGAAGCACGGGCGGAGGGTCAGACGGAAACTTCACGGCCGCGCTCGGAGTTCCAACCCTTGACGGCCTCGGTGCGGTGGGAGCGGGGGCTCACGCGCTCCACGAATGCGTGGAGGTTGCCGAACTCCCCTGGAGGGCGGCCTTGGTTGCCGGTCTCGTGTACCGGCTTGATAGTGTGCAGACGTTGTGACGGCAAGAAAGAACTTGAGCTGACATCATGCGGTAACGCGGTAAAGACGGTCTTCCTGCTCGGCCTGCTCAGTGGTCTCCTGCTCGTCATCGGGGAGCTGGCCTTCGAATAGAGGAAATCGCTCCATGATTTTCATTGTTTTTCCTTATTCAGGATTAGCAATCTCGTGAGCGTTGCCAAGGTATCTCTGCCGCTCAGCTCACCGCGATGCGCCAGCAGGCGAGGAGATCTTCGAGAGTCTGCGTCAGTGGAATGCGGGGCCTCCAGCCGATCTCGGTGGTGAGTCTCGTCAGGTCGCCGAGAAGCAGCGAATTATCACTCGGCCGGAGACGCGCCCCGTCGACATCGACTTGTACGCTGACTGTGGCGAGGGCGATCAGTCCATCGAGCACCTCGCCAATTCGATGGGCGAGTCCCGAGCAGACGTTGTAGGGTCGGCCTGGTTCGCCACGCTCCATCAACGCGATGTAGGCCTGCACGGTGTCTCTGACATCAGTCAGATCGCGTTGCGCGTCGAGCGCGCCAACCTTGATCACTGGAGCGATCCGCCCGGCCTCGATCTCCGCGATCTGCTTGGCAAAGCTCGACGCGGCATAGGCCGCCGCCTGACCCGGTCCGATGTGGGTGAACGACCGGGTCAGCAATACCGCAACGCCCTCCTCCGCGTAGCGCTGGGCAAGCATCTCCTGCGCGAGCTTGGATAGGCCGTAGGGGCTCACCGGGCCGAGCGGGTCGGTTTCACGTATCGCCCGGTCAGAAGGTCGGTAGACCAGTGCCGACCCAGGGACCAGGACTCGTGATGGGACGGCGGCCGTGACTACAGCGCGTAGAAGGTTGTCGGTGCCGCGGACGTTCCCTTCCAAGGTTGCCAGCGTCTGGTCCCACGAGCCGTGGACACTGGCCACACCTGCGCAGTGGTAAATCCGCGTCGGCTGAATCTCGCGAATCGACGCGGTGACGCGGGCGGAGTCGAGAAGGTCGATGTCTCGCCAACGAACGTTAGTCACCGCGTTCGGTCCACAGGGCAGAGTAGGCGTTGGCCCACCATGGTCTTGGGATGGGCGACGCCATGCGACGACCTCCGGTCCAGACTCATCGGTCGCAAGCGCGTGGAGCAAATGGCCGCCGGCGAAACCCGCTGCACCGGTCACGAGGACGGGGCTCGACATCATGAGGCCTGAGGGTGCCAGTCAGGCCTGCTGACCGTGTCACCAGTGGTGACATCGCCGACCGGCGTGGTCGCTGTTCTGGGTTGGTCGGCACGGGCAGACCGACGGGTCTCCGCGTCGTCGCCGACTACCGCGCCGCCCTTCACAAATTCCCACCGCCGCCGAAGGCGCCGAAGACGTTGGCAAACGTACCCAGGCCAGCCAGCGTGAACGACAAATTGAATCGCCGATCCTGGGCGATGGGGGCGCGACGACCCAGTCCCTCAAAGTTAAAGGTCTGGTACTCGACGCTGACACCACAGCACTGCGCGTTGTAGTACACGAGGAGGCGTTGCTGCAGCAGCCGTTCCCGGAGGAGGTCGTAGTGAAACTGATAGGCGCCTCCCAACGTATTACCGCGGTTCTGCACCCGAGCCAGTGCGTTCAGATAGTGATCAAGACGGCTAGGATCGTTGAATCCCTGAAGACCATCGATAAACCGCCGCTGGCTCCAGCCTGCCGTCGTTTGTACCAGGTCTCTGAAGTTGTATGTCCCGTCGGCCCCGATCGTTCTGATTGCGCCGAACTTCGTGTCGTACTCAGCTCGCATCGAGGCGCTCAGTTCGTCGTTTGGATCCGCACGAACGGTCAGCGCCACGGGGGAGAAGTTCGAGGGTGAGGTGTCATTGAAGCTGGTCGAAAAGCGACGGTCGAATTGAGCGGCCTGGTCGTTCGTGTAGTAGGTCTGGGTGAGCCCTACGGTCAGGATCTCCTGAGCGGAGCCGGCGTTTCTTCCGCCCGCAAGACGGGCGTACACCCGGGTATTCAATCCGTAGGTGACCTGCGTGACGTCGCCGACGATGGAGTCGACACTCTCGAGTCGAACGATTTTGTCGAATCGATCGATCGCGCTCACACGTCGCAAGGTGACATACGGCTCGATGACATGTTTCATCCGCTCCGAGTATGTGCTGTCGGGTGTGTCCCAGACCTTGACAAAACTCGGTCCGGTGATCTGCGATTGTAGATCTACGAAGTTCCTGATGAGCCCGACCTGGATCTGCGTTCGTGTGGCCGGGTCGACGCTTTCCGTCCAGTAGGTCGACTGAAACGAGATGGCGGAGTTCACGGTCAGAAATGGCCATCGGGTAAAGGGAATTTGGAGCGTCGGGCTGACGTTGACGCGGTGGAGACCCGAGTCAGTTTGACGCTCGTCGTCGCCATCTGGATCAAACGTGGTGCTGCGGAGCAGCCGCACATACTCGGTGTCGAACGAGTAGTAGAACGGTGTGCCAGGAATCGCCTGTTGTCCCTGCCTGAAATTGAGACGTGGGCCGCCACCCCAGAGCGTCGCCGACTCATCACCAAAGAACGTTTCGTTTGCGTCGAACGTTCCGCTGAGCTGATACGTGCCCCACGATCCAGCGATGTTCCCGCTCAGACTCCGCTCTCGGTTCGAGGCCTCGAAAATGTTGTTGTGATACGTCTGCTGAACCGTGACGTTTGAGAAGAAGTCAATGTTACCGCGGGCGGTGATGTTCGGCGTGACCTGCTGGCGGACATCTCCGCGGATCTCGTAGCTCCGGCGAGCTGGAAGAATCCGATCAGACCCGTTTTGGGAGATGGTGCTTTCGGTCTCGTTCAGGAAGTAGGTCCGCAGGTTTCCTCCGGACCCCTGATCTCGTGTGTATCGGTACTGGGCACCGCTGCCCTGGCCCCGATTCGTGAACCAGTCATGCAGGAAGGTGGCGTCGTGACTGCGCCCCATCGCCCAGAAGAACGCGTTGCTCAGGCTGGTGCCTTGAAATGTCGACGTGCCATAGGTCGGCATCAAGAAGCCGGTCGCGCGTCCGTCGTCCTGAATCGGGTAGTACATGATCGGCAAGTAGAACACCGGAACGCCTTTGACTTCGAGCACGCTGTTTTTCAGTAGGACGTAGTCGTCGAGGTTGATCGTGAACGAGGTCGAGGTGAGCTCCCAGCGGGGCGTAGGTTGAACACAGCTTGTAAATCCGCCCTTGGACAACCGATAGGTTCGGGGGCCGATCTTCTCGATTGTCTCGCCGTAGAAGTACATGTCAGGCTCCTGCGAACCGAACATGCTGCGCTCGACGTCCTCGCCCATGTTGACCTGGCCCGAGGCGCTGTAAAAAATACCGGTGAGATCCTCGGTGTTGATCTCGGCTCGGTCGGCGGCCAGCCGTACTCCCTCGGCCGCATAGACTACATTTCCGATCGCGACCAACCGGCTTTCGTCGGTAAAAAGATCGACCTGGTCGGCGTAGAACTCCCAGCCTTCGCCCTCGAGCTCGACCTCCCCGGTGAGACGGAGATGGTTGTCGGCGAGGACCTCGAACGTGAACTGTCGTGAGTCGAAGGGAAGTCCGGGAAAGAGTTGTGCCCATGCCGACGGGATCATGCCGATTTCGATAGCCAGAAGCGTGGCCAGGACGATCGCGGCCCTCATCATCGAAGACATACTACCGTGGTCGGCCGGCTGACGGGCTGACCCACTCGGTTCGTGGAGCGAAGAGGTCCGCCACTTCCCCCACCAGGTATGCAGAACCAGCGGCGCACACAACATCATCGCTTGACCATGCGGTCTCGAGTGCGAGGTTGGGTGAATCCTGCACCGCGGTTGGGGTGTCGGGGCAAACCCCGGTGACGACCTCGGCCAATTCGTGTGCCCTGTACGCACGTGGATTCTGGAGCGACGTGCACACGACTCGCGTGACATGCGGTGCGAGCATCCGGATGATACCCGCGACATCCTTGTCGTGCATCGCCGCGAACACAAGCGGTAGACCGTTCGGATAGACCTCGGCGAGGTAGCGGCCAAGCGCCGCAGCGGCGGCTCGGTTATGGGCGGCATCGAGCAGGACCCAGCGGTTGTCGGGACCTGCCAACAGCTCGAGTCGACCCGGCCAGTGCGTCGTGGTCAGTGCCGCTGCGATCGCGGTCGAAGGCACCGGTGGAACCACGTCGAGCTCCTCCAGGAGGCGAACGGCAGCGCAGGCATTGGCGACCTGGTGACGACCACGCAGCGAGAGCCTGAGCGGGCCGTAGGTGCGACGTGGAGTCGTCAGCTCTAAGTCGGTGAATCCGTCGTGCAGCGTCACCGCCGTCGTCACTTCCCGTGGCGACTCGACGAGCCGGGCATGACGCTCGCGAGACACACGGCGCACGACATCCAGTGCGGCCGGTTTGGTTTCGGCAGTGACGACGAGGATGCCAGACTTGATGACCCCTGCCTTTTCGAACGCGATCTCGGGTAGCGTGTGTCCCAGGAACTGCTGATGGTCGAAGTCGACTGTCGTGATGACTGCTGCGATCGGTGTCACGATGTTGGTTGCGTCAAATTGACCGCCCATACCCACTTCGATCACGGCCACCTCGACGCTGGAACGTTGAAACAGTGTAAACGCCAACGCGGTTGTCGCTTCGAAGAACGTTGGTGGCGTTTCGAGTTGCCCCGTCTTCCTGAGTTCACCCACGAGATCTCGAAGGCGGGCGGCGAGGTCTGAAAGGGTCTCATGAGAGATCGGCCGGCCGTTGATGCAGAAGCGTTCTTCCAGGTGAGTGAGATGCGGCGACGTGAACCGGCCCGTGGTGAAGCCGGTCGCGTGCAGCGCGGTGTCGAGGAGGCTGGCCACGGAGCCCTTTCCGTTCGTGCCCGCGACGATCACCGACCGAAACGATTGTTCGGGATGCCCGAGCGCGGCGCACAGCGTGCCGATGTTGTCGAGGCCGAGCTTGACGCCGTGCTGTTCGAGGTCGAACAGGTAGTCGAGATGTGATGCCTCGGTCACACCTTACCCGTTCTGGGCACGTAGTAGCGTGTGCCCCGGCCCATGTCACGTACTTGTTTGATGAACTCGTCGAGATCCGTGTCGCCCCACTCCAAGTCGAGCTGGGAAGTCTCGACCACTAGCAGCGGTGTTGCGTTGTAGTGATAGAAAAAGTGTGTGTAGGCCTCGTTGAGCTCTCCGAGGTAGTCGTCGTCTGGAAACGGAAGTTCGCCGCCGGAGCGTCGATGAGCCCGTGCGCGTTGGCACAGTACGTTCGTTGTCGTCTGCAGGTAAATAACCAGGTCAGGGGCGATGGCGTCGGCCGCCAGCAGATCGTAGAGACGCTGGTAAATGAACAGTTCGTTGTCGTCGAGATTCAGATAGGCGTAGATCTTATCCTTATCGAAGAGGTAATCGCAGATGGTGAGCTGATTAAATAGATCCGTTTGACGCAGCGAGGCCTGCTGCTGATGTCGGGTGAGGACAGAGAACAGCTGGCTCTGGAATGCAGCTCCCGGCCGCCCGCTGTAGAGATCTCTAACAAACGGATTGTCGGTTTCGTCAAGAAGAACGGCCGAGTTGAGTCGAGCCCCAAGGTGCTGCGCGAGTGTGGTCTTGCCGACGCCTATCGGACCCTCGATGGCGATGTAACGGAAGTCCAATATACTCGGCAGTATAGCAGCCCACGTCCAAACGAAAGGTGCGTGCTATGATGCCGCCCGGTTACATGTTGGGGTCTCTGATTCCAAGGTTATCTCACCGCTTGATGACAAGACCGCCCGTCGTCTTGCTCGCACTGTGCGCCGCCGCCCTCGTGATCGGATGCGCCCGTTCCCCGACGGTCGTTCCCTCCGCACCGCCGACGTTTGACGAGAAGGTTGCTTGGATCTTGCGTCTTGAAAACCAGCGGGTTCTCCGAGATACACCCTCGCCTCCGGCGGTGTCGGATGCCACTCCTGGCGACGAATCGGTGGTCCACGAGGCTCCCATATCTCTGCGGTCCGAGCCAGACCTGGTCGCACTGCTGGCAGACCCGGAACCTCAACTTCGTCGCCGGGCGGCTCTGGCGCTCGGTCGAATCGGCCTTTCGGAGGGCATCGCGCCGCTGGTGTCGTCGCTTATCGATCCCGAGGTTGAGGTTCGCCAGATGTCGGCGTTCGCGTTGGGACTTCTTGGCGACGAGACCGCGACGCCAGCGTTGCTGGGGGCTCTCGATGACCCCGATCCTGTCGTGCAAGGACGAGCCGCGGAGGCCTTAGGGCGGATCGGGGCGGCTGACGCAGCTCCAGCGATCGGCGCCCTTGTACGAACACACGTGACCGCAGCGTTCGACCTTGATCCCGAAGACCTGTCGTTTCTGCTCTCTCCGGAAGTCGAAGCGTTTCGGCTCGGGCTCTATGCGCTTGGCGCGCTCAAAGCGTACGAGCCCCTGGCGGACGCGGTTCTTCAGGAGAATGGACAGCCTATCCTGTGGTGGTGGCCGGTTGCCTACGCACTCCAGCAGACGGGTGATGCTCGAGCCCTTGACGCGCTGGTCAGCCTAGCCGCGGTCCAGGGGAGTGTCGGCGTGGCGTTCGCCGCTCGCGGTCTGGGCAAGATTGGGGACACGAACGCGCCGGTGGCGGCCGAGGCCTTACTCGCGCTCCTCGATCTGGACCGGCGTGACGAGCGTGTGATCGCAACTGCGATTCGAGCGCTCGCCCGCATTAAGGATCCGCGTATTGGTGAGGCACTTCACCAGTTTGCCATCCGGCCCGAGCTGTCCCCGACCCTGCGGCTCGAGGCGCTCGAGGCCCTGCAGCAACAGCTGGCCTCGGAAGCGAGCGAGGTCTTCGTGGAGCTGATGACCGATCCGTGGCCCCCGATGAGAGCCGCGGCGCTCAAGGCCCTCGCGCGGACTGCGCCAGACACCTTCATGCTGGTATTGTCTGGGCTGGGACGGGATCCGGACTGGCTGGTACGGAAGGCACTGGCCGAAGGGCTGGCCTTCACCGATCCTGAGGCAGCGACCTATCAACTGAATTTGCTCCTCGACGATGAGGACGCACGGGTCATTCCCGCAGTGCTGCAGTCTCTGGCAACGCAGCGGGTACCGAATGTCGAGCAGGTGCTGCTGGATCAGCTCGCCAGTGATGACGTGGTCGTCCGAAAGACGGCGGCGACACTGCTTGGTGAGCTGGGAGCAGCGGCAAACTCGGCGGATGCACAAGCGGCGCTTGTATCGGCCTTGGTTCGGGCCTACGAGGTCGCCAAAGACGACGCGAGCCACCTGGCCCGATCGGCGATCCTTGATGCGTTGACGGCACTCGGTGGGACCGAAGCGCAGGCGATGCTAACCGGTGCGTTGAGCGACGCTGACTGGGCCGCCAGGCTTCGGGCCGCTGCCGGTCTAGAGGTCCACAGGCCAGATGGTCCACACGCCGAGGCGATTCGACCGGCTCCAAGACGACGCAGCGTCGACTTTGCGGCGCCCCGACTGGTTCGGCCAACCGTCTCACCGCATGTCTATGTCGAGACTGACTACGGAACGATCGAGCTGGAGCTGAACGTTATTGATGCACCGCTGACCGCTGACAACTTCATGACACTGGCCCGTAGCGGTTTCTATGACGGGTTATCGTTTCACCGGGTCGTTCCGAACTACGTCGTGCAGGCTGGTGACCCCAGAGGGGATAGCGAGGGTGGCCCTGGATACACCCTTCGCGATGAACTCAACCAGGTTCCGTTCTTGCGTGGCACCGTCGGGATGGTGCTCGACTCGCCAGACACCGGAGGCAGTCAGTTTTTTGTGACCCATTCCCCGCAGCCAGATCTGGACGGGCGGTATACCGCCTTTGCTCGAGTCGTAGACGGAATGGATGTCGTAGACCAGCTCAGGCAGGGAGACGTGATTCGCCGCGTGCTGGTGTGGGACGGCGTTGCACCCCTGTGACACCGCCGCCAGAGGCGGATATAGACGGGCGAGTCCTGTCGGTCGGCAAAAAAAAGGGGGCATCGCGCCCCCTTCTTCGATTCGAAAGCCGAATCTAGCGCTTTTTGGCGCCCTTCTTCTTCGTGGCCTGTTTCTTTGGGGCGGCCTGTTTCTTTGGGGCGGCCTGTTTCTTTGGGGCGGCCTTCTTCTTCGTGGCCTTCTTCTTAGCTGCCTTCTTCTTCGCCATTCTTCCTCCTTGGAATGTGGCTGCTCAGCTAGGTTCCCATCTTTGACTCATATGGGGGTCACAACAGGTGGGCTGAGCCGTCCACCCTCATACCAGATGTAGATTATGGGTGAGAAAATAAGTGTGTCAAGCACAAAGTAAACGAAAAGTCAAAAAATTTCTCGCCATCACGTGAGACTGTATCGGCATCTGCTCGCAAAACTGTATGCCTCGATCGCTCGTGACGGACCCCTCTCGAAAGGAATCGGCACGAGAGGTCAACTGCGTTAATTTGTACGAATCGGAACGGCTGCAACCACCGACGAACGGTCTTGAGAGTGTGCAATCAGCGAGTGCTGGTACGCAGCGTGTGCGTGTGCGTATGACGTTCACACGCGAGCTCGATCAGGCGATCAAGCAAGGCCGGGTATTCAAGACCCGACGCTTCCCACATCTTCGCGTACATACTGATGGCCGTGAATCCTGGAATGGTGTTGAGCTCATTGATGAATAGCCGGTCGTTGGCTCCGTCCATCAAAAAGTCGACACGTGCCATACCGGTGCAGTCGATGGCGCGGTATGCCGTGAGCGCCATGGTCTGAATCTGGGTCGTTTGCTCGTCCGTCAACTTGGCGGGGATGATGAGCCTAGATTGGTCGTCAAGATACTTCGCTTTATAGTCGTAGAACTCGCCGGCCGGGACGATTTCTCCCAGTACTGACGCGGCTGGGTCGTCGTTTCCCAAGACCCCGCACTCCAGCTCCCGCGCATGCGGTACGGCTACCTCCACGAGAACCTTGCGATCGAACTGGCGCGCCAGTTCGATCGATCCCTCGAGGCCATCTCGGTCACGGACCTTGCTGATACCGACACTGGAACCGAGGTTGGCGGGCTTGACGAACAAAGGGAATGTCAGCCGCTCGGCTAGGCGATCCAGCGTGGCTGTTCGCCGAACCTCCCAGTCGGGTCCTGACACGACGGCGTACTCCACGACCGGGAGTCCGTGACCCGCGAACAGTACCTTGGTGGCTGTCTTGTCCATCGCCGCCGCGGACGCGAACACGCCGGCCCCGACGTACGGGATATCCGACAACTCCAGCAACCCCTGGAGCGTGCCATCCTCACCGTAAGGACCGTGAAGGACAGGGAACACCACGTCGAGTGTCAGGCCTTTCACGATGGCCGAGGTCCCTTCGGACGACGATCCGCCTTCGCGCCGGATCGTGAGTAGATGTTCTATCCCAGGATATGAAAGGAGATGGACGCTCTGCGTGTGTACGGTCGACGGTTCGTCGGGGTGGGACCGAGCCTCGTCTATGACTTCGGCCGCCGAGTTGCTGATAGGCGGACGTTCGGCGATCGACCAGTGGCCATCGCGGTGGATGTAGATCGGCAGCGCGTCGTATCGTTCCGGGTCGAGGTTGGCGATGACCGCTGCCGCCGACGCCAGCGAGACTTCATGCTCGCTTGACCGACCGCCGTAGATCACACCCACGCGCACGCGCTTCATTGCCGCACCGGTCGTCTGCTTCGGGTGAACCGGAGAAGGAAAACCACGGGGACAGTAACATACCGCGATGTCGGAGACGTTTCGGTTTGACGTGAGCCACGTGGATGGACGTGCGCGTCGTGGAGTTCTGCGGACCCCGCACGGCCTCATACAGACTCCGGCATTCATGCCGGTCGGCACGAGCGGGACCGTCAAGGCGTTGCTGCACCGCGACCTTGAGGACCTGGGCGTCGAGATTCTCCTGGCCAATGCGTACCATCTGTTGCTGCGACCGGGGGATGCGCTCATCGGACGGGTCGGGGGACTCCACCGATTCATGGGATGGTCACGGCCGATTCTCACGGACAGCGGGGGGTATCAGGTGTTCAGCTTGAGCGACCGTCGGACGGTCGACGAAGAGGGTGTCAGTTTTCGCTCGCATCTCGACGGGAGCGAGCATCTGTTGACGCCGGAGCGCTCAACCGAGATACAGGCTCGGCTTGGCGCCGATATCGTGATGGCTTTCGACGAATGCACTCCCTATCCAGTCACGGCCCAGCAAGCCCGAGAGTCAATGGAATTGACTCACCGTTGGGCGAAGCGGTCGCGGCAACGCTTTCTCGAGCTCCGCGACGGCGCTGACGAGAGTGTGACGAATCTCGGTCAAGCGCAGTTCGGTATCGTCCAGGGAAGTGTCTTTCCCGATCTGAGGAGAGAGAGTGTCGAGGCGACTGTGGCCGTTGGGTTCGAGGCGTATGCCATCGGGGGACTGAGCGTCGGCGAATCGGCCGAAGAAATGATCGACATCGCGGGGCAGACGGCCGCATGGCTGCCGCCAGACCGTCCTCGATACTTGATGGGGGTAGGGATGCCTGACGACCTCGTCGAGGCGGTGGCACGCGGGGTCGACATGTTCGACTGTGTCCTTCCCACTCGCAATGCCAGAAACGGGCAGCTATTCACCCGCTCGGGGCCGATTAACATAAAAGCCGCTCGGTTTGCCGAGGATTTTGACCCACCGGACCCGGGCTGTGAGTGCTACACGTGCAGGAACTTTTCACGGGCGTATCTGCGACATCTTTACATAGCAAATGAGATTAGCGCATCGTCACTTAACACCTTGCATAACCTACACTTTTACCTTGACACTATGAGGCGGATTGGGGAGGCTATAGTGTTCGGCTCGTTCGAAACGTTTAGGCAAGCCTTCCACCAGACGTTTTCCCGCCGGCGGCAGGTGTGAATCGATGCGATTATCGACTCAGGCGCGCGTCTGTACGTCCCCGCTGTCCCGTAATTGGAGTGGTCAGCGCTAACGTTTCTGGTCTGGGCTAGTAGGGGCAATAGTTGATGTTCGCAGACCGTGTCGCTTTTCTCGTCGCGATGGCTCAGCCTGCCCAAGGGCAGCCGAGTGTGTTCGTGCAGTTCCTGCCGTTTGCGATGATATTGGCGATTTTTTACTTCATCATTTTGCTTCCGATGAGGCGTCGTCAGAAGAAAGTTCAGGATTTCCAGGCCGGGCTCAAGGTCGGTGACAAGATTGTGACAACCAGCGGAATCTACGGCGCGATCGCGAAAATGACGGAGAAGTCGGTTCACGTACAGGTGGCTGACAAGGTACGGATCGAGGTGGCACGCTCGGCCATCGGAGGCTACCAGGGACAGGATCAAGTCGTCACGGACACGGGGAGCTCGTAGACCACCATGACCAAGAATCTCCAGTGGAAACTGCTGGCCATCATCGCCGTCGCCGGGTTGGCGGCGCTGTCCGTCTACCCGCCCGAAGAGCGGATTCGCCTCGGTCTCGACCTCGAGGGCGGTGTGCACATGGTGCTCCGGGTGCAGACTGACGACGCCCTCCAACTCGAAACCGAGACCGCGGCGGAGCAGCTGGGTGAACAGCTGAGTTTGCAAGGTATCGAGGTGACGTCGATAGTGGCGGTCGACCCGACGACGATCCGCATCGAGGGTGTGCCAGACGAGCGCGATGCGGAATTTCGGCAGATGGCCGAGGACCAGCTGTCTCTTTCGTACGACCGTGAATCCGGAGCGGGCGGCTCCTATACCTATCGGATGCGACTTCCGGTCGAGAGCTCGCTACGCGACGAGTCGGTACGGCAGGCCCTTCAAACCATCGAGCGACGGGTCAACGAGCTAGGTGTCGCCGAGCCGATCGTCGCTCCCTACTCGGTGGGTGGCGATCAGATTCTGGTGCAATTGCCCGGGGTCTCCGATGTTGCGCGCGCCAAGGAAATCATTCGGTCCACGGCATTGCTGGAGCTCAAGCTGGTCGAGGACGGCCCCGCGATGAGTGAGGAGCTCCTGCTCCAGACGAGAAACGGCGTACTGCCGCCCGACATGGAGATTGTGACCGGTACCTCGGAGTTGCTCAGCGGGGGTGTGCCCGAGACCGTCTACTATATGGTGCGGCGCGTGGCAGCGGTGACGGGACGCGACCTCAGAAACGCAAGACCCACTCTGGACGAGTTCAATCAGCCGGCGGTCAGCTTCTCGCTCAATCGAGAGGGGGCCCGGAAGTTCGGCGAGATCACCAGCCAGAACATCGGCCGCAGCCTAGCGGTTCTGTTAGATGGTCGTGTCGAGACCGCCCCGACCATAGAGGGCCGGATTACGGACGAAGGTCAGATCAGCGGAACCTTTACCCAGCAGGAAGCGGCTGATCTCGGGCTGGTGCTTCGGTCTGGGGCCCTGCCGGCCTCACTCACCTATCTCGAGGAACGGACCATCGGTCCGCAGCTCGGGGCCGATTCGATTCGGGCTGGTTTCATTGCGTCGGTATCGGGAATGATCGTTGTTGCGATCTTCATGCTCGTGTACTACCGACTGTCTGGTGTGAACGCGGTCGTGGCGATCGCGATGAATCTGCTCATTCTGATGGGGTTCATGGCGTACTTGGGTGCGGTACTCACGTTGCCTGGGATTGCCGGCTTGATTCTGACGATCGGGATAGGCGTCGATTCGAACGTGCTCATCTTCGAGCGCATCAAAGAGGAGCTGCGAGCGCAGAAGGCTGTGAAGGCCGCGGTGAACGCCGGGTTTGATCGCGTGTTTCTGACCATTTTGGACACGCACATCGCATCCCTGATCTCCGCCGCGTTCCTGTTTCAGTTCGGGTCGGGTCCGATTCGCGGTTTCGCGACGACGTTGGCGATTGGTTTGATTTCGAATGTCTTTACGGCTCTGTTTGTGTCGCGAACGCTGTTCGAGGCAACGTTGTCGCGCCGCCGGGCGGCCACACTGAGTATATGAGCGAGTTTTTAGATGCCATTCTTGTCGAAGCAGCCTGATTTCGACTTCATCGGAAACCGATGGTATGCCGTCGCCGTCTCTCTGGTGATCGTTGTCGCCGGCATGGCGATGGCCGTCGCGCGCGGAGGTCTTCCCCTCGGGATCGATTTTTCGGGCGGGACGCTGATGGTCCTCGAGTTCGAGCAGCCGATAACCGAGGACTCAGTTCGGGACGCGCTGACCGCGGTGGACGAGAAGGTCGTGCAACAGTACGGTGATTCGGGCGCCGGCATCCTCATTCGTTTGCCTCAGGCCGGTCCAGAGGAAGGGACCAGCCTCGAGCAAGGCGCCGAACAGGTTATCGCGACACTGGAAGCCAGCGGGCTGGATGGGTTCGAGGTGGTCTCTCGTGAGCTTGTAGGTCCGGTAATTGGCGAGGAGCTGCAGCAACGGGGGGTCAGCGCTTTCGTGTTCGCGATGGCCGGCATTCTGATCTATGTCGGTCTGCGGTTTCGGTTCAGCTTTGGAGTCGGGGCGATCGTGGCGGTGGCGCACGACATCCTGGTCACCCTGGCCCTCCTCACCATCTTCGGGTACGAGTTGTCGCTGAACGTCGTGGCGGCGATGCTGACGATCACCGGGTACTCCGTCAATGACTCGATCGTCGTCTTTGACCGAGTTCGCGAGAACCTTCGTTCGATGCGCCGGGACGAGTTCGAGCGTCTGGTCAATACCAGTATCAATCAGACCCTGGCTCGCACGATCATCACGTCGGGGACCACCAGTTTTGCCGTGTTGGCTCTGTTTGTCTTCGGTGGCGAAGTGCTGCGCGGCTTCTCCTTCACGATGCTGGTTGGTGTGATCACCGGGACCTACTCCACCATCTTCATCGCGACCTCGACGGCGATTGCGATCACTCAGGGCCGCGCGAGGTGGCGAAGCCAGGCGGCCTCCGAGCATGTAAGCGCGAGTGGCCGATCTCAGCGTTCGGCGGGTCCATCCAGATCACCGCGCGCACCGCGCTCGCCACGCTCGAAGGGCCGAAAGGCCCGCGCATCCTGAGCTGCCGCTACCCGGTGTGACCGCTTTTGGAGCAGCACTACTCGGGATCGTTCAGGGGCTCACCGAGTTTCTACCGGTCTCCAGTTCCGCCCACCTTATTCTGGCGCGGGTGCTCTTCGGGTGGGACGCGGGTGAATTCGGACTGGCATTCGATGTTGCCTGCCACGTTGGAACGCTCCTCGCGGTTCTGGCGTTCTTTCGGCAGGACATCCTCGCGATAGTGGCGGCCGTTCCGTGCGCGGCTCGTGGCGCTTCTGACGACAGTTCACGATTGGTCAGGAGCATTGTCGTTGGCACCTTGCCGATCGTGGTCATTGGACTCCTGTTCGCCGATCTGATCACCTCACGGCTTCGTACGCCAGGGGTTGCCGCGATAGCGCTTACAGTCGGGGCTCTTGTGATGGTGGCGGCCGAGCGGGTGCGGCGCCCTGTGAGAGCCGAGACGTCGTTGACGAGCCCGGAGGCCTTCGGGCTTGGTTTGGTTCAGGCCGTGGCCTTGATTCCAGGCGTGTCGCGGTCAGGAGCCGTGCTCACGCTCGCCATGCTGTTCGGTATACGACGAGAGCGAGCCGCTCGGTTCTCCTTTCTGCTTGGCATCCCGGCGATCATGGCTGCCGCCGCCAAGGTGGGCTTGGATCTGGTGGCCGAGGGGCTTCCGCCGGGGGCATCTGGTTTATTCGGGGTCGGTATCGTCACGTCAGCCGTGGTCGGCTACCTGACCGTGAAATACTTCATCCAGTATCTTGCAAATCATTCACTGGACCTATTCGCGGGGTATCGTTTTGGACTCGCTGCGTGTATCTTCTTGGTGCTCGTTGGCGACTAGTCCAACACGTGAGAGCGCCCCGTACGGATGTGACGGTTAGAGTTCATGCAGTGGCTCAGACGCAGCCTGGTGACCGGTCTGGCCGTCACCGTTCCGCTCGTTATTAGCATCGCAGCGTTCGTTTGGCTGTTTCAGCTGATCGATGGCGTGATGGTTCCGGTGTATGCCCGTTGGCTGGGGCGAGAAATTCCGGGTCTGGGTTTGGTTACGCTGCTTGCGATAGTCGTTCTCGTGGGCGCAGCCGCCTCGAACGTTCTGGGGGGGCGTCTGCTGCAGCGAGGGGAGGCCTATCTGCTGAAGCTTCCGGTCTTCCGGGCCGTCTACGGCCCGGTGAAGCAGCTGGCGACTGCGTTTTCACCAGACAATCAGATGGGCTTCAAGCGGGTTGTACTGCTGGACGACCCACGACGGGGATTAGTGCTCGGCTTTCTGACTAAGGAATTCATCCTAGATCGAGGACGGGGACCCGAAGAGCTGGTTTCCGTGTATGTTCCTACCAACCATATCTACTTCGGCGACATACACATCTATCCTCGCGACGTCGTGTCATACCCGGACCTCTCGGTCCAGGAGGGTGTGCAGATCTTTTTGACCGGCGGCATGGCCTTGTCTTCCAAAGTGCAAGCAAGCAGCGCCCGGCCGAGCCTGCCGAACGCGATACCAGCAGGTCGGAAACTGGAGCCCCATTGACCTTTACCTTGACAGCTCGAAAAATGAGCTGTTAGGTTGACGGGTTTCTTATCGACGAAACGTAGTTACCAGCAAGCCATAGGGGAGTGAATGGAGCAGCAACTGTACTTTGCACTTGGATGGGGCGCGCCTCTGGCGGCCGCCATTTTCGCTTTTGTTTTAGCCCGATCGATCAATAGTCACGACCCTGGCACCGAACTAATGCAGCGGATTGCCGCATTGATCCGGTCGGGAGCCATGGCCTTTCTCCGCACGGAATACACCGTGTTGGCAGGTTTCGTGGCTGTCATGTTCTTGGTGCTTGTCTTTTTTCTTCCAGG
>Ga0310123_10000809_pt1 | contig 27427 bp, 22 predicted proteins | sample CB6_AW_1057_MG_FD_203505 | JGI IMG/M metagenome (GOLD analysis project Ga0310123, IMG submission 203505) | Marine microbial communities from Western Arctic Ocean, Canada - CB6_AW_1057 | ecosystem: Environmental > Aquatic > Marine > Oceanic | place: Canada: Western Arctic Ocean | collected... | reverse complement strand
AGACGTGCTGAATCGCCAGGCTTTCGCCCATCTTGCAGAGTCGGATTTCTCCTTCCTCTTCTATCATCTGATAGGACGCACGCTGCTCTTCGGTTAGCTCGATGTTGGCGTCGCGGAACAGTTTTGGCGGCAAGTCCGCGAGCACCTGGTCCTTGGTGCGTCGCAATATATAGTCGCTCGCTGCGCGCCCCATTCGCCGTGGCTTCATATTGGAATGGATCGCGCCCGGACAGACGAACTCGAAAATGCCGACCAGATCTTCGGGGCTGTTCTCGACAGGCGTTCCGGTCAGCGCCCAACTCCGATCTCGCGACACGCTGCGCACGGCGTGGCTCGTGGCGCTCGAGCGGTTTTTAATCCGTTGCGATTCGTCTAGAATCATCAGATCGTAATGGGGCCCGGCTGTTGCAATCTGCTCAGAATCTCGCAATACGATTTCATAGTTGGCAATGGTGACAACAGCCTCTTTCACTCCCCATTGCCAATAACGTTTCTGTTGGTCGCCTTTGATCACCGACAGCGGGAGCTCGGGCGCCCAAAGATTAAACTCCCGTTGCCAGTTCGTCACGAGTGGCTTGGGGCAGACCAGGAGCATTCGTCGCAGTTGTCCGGTCCAAATCAGTAGGCGAATCGTGGTGATCGCTTGCATTGTTTTGCCCAAGCCCATTTCGTCGGCCAAGATGGCCTCGTGGCGAGGATACAAGAATGCAACGCCGTCGAATTGATACGGAAACGGTTGAAACGGAAACGCGATCGAGGCCCGATTGAGCAGCGACTCTAGCGGCGGTTGCAAGAGGTAATACAAGCGGTCTTCAAGCTTGATGACATCGCGTGGCGGACGAATACGGGTCGGTCTGTCGGGGCTCTTGGCTCTAATCAGGTTGTCGCTTGGCTTCGCGACGGGTGTCGGATCGCCGCGCCATGCCGACGGGTCGAACACCGTACTGCTGTCTTCCTTAGTAAACTTAAAGCACTGGACAGCGGCGGGAACCGGGGTGAGCGGCAGCGAGACAACCTCAGGTAAGACGGGCGGCGGCAGCCGGTCAAAAACAGTTAGGTCAGCCTGCGCAATGACCGCTTCGGGCCAGGGTGTGCAAACATGTGGAGCGTCGACCTCAAGCTCAAAGCTGAGAGTGATCGGTGACGACGGCGCAAACCGTCGCACGTGTAGTTTGGCATCCGAGGCTGCGCGTTCGCCGCTCAATTCAACACTACCTGTGAAACGGAACAAGACTTTGTCATACGAATGTGAATAGGAAAGCTGAGTGCCTGGGGCAGAGCCCCAGCCACTCTTCCTGCTCTCCGCTCTCCGCTCTCTCTCACGCTACATCACGTGTCGATTCGCCCACTCGCTGTGCCTCGCGAATGGCCTCGTCGATTCGATCAAAAGGTTCAAGAAGATCGATCTGCAGACTTATCTCCCTTAGCTGCTTGATGATCGTCGCATGATCGCCGGCCGGCAGTTCCACAAAGTACTCGCCGACTTTGACGCTTGTCGATGTTGGCGTGGCCTGGCTGGGCGTCTGCGGCAGCGGCGTCTCCGACGGCGCCACCGGCCGGTTGTCGCGGACGCTGTTGTCGATTAGCACAACGGGCAGTTCCGTAAACTGGCCAGCCGCCAGGACAGGTCGCGAGTTGGTGAGCACCACTGAGGGTTGAAGTTTGGAGTTTGCGATCAAAGACCGGCCGATTTGCTCCCCATACAAGAACGGTTCCAGCGTTGGTCCGTAAAGGATTTTTTGGGCTCGGCTGGCCCGGACCGGGGCCGTGCAGTGGAATTCGAGCGGTCGTCCGGAGCAAGATAGCACCAAGTAACCACCGAACAGCCCGTGGACTGGGGAATCGACGACGGTTAAAAAACCTAGCGGTGGCAATGACTTAGCCGATTTTCCGTTCATGGTTTTGCCTGCTTATTTGTCGAATCCCATGGTGCTTGGTCTGATCGTCCACTGGTGCTTGGCAGTAGCAATCAATCGGGTAGCTACCGACCGGACTTTAGTACTCTGTCGGAACGAATTTTCGGTCAAATCCTAGCATTTCTCTCAAGTCTGCTTTACAATCGAATGAGAGAGGGTTTCCATCGTTGCTTCTTGCAGGCTGTGTTCTTGATTTTATCAACGGTCGTTCTGACCCAGGCTCTTATCAAAGGAATGCGCTGACTGATGTCTCATGAATCTCGATCGACGACGCCCATATTTACGCAGGTAGATGTCACTCCGGCCGGCCCCACGGCCCAACCAGTAACCAGCTTTGACGGTCATGCCAGGTTGCTTCAGGGGATTTTGGCTGCCCAGGATCGTAACAACGAACTACTGGAAGAATTGGTCAACACGATGGGTGCCGCCCATAAGCAGCGGATCAACGAGTTGAATCAATGGAAGCAGTCGAATCCAGATTTGGCACGAAGCTGTCGGCAGGCCGCCGAGGCGTTGAGCCGAGTCCAGGTGGAATACCTGGACACCATCACGGACGAGATCAACGACAGTGCCGACGGCATGATGGAAGGCGAATTCATGTTGAATGAGTTCGTCGATCGGTTTGGCCCGCGATTGGCCTATCTGAACGGTGTGATCCAGGTACTCGCTCAACTGAGCAGCATCCCGACCCCTACCAGCGCACCTCAGCAGTAGGCAATCTTCCTCCGTCTTGCACCTTGCGGTCGCCTGTGCCGACCAGCACCGTGTTGTTGTGCACACCGGATCAGGGCAGCGTTGCACTCGTTCCCCTGGAAGTCCTTTCCTCGACCCTTCCCCTTGGATATTTGACGGCAGGTTGTGCAAGATTCATAGCTCGGCTATTTTTGTCGGTGTCGGGTCACCGGCTGACTCTCCACGCTCGACCTTTGCCTTCTGACTCTTCATGCCCCTCGACTCCCAATGAGCGACGACACTTTAACTTCCACCGCCCACGTCACACGAGAGCAGCTCGACGCGCACACCCGAGACATCGTGCAGTGGCACTTTCACGAGCCGACCGGATGCCCGTTCTGGCTTGAACACGCATCGAAGCTCGATTTCGATCCGCTCAAGGAAATCAACACATTTGACGACCTCAAGCGGTTCGAGTTGTTTCAAGACGAACGGCTGCGTGGCGGACCGGTTAGGCGTTGGGTGCCCAAGCCGTATGCCGATCGGCCGACTTACGTCTTTGAAACGGGCGGAACGACCGGCATACCCAAAAGCCGCATCGCCATCGACGATTTCCGCATCGACTATTCGCTCTTCAGCGAAACATTGCCGGACGAGTATTTTCCGCTCGCCTCGAACTGGCTCATGCTCGGTCCCTCCGGACCCCGTCGCCTGCGCCTGGCGGTGGAACATCTCGCCCAGGTCCGTGGCGGGATTTCTTTTTGCATCGACCTGGACCCGCGCTGGGTGATCAAGTTGATCAAAAAAGGCTGGATGGAGCATCTCGAAGCGTACAAACAGCACTGCATCGATCAGGCGCTCACCATCCTCGGTGCCGGACACGATATCCGCTGTATGTTCGCAACACCGAAGCTGCTCGAAGCGCTGGCCCTGGCATTGGAGGAGCAGGGTTCCAGTCTGCAAGAGTCGGGCATCACCGGCATTTTTTCCGGTGGTACCGAATTCACGCCCCAGTGGACCCGCTTCGCCATCGAAGAGCTTTTCGGCGGACCGCCCGAGCAAAGCGGCATCTACATGACGCCCACGTATGGCAACACATTGATGGGCCTGGCTTGCAGCAAGCCGGTGATTGCGGCCGACGATTACAAAATTGCCTACTACGCTCCGCAGCCCCGCGCGGTGATCGAGGTTGTCGATTTCGACGACTCGAACCATGTTGTCGATTACGGCGCAACGGGCCGCGTCAAGCTCACCACGTTGACGAAAGAATTTTTCATGCCCGGTTTTCTGGAACGTGACGAAGGCGAGCGCGAGCCGCCCTGTGCCGACTATCGCTGGGACGGCGTAAGCGGCGTGCGACCCTTTCACCAATTGGCCGAAGCCACCACCATCGGCGTATATTAGCCGCAGTCAAGACACCCTTCCAACATTCCGAATTCCCAAATCCGAATTCCTCCCATGGTTAACATTCCTGCCATCCGCTGGGGAAAGCCGTACACGTCGCTCGACGTCGACCAACTCGTTCACTTTCTCACCGGCGAGCCGGTTGCCCGAGTGAGTCAGGTCAATGCCGGTATGGTCCGCCGCGATGCGCGTCACGCTCGACGGGCTCAAGACGTGCTCCGCGAACTCTCCTCAACCGAGCTGATCGCCTGTTGTCGCCGGGCTGGCGAACTTTTCACCGATGCCGAACTGCCGCTTGGCGACGGCGCTCAGACGGCCGACGACTTCCGTCGCGCCCAGTCGGCCACCACCGGACTGCCGCTGCACATGTGCCAGGCGAACATGCAAAAAAATGCGTTCGTACTCACGCACATGGACGAAATTCTCGCTTCCCTGACCCGTGGGCTCGATCGGTCGATTCTTACCCGTGGTTACGGCGACGAGAATCACAGCGACGGGGGCCGCGGAGCGACCGTCAGTTATCAGGCGCAGGCGGCCGCGCTCGGCGCCGTCCTGCCGTCCAACTCGCCGGGCGTCCACACGCTCTGGCTGCCGGTCATTCCGCTGCAAGTCGGTCTGGTACTCAAGCCCGGCTCGCAGGAACCGTGGACACCCTTTCGCATCACGGCCGCGCTCGTTGAGGCGGGCATTCCGGCCGAGGCCATTTCCGTACTTCCCGGTAGCGGCGCCGACATCGGAGCAGCCGTGCTGGAAAGCTGTCGGCGCAGCATGATCTTCGGCGGACCCGATACGGTGGCTCGCTACCACGGCGATCCACAGGTTCAAGTCCACGGACCCGGCTACAGCAAGATCCTGCTCGGCGACGATCGGGTCGACCGTTGGCAAGATTATTTGGATCTGATCGTCGAGAGCGTTCTGCGAAACGGGGGCCGCAGTTGTATCAACTGCTCGGCAATCTACGCTTCGCGGCACGCGCGCGAGATCGCCTCGGCACTGGCCGAGTGGCTCGGCCCGGTCGACGTCCGCCCGCCAGAAGACCCAGAAGCACAGCTCGCCGCGTTCACCGTCGAAGGCGCGGCTGCGGCAATTTGGCGTGCGATCGACGCTGACCTGCAAGCCGCCGATGTCGAGCACATGACCGCCGCCTTCGGTGACCGACTTGTCGAGCGCTCGCGGTGTGGCTATCTCCGCCCGGTCGTCGCCCACTGCGAATCGCCCGAGTGTGCGATCGCCGGCAAGGAGTTCATGTTCCCCATGGCCAGTGTCGTCTCTTGTCCTCAGCAGCAGATGATCTCGTCCATCGGGCCAACACTCGTTTGCACGGCGATCACCGACGACGAGTCGTTTCGTAGAGACCTCATCGACGCGACCCACATCGATCGGCTCAACCTGGGCCCGATTCCGACGACCCAAATCGATTGGCTCCAACCACACGAAGGCAACCTATTTGAGTTCTTATATCTAAACCGCGCCTTGCAAGTGGCCGATTGAAACGACCAGCACCCCGGCTGCTTCAGACAGATGTAGACGTTGGAAATCCGCGATGGATAGCAGCCGGGGTGCTTTCTACCACAAACTGAATCACCCCTTCTCCCTTCCCCCACCCTTGCCCCATGACCGCATTCGACTTTCATCCTCAGACGCGCATTGTTTTCGGCTGCGACCGAATCGATGAACTTGGCTCACTGGCCTGCGAGCTCAATGCCCGTCGCACACTGCTTGTGAGCGACCCCGGCATCGTCGCCGCCGGTCACACGGCACGAGCGATTGACGCACTGAATAAGTCCGGCATCGAAACGTGTCTGTTCGACGGTGTCGCGGAAAACCCCACGACCGCACACGTTGATGCTGGGCTCAGCGCGGCCCGTGACTTTCGGCCCGATTTGATCGTCGGACTCGGCGGTGGCAGCTCGATGGATTGCGCCAAGGGGATCAATTTTTTGTATTCCTGTGGCGGCTGTATGCAAGACTACTGGGGCGTTGGCAAGGCGACCGGGCCGCTGTTGCCTATGATCGCTGTGCCCACGACGGCCGGTACCGGCAGCGAAACCCAATCGTTTGCTCTGATCTCGGACGCCGCGACACATGTCAAGATGGCCTGCGGCGACCGACGAGCATCCTTTCGCGTCGCGCTGCTTGATCCCAAGCTGACCATGACCCAGCCCGACCGAGTCACCGCGCTGACCGGTATCGACGCGATTGCTCACGCCGTCGAAACCTATGTCACCCGTCTCCGCAACCCGGTCTCACTGGCGTTTAGCCGTGAGGCATGGCAACTGCTCGCCGAAAACTTTGGCCAGGTATTAGACGATCCGCACGATCTCGAAGCACGCAGCGCAGTGCAACTTGGCGCCTGCTTTGCCGGCTTGGCCATCGAAAACTCGATGCTCGGCGCCGCCCATGCGCTGTCCAACCCGCTGACCGCACAAAACCAGATTGCCCACGGTCAGGCCGTCGCCCTTATGTTGCCGTACGTGATTCGTTTCAACGGCCAGCAGCACGACGCCTGGTACCGCGATCTGCTAGAATGTACGGTGGCCCGCGAGGGCCTGCCCGCGCCAGAAAGCGGCGCGATCGGCCTGGCCGCGTTTATTACCACCATGGTCCAACGGGCAGGCTTGGCCAGTTGTTTGTCCGACTGCGGCATCGAGCGCCGGCAATTGCCTCGCTTGGCCGAAGACGCCGCGAAACAATGGACCGGCACGTTCAACCCTCGACCCGTAGACGAGGCGAGTTTGTTGGAACTCTATGAAAAAGCCTTTTAACCACGCGTCTCGCTTGCTTGCCGGCTGCCTGTTGCTGCTCGCGCCAGTCCTCTCATCCGCTGCGGAAAAAAACGAGCAGACCGATGGCCCCCAGACTGATAGCCCCGTAGCCAGTACAACCGCTTGGCCTTTGTTTCGTGGCGATACCCACGGCTCCGGCGTCGCCCGCTCCGAACTGCCCGAGCGGCTTCAGGTGGTTTGGAAACACCGCGTGCCCAAAGGCGCGTTTGAAGCCACGGCCGTCATCGATCACGGGACCGTCTACCTCGGCGATTTGGACGGAACGTTTTTTGCAATCCGACTTTCCGACGGCCACGTGAAATGGAAGTTCACCGGCGAGGCGGGCTTCGCGTCGGCTGCGGCTGTGCGAGACGGCCTGGTCTACATAGGAGACATCGACGGGCAATTCGTTTGCCTCGACGCAAAAACCGGCGGCAGGCGCTGGGCATTCGAGGCCCAGGCGGAAATCAACGGCGGACCGAACTTCCACCAAGGGCATGTCCTGTTCGGCTCACAAGATGCCACGCTCTATTGCCTCGACGCGAAGACCGGCGACGTCGTCTGGAAGCACCCGATCGACGATCAAATTCGTTGCGCGCCGACGATTGTCGAGGACCGTGCTTTCCTCGCCGGCTGCGACGGAAAATTACACATCATCGACGTCACCAAAAACCAATCGCTCGGCATCGTCCCGATCAATGCGCCAACCGGTTGCACACCTGCTGTGCTTGGCCAGCATGTTTACTTTGGGACCGAAGGGGCCGAGTTTTTATGTATTAACTGGCGAGACCAGCGCGTCGTGTGGCGTTTTCATGCCCAGAAAAGCAGCCATAGTTTCCGCTCGTCCGCCGCCGTAACGCCCGGTGCCGTCGTTTTTGGCGGCCGCGACAAACGGCTTCACGCCGTAAAACCGGATACCGGCCAGCCGCTCTGGTCTTTTCCCACCCGTGGCTCGATCGATAGCTCGCCGGTCATCGTCGGACGCTGGGTGTTCGTCGGATCGGCCGATGGTCGGCTCTACGCGGTAGACCTCGAAACCGGCACTGAGCTGTGGCAATATGACGCCGGAGGCCGCTTTACCGCTTCGCCCGCGGTTGCCGCTGGCCGACTGGTTATCGGAAACGAGGACGGAACGCTATACTGCTTTGGTGGGCAGAGGTGAGCTAAAAAAGATAGAACCGCAGATGGACGCAGATAAACGCAGATTGCCGATAGACCAAATCTCGGAAACGATTCTTGCCAGCGATTTTCAAGTTTCCAATGCACTGAGCGTCGGCTTTCTCGAAAAAGTATACGAAAACGCCCTGCATTATGAACTCTGCAAGCGAGGTCTAGGAGTTGAACAGCAAAAAGCGATCAAAGTTCGTTATGATGGTGTTGACGTGGGAGAGTATTATGCGGATCTGCTGGTAGAGAATCAGGTTCTTGTCGAACTCAAGGCGGTCAAGTCATGCGATGAGATTTACATGGCACAGTGCTTAAACTATTTGAAGGCAACAGGAATGAAAATGTGCTTGCTACTTAATTTTGCAAAACCAAAAATTGATATCAAACGTATCGTACATAATCTGTATTTTAACAACTTCAACCTTATCTGCGTTCATCCGCGTCCATCTGCGGTTCCCTAAGTTTTTTCCGTGTTTCTGTGGTGCAATGAAGTCTAGGCAGATGCGTTCGAATGACAACCGAAGAAGCCAAAACCGACGTCGGTAGCTATTTCATCTCGAACTACCCGCCCTTTTCCCAGTGGACGGAGGACCAGCTTGAGACGGTCCACACTGCGCTCAACACACCGCCGACCGACGTACCGCTCGGGCTCTATCTCCACATTCCGTTCTGCCGAAAGCGATGCAAGTTTTGCTACTTCCGTGTTTACACCGACAAGAATGCACCCGATGTCGAGCGCTATGTCTCGGCCCTGGCCCGCGAGGTCGAGCTGGTGAGTCGGCTGCCAGCGGTCGGCGGCCGGCCCTTTCGATTTGTCTATTTCGGCGGCGGCACGCCCTCTTTTTTGAGTGGCCGACAGCTTACCTCCTTGGTCGACCGATTGCGGCAGAACATCGATTGGAGCCTGGCGGAAGAAGTCACCTTCGAATGCGAGCCCGGCACGCTTTCCGAGCCCAAGGTCCACACGATTCGTGATCTGGGCGTCACCCGACTCAGCCTAGGCGTCGAGAACTTCAACGACAAGATTCTCGCAGAGAACGGCCGGGCACACCTGTCGGCCGAGGTCGATCGAGCGTGGCAGTGGATTCAAGCCGCGCGGTTTCCCAACGTGAACATCGATCTGATCGCCGGCATGGTTGGCGAGACGTCGCAGACTTGGAAAGAAACCGTGCGGCGAACCGTCGACATGGCGCCCGACAGCGTAACGATCTATCAGATGGAGCTCCCTTTCAACACCGTCTATTCACAAGACATCCTGGACCACAAGATCGAAACACCCGTCGCCGATTGGCCAACCAAACGCCAATGGGTCGACGATGCTTTTCATGAATTCGCGGCCGCCGGGTATCACATTAGCAGCGCCTACACCATGGTCCGCGAGAGCGACGCGATCAACTTCAGCTACCGCGACAACCTCTGGCAAGGCAGCGATTTATTGGCCACGGGCGTCGCCAGCTTCGGACACATCTCGGGCGTCCATTACCAGAATCAGACCCAGTGGGTTGACTACCTCAAAGCGATCGAACAGGGTGAACTTCCCCTGAAGCGAGGCCTCCGTTCCAGCGACCACCAGCGGCTGATACGTGAAATGATCTTGCAATTGAAACGCGGTTATCTCGACGCGGCGTATTTTCACGAAAAATATGGTGTCGAGATACTCGCCGAGTGGGATGCCGTCTGGAAGCGATACCAGAGCGATGGCTTACTGAGCGTCGAGGGTGACCGCATCACGCTCACCCGAAAAGGTCTCCTGCAAGTTGACGCCCTGCTACCAGCCTTTTTCGAACCGGAACACCAAGGCGTACGATATACGTAAGCATCCCATCCTGTCCCCTGTCCCCTGTCCCCTGTCCCCTGAACCCTGAACCCTGAACCCTGAACCCTGAACCCTGAACCCTGAACCCTGAACCCTGAACCCTGCTTCCCTCCACTTCATGATGGGCGAGTTCCGTGCCGAGTTTCCGACCGACCGGAAATATGTGAAAAACCACATGTGGGCACTCGGCCGTGGCGACGACACCCGATTCGGCTTCACGGCCTATGCGGTCCGGCTGCTCCAGGATGTTTATTTTCTTGATTGGACCATCGATTCTGATATAACGTTGGAGGAGAAGCAGGAAATCGGGGCCATTGAAAGCAAGAAAGCCGAAGCCTCGCTCTACAGCCCGATGGCCGGCCAGCTTGTGGAGATAAATCAGACCCTTTTGCGCGATCCCTCAGGCATCAACATCGACAACTACGACTCCGGCTGGCTATTTTCCATCCGTGGTCCAGGCCACGAACTGCTCAGTCCCACCGAGTACCTAGAACACCTCGAAGCCGTTTGGGAAGTTACCCAACGCACGATCAAAGGACAAATGAACGAGTAGCCAGAAGAATGGAACCGCAGATAAACGCGGATTATTGAAAGATAGAAAAAACGAGTAGCCAAAATAAAGAAGTAGAACCACGAATCGCACGAATAGACACGAATAGAGAAAGAGAACGAGCCACAGCTTTCTTATTCGTGTCATTCGTGGTTGCCTTTACCTTCTTTCCGAAAACGTATCGTACATAATTTGTAGTCTTAACAACTTCAACTTCATCTGCGTCCATCTGCGGTTCCCTACAAGGAATTGTCTTCCACGTCAATCTGCAGTTCCATTTCTTCCATATCGATAATTGTCATGGCAAAACGCATCACTGTCATCGTCTCGCAAGGTCAAAGCGCCAACCCTGCCAAGCGCAAGCTCGAAGAAGACATCGTGGCCGGCTTGCTCGGCACGCCCGGCATCGATCCGATGATCGTACCGCACCTGTATGACCTGGCGCCCGACAGCACCGGCATGCTCTGTCTCTCGGGCATCGCCGGCGACATGATCGTCTGCAGTTGGCTCTTCCCCCGCGCGGCCTGTTGGACACTCGATCGCAACGGTATCCGAGGTCGGCGCGGTGTCACGCTGATCAAAGCATTTGGCGAGTCGGACGAAGAGGATGAGGATGATGAGGATCGCGCAGATGAGGACGACACAGCTTCGGACGACGCAGAGCCGAAGCAACGCGTCGCCGACCGTCGCGAAACTGCCCGCCGCACGATCTACTGCCTCGACCTCCGCACGCACGACTCGGCCGAGCTCTATTTGGAAGAGATCCGGCGAATCGCTCAAGAAGCATCTGTTGAAACGGTCGAGCTTACCGACTGGATCAACGGCTCACCGAAGCCCGAGCAGATGGAGCGTTACTTGCAGAACGGCGACCCGGCAGACGGCAGCCCGGCCAATAACGGCGATCAAGTCTCCGCCACACCCTCGGGCCCGATCAAGCTTACATCGGGCAAGATCACATTAGATGGGGCCTCGATAGGCGACCCATCTGTTGCGACCGGCGAGCCGGCCCGCCGCTGGTACCCGGTGATCGACTTCAGCCGCTGCACAAATTGCATGGAGTGCATCGATTTCTGTTTGTTCGGTGTCTACGGCGCCGATGCGGCCGAGACGATTCTTGTCGAACAGCCCGACAACTGCCGCAAGGGTTGCCCGGCTTGCAGTCGCGTCTGTCCCGAAAACGCGATCATCTTTCCGCAGCACAAAACGCCCACGATCGCCGGCAGTCCGGAAGTGGCCGGCGCGATGAAGATCGACCTCTCGCTGCTATTCGGTGCACCGGAACCTGGCGCGCCGGGCGAAGCCGATGCCGGCGATGTTGCGGCCCGTGAACGCGACGAGCAATTGGTTCTGGCTGGCCGCGAAGCTGTCGGCGCCACGGTCAGTGCTGATCGCCGTCAAGCCGACAAGCCCTCGACATCCCAAGACGCAGCGCCCCAAGACGACCTCGACCACCTCATGGATCAATTGGACGAATTTGATCTTTAAGTAGGCCGGAACGAGCGGTAGCGCTGTTCCGGCAAACCGTTCTTATCGGGAGTAATAACGATGATCACTCGCCAATCTGACACATCTTACGACGTTGCGGTGATCGGTGGTGGGCCAGCCGGCGCCACTGTGGCAACCTTCCTCCAGCGGCAAGGCCATCGTTGCCTCGTCCTCGAAAGTTCCACGTTTCCTCGCTATCACATCGGCGAGTCGCTCATCCCGCACGCCTACGGCACGTTGGATCGCCTGGGGCTGCTGCCGAAACTGCGGACCTCACATTTCCCCGTGAAGCACAGCGTCCGTTTCGTGTCACCCTCGGGCAAACACGCCGCCGCATTTTACTTCTCGGAAACGATCGAGGGTGAAGGAGCGCAAACGTGGCAGGTCGAGCGAGCCGAGTTCGACCAGATGTGTCTCGATCATGCGCGCGAAAATGGTGTCGAAGTCCGCACCGCCACCCGAGCCAAGCAAGTGCTCTTCGAAGGCGATCGGGCCGTCGGTGTGCTCGCACAATCGCGCGATAGTCAGCCCGAGGAAATCGACGCCCGCGTTGTGGTGGACGCCTCGGGCCGGGTGACGGTCATCGGTTCGCAACTTGGGCTCAAAACGGACGTCGCCGGGCTCAACAAGGCATCCATCTGGGGCTACTACCGAGGCGGCAAACGGGGCGAAGGAATCGACGCTGGCGAGACGACGATCTTCATGATCGCCGACCGCGGTTGGTTTTGATACATTCCGCTGCCCGACGACATCGTGAGCGTGGGCGTGGTTGCCGACCCGGAATACCTGTTTGCCGAGACCAACGATTTCAAGACCATGTTTCTTCGTGAAGTGGCCGGTTGCGGGCCGCTGGCCGAGTCACTTTCGGAGGCGACTTTGGAAGGTGCGGTGCGCGGCCTCCGCCGGCTGGCATACCGCAATCAGCAGGTTGCCGGAAACGGCTGGGTCATGGTCGGCAACTCGGCCGCCTTTCTCGATCCGATTTACTCGTCCGGGCTGTTCCTCGCGATGGGCTCGGCCGAACTAGCCGCCACTTGCATCCATGACGCCCTCTCAGCAGGAGACGTTTCTGGTGAAAAGCTCGGTGCATTCACCACACCGCTCTGGTCTGGCATCGAGGTGATCCGGCGCCTCATCCACGCCTTCTACGACCCGACGTTCAGCTTCCGGAAATTCGTAGAGCGGTTCCCCGACCAGCGCGCGGCGCTGATCGACTGCCTGGTCGGCGACGTCGTCGAGAAGGACATGAGCCCATTCCTCGAAGCGCTTGCGCAAATGACCCCGCCCCCGAACCCACTGTAAGGCTGAGTGGCGGAAAAAACATTACCAGCACGTAGCGCAAGCAAGTGAGTTTCGTAGAAATGTAGGCCGGAACAAGCGGTAGCGCAGTTCCGGCTGTCACTTTTTTCCCTGAAAGGGCAATCTTCGAAAGCCCGGGGCGCAGCCCTGGGAATCGTATTAAAACACCGACGAGCCCTGAAAGGGCGCAATCGGAGCCTAGCGGACAGGTGTTTAGCGCGCCGTGCTTGTAAAATTTCTTCCACCGCTCGGCTAAATGCCACACGCCGGATACCTGCTGGTCCGTCGTTGGGTGGCACTGCTGGCCCGCCACGGCGGATCTAGCGACTTGTCCAGCATTGTGTTTGACGGCTGTTGCGATTAAACGAGACCGCGATAAAATAGATGCAGACTCATGTGGGTACTCATGTGGGTACTCATGTGGGTACTCATGTGGGTGTAGCCCAATGGTAGAGCATCGGCTTCCCAAGCTGAACACGAGCGTTTCGCCGTACTTCTAAGCAAGGACCTGGCAATGGAAGTAGTTCTAGTCATAGTAATGCTGGCTATCGGTCTTTTATTGGGAGGAGTGGCCGAGTGGCTATTCACAAAGTCAAAGGTCGAATATTCCCGTGACCAGGCCACACACGAAGCAAAATCCGAATTAGCCATAGCCGATGAGAGGTCTCGCGGAAAAGAAGAAACTATTTCGACACTTCAAACGACACTTGAAGATAATCTGCAGGTTGCCAATGCTTGCCAGGCAGAAATAACGGATCTCAAAGAGCAAAAAGCGAGGCTTGAAACCACTCTTCAAAAAGAACGACAACACCAAGAAGAAAAAGTGACGTTCGTAGAGCACGGCAAAGTCGAGTTAAAGAACGCCTTCAAGGCCTTGGCAGCCGACGCTCTAAAAGACAACAACAAAAGCTTTCACGATCAGTACGCAAAGCCTGTCAATGAATCGCTGGACAAAATAGACAACAAAATCGTCTCGCTCACTCAAGTCACTAGCGACCTAGGGTCCGGCACCACAAAACTTGTGACAGCCCTTCAAAAGCCACACGTTCGCGGCCAGTGGGGCGAAATGCAGCTCAGGCGTGTTGTCGAAGTTGCCGGCATGCTTGAGCACTGTGACTTTACCGAGCAAAAAACCATATCTGATGGCGATGGCCAGGTAAGGCCGGATATGGTTGTCCACTTGCCGGGCGAGAAGAACATTGTTGTCGATTCAAAGGCACCGCTTGAGGCTTTCCTTGCAGCCACAGATGCTGAGGACGAAGACGTTCGTCTGGACAATCTGAAGCTGTTCTGTCGGCACGCACGAAAGCACATACGCGATATCAGCAAGAAGAGCTACGACGACAAAGTCGACAACACGCCCGAAATCGCATTGCTGTTTCTTCCCAACGAGGCTCTTTTCAGTGCAGCCCTCACGCATGATCTTGAGATCATCGAGCACGCTGCTGGTCGACGGGTAGTTCTTGCCTCTCCCACGACGCTTATCGTCCTACTTTGCGTCGTCGCGTATGGATGGCAGGAGGAATCGCTTGCTGCGAACGCGAAAGAGATAAGTGAGTTGGCAAAGGAGCTTTGCCGGCGACTGTCTGTTTTCGGAGGCCACATGAAGAGCCTAGGGCCCGGTCTTTCCAGGGCGGTTGAAGCGTACAATAGTGCAGTCGGTTCGCTAGAAAGCCGCGTGCTTGTCCAAGGTCGAAAGTTTGACTAGCTAGGTGTAGCTGTACCTGGAACAGACATTCCAGATCTTCGTCCAATCGAGAAAACATCCAGAGCGCTGCAATCCCCTGAACTTACGCAAACGGATGAGGCCGAGATTATCGACGCGGCACCATCAACCAAACCAAGATGAGGTGGCCGGCAGAAGACTTATTCGTGCTGCCAACTACCCGAGCCATCGTCATGCACTGCCAAGCGATGTGCTACACGATCGAATGTGTGACGGGATAAAATCGGATGGTACATATATATCCACACAGGGGGTGTCCAGAAACGGACCTAGAATTTTCATCCCAGTTTGTTATGTTGGTTGCAGCGATCGGTAAGGTCGCAGCACGTTCTTTGAAAATTTAGTAGAAAAGCTGTTGGCTACTGGCAGCGAGCTATTGGCTAATAGCCGCCAGGCTACGCCTGGCCGATGCGTAAGGGGTACGTAACTTTGCGTTGAATCGTACGCGCTCCGCGGTTAAACATTCGAGTTGATGGTTGTTGGTTGGCAGTTGTTGGATTTCGACATTCGGATTTCGTCATTTCCCCTTCCCTGCCTCTCCTGGCTTCTGGCTCCTGAACCCTCACGCCGTTTGATTATTCGAGAATATGCCCATTACCAAACGCCTCTGGGGCCCCCCCTGTAAAGTGCGATCGAAAACCACGTCCTATTCGAACAGACCGATCCCGTGTCGGTTGCCGCATCGACCGATACCAAAATCGACTATCGTGTTGATTGGACCGGCATGATGAGACGGCTTTTGTCCATAATTCCGCCGTACGCGTTAAGAATTGATCGTGATTTCCAAGATGTGATTTGCCGTGTGGCATTGACGCGGTACACACGCATGCTAAACTGGTGAGATTAGATAGGTGCGAGACCGATACACAGGTTTGTGTCGTGTTCATTCAACTTCGAGACTGCGGCCACCTGGACGCCCTTCGGTCAACCGACTGACTCGTGTCCCGGTATCTTACTTTCGACCGCGACTGATTCTCTTGCTCCCGAATCGTTTTTTCGCCGGTCGTACGAGTGCATCCCCCGTTCTGTGCTCTCGTTCTGTGATCGTGCCGAAGTCAATCGATTCGCTCCGTGCTGACAGCCACGAGCTGTCAGCGATCACTCGGTGGTCGCTTTGTAGCGCCACTCGAACAGTTCTTTTTTTGAAAGCAAGAAATCTTTATGAAGTTTGAATGTCTCTCGCTCAGCGAGCCTTTACTCCGAAGCCTTCAGGACGCGGGTTATAGTGAAGCGACTCCTATTCAACAGAAAGCGATCCCCAAAGTTCTCAAGGGTCGCGACTTGGTTGGCTGTGCCCAAACAGGAACTGGCAAGACAGCAGCCTTTGCGTTGCCGACGTTGCAGCAGTTGATGACTTCAGCTCCTGCACCCACGGGCGCGGCCCGTCGGTGCAAGCGTAGCGGTCAGCGATCGATTCGCAGCCTTATCCTGGCGCCGACGCGAGAACTGGCCGGACAGATCGGCGACAGCTTGGCGACCTACGGAAGATATACTGGATTGCGCCACACAGTCATTTTTGGTGGAGTCCGACAGGGGCCACAAGTCCGAGCTTTACAGGCCGGCGTTGACATTCTCGTTGCAACACCAGGTCGTCTGCTGGATCTGATCGAGCAAGGATTCATCAAACTTGCCTCGGTCGAGATTCTGATTCTCGATGAAGCCGATGAGATGCTCGACATGGGCTTCATTCATGACCTACGCAAGATCGTCGCGCGAGTACCCGATCAACGCCAAACGCTGATGTTCTCTGCAACGATGCCGAAGGAGATTCGTGAGTTGGCGGGACAGTGGTTGCGGCGGCCGCTTGAGGTGAAAGTCGCGCCCGTTGCTTCGACGCCCGAGCGCGTGTCACAAGTCGTTTACTTCGTGCAGCGGCAACATAAGGCAGCAACCCTGACCCAGTTTCTCCGAGAATCTCGCGGTTCAAAGACGCTTGTCTTTTCTCGCACTAGGCGGGGCGCGGACAAGATCGCTCGCGGCTTGCAACGCGACGGAATTCGAGCCGTTGCGATTCATGGAGACAAAAGCCAAGCCAAGCGACAAGCCGTGATTCGCCAATTCAGTTCCAAACGGCCCCCCGTTCTTGTTGCCACAGATCTTGCTTCGCGGGGATTGGATTTTTCTGACATCTCGCATGTTATCAACTACGACTTGCCCGATGCCCCGGAAACTTACGTTCACCGTATTGGTCGCACGGCGCGTGTCGGGGCCTCGGGACAGGCGGTTTCGTTCTGCGGTGGCGATGAACGACAGCGCCTTCACAGGATTGAAAAGCTGATCGGACAAACCGTCTCGGTCGAGAAGTTGCCAGCTATGTCGGATAAATTGCAATCGAGTGCCGTCATGCCCGAAGCGGATCAACCGAACACTCCTGAAGCGAAGACCGCGACACAGACAGACAAGCAACGTCCCTCCAAGCGTCGTGCCCGTCGCAAGTCGCGCCCACAGCGAGTTAGTGCATCGAAAACATCGAATGGCTCAAAACGACGCAGACGTACCACGGGATCTCGCGATCAGCAAAAAAAGACCTCACGTGTCGCTAGCGGCTGTTGAGCGAGGGCACTATGGCAAATGTGGTCGCGTCTTGTCGTTTGTCTGCGTCGAGTCGATCCGTTCCGTATATCAAATTAAATCGCAAGAGACTTTACGCGGGAGAGAGCCTTGTTGTCTCCATCCGAGAAAACTGTTTTGCGTACATTTCAGCAATATCTGGTAACTCCGGGAGCCATGCCGTGTTTTTTTGATCCAGATCTGGAGAAACACAAAAAGGCGTTCCGGGAGTTAACGGAAAAGGATTTTCTGGTGGAGGAACGTTTCAAAGGGGCCTACTCGCTGACGCTTGCTGGTTTTAAAGCAATGAAGACCTGCGATAAATAACGGACGGCGTATGATTTCACAGTGTAAGACTTGTGGTTAATTCGACGTCGAGCACTTCTCGCGAGAGACGTCGTGAAGCGGATTGACCGGCGAGTCGTACGCCCCGAAGTCGTTGAAGAATCGCTTCTTTACAAAGCGATATGCCCAGCTCTGCTCGGGCACTTCCTCCGCCGGGTTCGACTGCGAGGGTCGAGCCTGCATGGCCGCAAGTTCCGCCAGCGCCGTGCCGCGAGCCGTCGTGTCCCGCGCGCCGTGCAACACGACCAGTTCGTGCAACAGATCGGGCCGCTCCAGGACAATGCAGCCCCGGGTCGAAGAAGCGGCGAGCGAGCGAAAGTCGCGCAGAAACGCCGAGTCGTTGAACGTCTCGCTCAGTGGTCGCTCGTCGTAGATTGATTCCTTGGCGAACTGCACGATCGGACACGGCTCGATATCGCCCCACGGGCTGATGTGGTGCGTAAAGCCGGTCGCTGCCGGACAGAGTGCCCGGCCGTCGTGGTCGTAATAGGCGTCGATGATGCCGATCGGTTTTCGGACCCGCATCTCGACGACGAAGCGACGAATGCGAAGTTGCTGCTCGGGCGTCAGAGCAAGTTCCTCGCACGCATCGGCGCCAACCGGGCGATACGTGTGATACCACATGTAGAGTACGCCCAGCTCGATCAGTCGATCGACCCACGCTTCGCGAACCAGGTCGTCGAGGTTCGTCTGACAGACGCTCGTGCAAACGCCCGTCACGACTCGATTGCTCACGCAGTTGCGGATGCCCTCCATCGTTCGATTCAACACGCCGGTCTGTCCGCGTCGTGTGTCACTGATGACCTCGTTGCCTTCGACGCTGATGAGCGGTGTGACGTTTCCGAGATGTCGCAGCCGTCGCGCGACGTCGTCCGTTATGAAATGCCCGTTCGTAAAGACTTGGAAATAGCAGTCTGAGTGCGCGGCGAAGATATCGAGTATATCGGGATGCATAAACGGCTCGCCGCCGACGATGCCGAAGAAGTAGTTTCCCTGCCGCTTCGCTTCGTCGATCATGCGGCTTATCGCGGGCAGTTCGATCCGCTCTTGTTTGGCCGCCACGTCGACCCAACATCCTTGGCAGCGCAAGTTGCAACTGTTGATGATCGAGATGTATAAAAACGGCGGAAAGAATTCGCCGCGCTTCAGTCGCGCTTTGTGTTTGCGGATGGCCCACGCGCCGCGATAGCCGAAATTCCAGGCCAGCTTCCAGAGCCCACGCGGGGTGGACCGGGTGAGCAATCGTTGTGCCATTCGGAAATACATGAACGGATTGGTGGTTCGTGGAAGGTAGGTTTCCGGTGTGCGACGCTTCGCAAAGCCAGCCGATTATACCAGTTACGTCCGACGCGAACAGCGACCGGCACCGTGGTTTTTGTCGTTCTTTTGGTGGCTCTAGCTGGGCGGCTCGACAGCGACGAATCGGGTTCGTACAATCGAGCCTTTGGTATTCGGAGTTCGTGCCGAGCCATACCGACTGGCCGAATCCCTTCACGAAGTGTCGGTATTGACGGGTCGCTTTCTACACGGCCCCGCGAGTTGTCCCTGCAGTCCACTAAGCGACGGTGTTCTTCGACCCGAAGAGATTCCGGGCCGTTCAGACAATGACAACAACCATGCTTGACACCGACCGGTTGCGATCGGTTTATCATACCGTCCGGGCGGATCTGCTCCGCCAGGTCCGGCCCTCGGGCCATTGGGAGGGCGAGCTGGCCAGTTCGCCACTCGCCACGGCGACGGCGCTCAGTGCGCTGGTGGTGGCCGAGCAGCATGGCCGCAAGAACAAAGAAGACGAGTACCTCGTCTATCAGGCCGATCTGAGTGAACTGATCGTCAACGGGCTGCTCTGGCTGGCTCAGCACCAGAACGAAGACGGTGGCTGGGGCGATACCGACCGATGTCAATCAAACATCTCCGCCACGATGTTGGTCCAGGCGGCGTTTCGCCTCACAGGTGAGCCAGTCAAATATCGTGGGCTGCTCGAGCGAGCCACGGCCTATATCGAAAAGCAAGGTGGTGTGCCAGCGCTGCGTCGAAGATATGGCAAGGACAAGACGTTCGCCGTTCCGATCCTCGCGAACTGTGCGTTGGCGGGAATTGTGCCTTGGCGTGATGTGCCGGCCTTGCCCTTTGAGTTGGCCTGTTTTCCACAATCGGTGTACCGCCGATTGCGGTTGCCGGTCGTCGGTTACGCGATTCCCGCGCTGGTGGCCATCGGTCTGGCTCGATTTCACCATGCTCCTCCGCTCAACCCGATCACGCGACTCCTCCGCCGGGCACTTGCGCCACGCAGCTTGGACCTTCTTGCGCCGATGCAGCCGGCCAGTGGCGGCTTTCTCGAAGCGGTGCCACTGACCAGCTTCGTTGTCATGAGCATGGCCAGCTTTGGGCGTACCGACCACGCCGTGGTCCGCCGTGGTGTCGAGTTCCTGCTCGCCTCGGCACGGGCCGATGGCAGTTGGCCCGTTGATACCAATCTGGCGACCTGGCTCACGTCGTTGGCCGCGCGTTCGCTGGTCGATTGCGAGGTGGATGGTGCGTCGAATGATACAGCGACCGATTGGGACGACCAACATCGGTTGGCGTGCCTCGATTGGTTGTTAGCGTGCCAACATACCCGGCCGCATCCAATAACCGGTGCTGAGCCGGGCGGCTGGGCATGGACCGATCGCAGCGGCGGAGTGCCGGACGTCGACGACACGTCGGCAGCCCTGTTGGCGCTGCGGTCGCTGCGGGAAACCGCATCGGGCGGCGAGGCGTGGCGCAGTCGAGACAAAGCGATCATCGAAGCCGCGCGAAAGGGGATCGATTGGCTGCTCGGTGTGCAAAATGCCGACGGCGGCTGGCCGACGTTCTGCCAAGGATGGGGCCGATTACCCTTCGACCGTAGCGGATCCGATCTGACCGCACACGCGCTCCGCGCACTCAACGCCTGGCGCGAGCCGCTCGAGGCGACCGAGGGCGCGGCATTTGTCGGCGTGCGAATCTACCGTGCAATCGATTTAGGTTGGGCCTATTTGCACCTCCAGCAGAGCGAAGATGGCAGTTGGGCGCCTCTCTGGTTTGGCAATCAACATAATGCCGGCGATGAGAATCGCGTGTACGGAACTTCGCGAGTTCTGCTCGCCTTGCAAGATTTAGGCAAACAATCGACGCTTCCGGCGCAACGGGGTTTTCAGTGGCTGGTCGACGTGCAACATGCTTCCGGAGGCTGGGGTGCTCTTTCGAGCCAGCACAACCAGGATCCGGCCACCTTGCCCTGCAGCGTCGAAGAGACGGCCGTGGCGATCGAGGCGCTGCTTGGCGCTGCAGACCAACCTTCGATCCGGGCTTCAGTCGACGAGGGCCTGGCTTGGCTTGTCCGGGCTGTGGAGGACGGCGCTCACCAGGAGCCGACACCCATCGGTTTCTACTTTGCCAAGTTATGGTATTATGACCGCTTGTATCCGGCCCTTTTTGCGACCGCAGCGCTGCGAAGCGCCGTCGCCAAAACGGTAGCCGATTCGACGTCGGATGTTTTGACATCAGATGTTTCGACGTCGGGGGCGGAGCCTCGTCACGCGGGCGCCACGAGTCAATCAAGATCGGCCGATTCATCGACGCAAGGGTAGTTGCAAGCTTTGAGGGGCCTCGCTTCGAGACGCGCTATGACCGACAGCATACGATCCAACGGCGAGTCGAACGCAAATGGTAGATCTCGTGGCGTTCGGCCGTCGCGACGTCGGACGAGTCACTTGAAGGATGTTCCCGAAACGAAGGCGTTGCGGGAACAGCTCCGAGAAGGTTGTCGCTCGGTTGTTGAGCGGCTCGATGGAAAAGAGCCGGTTGGCAAGGACGAATTCGAGACTCTCGCTCGACGAATTTTAACCGAGCATGGCCTGGCTGAAAGCTACGTTGGCTGGACCATGGTCGTGTTGGCCTCCGCCTTCTGGGAAGACCAGGTCGCTGCCGTGCCCTACGCGCGTCGGTTGCTCTTGCTTCCGCATTGTCTGAAACATGCCGAAGGTTGCCCGGCCGATTATGACCAGTTCGGCCTCGATTGCGAAAAATGTGGCGCGTGTTGTATCGCCGACTTTCGCGGCGCGGCGGAAGAGATGGGTTACAAAGTTCTGGTGGCCGAAGGCTCGCCAATCGTGATGAAAATCATCGTGAGCGGCCATGTGGATGCCATTGTCGGCGTGGCGTGTCTCAACGTGTTGGAAAAAGCCATCGACAAGATCATGTTGGCTGGCATTGCTTGTATGGCGGTGCCGCTGCTCTCGAGCGATTGCCGCAATACGTCGGTCGACGAAGACTGGGTTCGTGAGATGATTCATCTCAAGCGGAATGCGCCGGTTGTCCGCACACGGACCTATCTTCACTTGCTGCGGTCCGCTTCTAGCATGTTCGAACTGGACCAGCTCGATCGTCTTTCCCCACGACTGCGCTCCGGAGGACGATTGGTCAGTGGGCGGCCATCGGCGGAAGCCAACGGCGAGGGCCTTGGCCCAGCGGACCCTGTTGCCGCCACCGAGACGATCGCCTACGACTTTCTTGCCCGTGGCGGTAAGTATGCGAGGCCGTTCATCACATTGGCCGCCTATGATGCGCTCTCAGGTGGGCAAGGCACGTTGGCCGACGGTGCGACTCACATGCGGCAAGTTTCCGATTCCGTGCGGCGCGTGGCGCTCGCTATCGAAGCATTTCACAAGGCGTCGCTCGTGCATGACGACATCGAGGACGATGATGCCTATCGCTATGGGCAAGATACATTACATCGCAAACATGGTGTGCCCACAGCGATTAATGTGGGTGATTACCTGATTGGATTGGGATATCGTTTGGTCAGCCGTGAGTCCGCATCGCTCACGCCGGCGGTGGCCGCGGACATACTCGATTGTTTTGCCGACGCCCACATGCGACTTTCCGAAGGTCAGGGCGCCGAACTGACATGGCGCGATGGAAGCGACAAGACGCTGACTCCCTTAGATGCGTTGAAGATCTATGCCCTCAAGACGGCGCCTGCGTTCGAGGCGGCCCTGTTCGCCGGCGTGCGGCTTGCCGGCGAGACGGCCGATCTGGAGGAGCCGATCAAGCAGTTCGCGAAACACCTGGGCATCGCGTTCCAGATTCTCAATGACCTGAAGGATTGGCAGGGGGACGAGAGCAACAAGCTCAGCGCGGGCGGCGATGTGGTCGGTGGGCGTCCCACCCTGTTGTGGGCGCTTGCCTGGGAAGGCGCCACGAAGGCGGAACGTACCCGACTGGCGGAGTTGGCCGCGGACGACGTGGATGCATGGGATGGCCTTCATGAGGCACGGCGTATTTACGAATCGACCGGCGTGTTTGACATGGCGTACCGATTGGTTGACAAGTACCAGGCGCGTGCCGAGGCGGTTGCCGACGCGATCGATTGTGAAGCGTTGCGGCGATTGTTGTACTATTTGATCGACAACCTGCTCGAGAGACCGCCGAGCCAGAGCCCTGCCCTGTTTTTGCCTACCTTGCCGGTTGAAGTAACCGTCCGTGCCGAGACTTAACGTGTGCGTCCGAGGCTGTTTCACCCAAAAAAGAGCCCGCGAATTACGCGAATCTTCGCGAATGAAAACATGATGGACTTGATTTATTATTCGCGCTGATTCGCGTCATTCGCGGGCACCCTACCTGGCTCCAACCTTATCTGCGTCCATCTGCGTCCATCTGCGGTTCCATTTTTTCTTTTGTGCCCGTTCTTTCACCAGGCGACTGAGGTGTACCCTTTGACCGATATCCATGGGCTGATCGCGCCGTTTTACTCGTCGCTCGAAGTGATCGGCGTCTTTGCGCCGGTCGAGGTAGCCGAGATGCCGGCTGTTTACGGCCGAATGCTTTCTCACAACAACCACATGACCGTGACAGTGGAACGACAGCACCAGAGTCTGGTTAAAGTGCGTGTGTTGGCGAAGCACGTGACCGACTCGCATTACGCCCGTAAAATTGTGCTGGCTCGGCAGTCGGATGGCGTCGTCGTACAATTTGGCATCATGCGCGTTGACCTACGAGCGCTTACTCCCGAAGTTCGACGTGAAATCGAGGGCGAAGACATTCCGCTGGGACGAAGTCTCATCGCGCATGGTGTGCTTCGCGATGTGGAATTGGCCCAGTTATGGCGAATCACTCCCGCTCAGGAATTGCAGCAACTGTTGAACATGCGCCCGGACGAAACGACTTTCGGACGATCGGCTTTGATCCATGTCAGCGGCCAACCGGCGATCGAACTACTGGAGATCGTTGCTCCGGTTTCAGAGTGAAAAGGAACAGCCACAAAAAGACAAAAAATGAAACCGCAGATGAACGCAGATTATTAGGATATCCGCGTCTATCTGCGCTTTACTCTTTCACCCACGGGCTTACGCCCGCGGCTCGCCTCGGTTAACCCGCGATTATGTTGAAAACATCCTATGATTGTATCGTGATGGGAGGTGGTCCGGGCGGATCGACCGTGGCGGCCTTGGTGGCCGATGCCGGTCGCGACGTATTGTTGATCGACCGCGAGAAGTTTCCTCGATTTGTGGTCGGCGAGTCGCTGATGCCCGAGACCTATTGGACGTTTGAGCGGTTGGGCGTACTCGACAAGATGAAAGCTTCGTCGTTCGTACGGAAAGCAAGCGTTCAGTTTGTTAGCCCGTCGGGCAAGGAATCTCAACCGTTTTACTTTCCCGATCACGATCCGCGTGAGTCGTCTCAGACGTGGCAAGTCGAGCGGAGCCAATTCGATAAGATGCTCTGGGACAACGCGGCCGAAAAAAGCGCCGAGTGTCACGACGAGACGCGGGCAATCGAGGTGCTGTTTGACTCGCCAGGCCCTGCCGACACGCGGGCACACGGGGTTCGTATTCAATCTGCGGACGGTACGCGACGAGAGATTCAAGCCCGCGTGGTCGTCGATGCCACGGGCCAGCGGTCGCTCATCGCGGGCGCTCTGGGGATTCGCCGGGTTAATCCGGATCTGAAAAAAGCGGCCATCTGGACTTACTATCGCAGTGCGCGGCGCGAACCGGGTCTGCACGGCGGCGCGACGACGATTCTGCTCACGCCTGACAAGCAAGCGTGGTTCTGGACCATTCCGCTATCGAACGATGTCACGAGCGTCGGCGTCGTCGCAGACCACGATTACCTGTTCAAGCAGCGCGATCTTAAAGGGCGTGGTACGCCGGCCGACGTGTTTGCCGCCGAGTTGGATCAATGCCCGGCACTCGCGGACCGGCTTGCCGACGCCGAGTGCATCGACCAGCATCGCGTCATGAAAGAATTTTCCTATTCGACGCAACAGGTGGCCGGCGACGGCTGGGTGTTGGTTGGCGATGCCTGGGGATTCATCGATCCGATTTATTCGTCCGGTGTTTTCTTTGCGCTCAAGTCGGGTGAGATGGCCGCGGACTGCATCATCGAGGGACTCCGACAGAACGACACATCGGCGGCCCAACTTGGAAAGTGGGCCGACGAATTTGTCGCCGGCACCGAATGGATTCGTAAGCTGGTCCGAGCGTTTTACTCGCCTTCGTTCAGCTTTGGCCGGTTCATGAAAGCGTATCCACAGCATCAAGGCCATCTGACCGATTTGTTGATCGGCCGTATATTCGAGCCCGGCATCGAAGAGTTATTCAAAGACATGGACTCGTGGATCAGCTCGTAGCGAGTAGTGAATAGCGAGTGACACAGCCACCGGGGCAGAGTACCGGGCGGCTTACGTCGCCCGCTCGCATTAGTGAACAGCCCAGTCGGGATAGGTGTCGTCGCGGCCGCGGACTGCGTGCCACAAGACGCGATTAAGCGTGTCATCGCCCGCCTCATCGACTTCGTCGAGCGGCATCTTGAGTGATGCCAGGGCCCAATGTCGCTGCCGAGGGTCCTCAATTTTAGAAATCGCTAGATTGAGCCGGTCGAGCGGAATGATGTTGGGCACTGCGTCATAAGGCGCGAAGTTGGGCGAGTCGGTAAAGCAACTTGTCATAGCGGTGGCTGAGGCGTCAAACTGGTTCATGGGCGGCAGGCCAAGGATCAATTCCATCGTGCGGATCATGCTGGTCTGGTTATAGTTGGTGCTGTCGAGCGCCCCGCGCCGCGTGTAGGGACTGATGACCATGGCCACGGTGCGGTGTCCGTCGATGTGGTAGAACCCAGACTGGGGATCGTCCTGGACGACGAAGATGCACGTCTCCGGCCAGAACTTGCTGTGGCTCAGTGCCTCAACAACGCGGCCCAGCGCCAAGTCGTTGTCGGCCACGGCAGCTTCGGGCGTCGGCATGCCGGGCCGCGTACCCTCCGTGTGATCGTTGGGAAGCAACATCACCATAAAGTTGGGAAGATTCCCTTCTTCTTCGAAGCGTTTTAATTCGTTGATGAATTGCTGCGCTCGATGGATGTCGGGCACGATGGCTGGAAAACCGATGGCCGTGGGGCAAAGGTACGGTTCAATCGTCTTGATCGCGGCGGTGGCCCGAACCTCGATTTGGTTCTTGTTCTCCACGAAATCAGTATAACAGTCCAAGAACGTGGGCCTCTCGTTTCGCTCGGAATCTTTCCAACGTATCGTGGCTTCGACGAATTCGCCGTACACTCGCAGCGTTCGATCGTGGGCAAGCACATTGTCCCAAAGAAATCCGCTCGGAGCGTACGCCATAGCGTCGCCGCCCCAGTAGGGATAGCTTCTCCCCCAGCCGCCATAAGATTTTTCCAAATAGTCTGTCACATACGCCTCGTTAGCCCACTGGTGACCATCGGGGCTGCGCGTTCCACTGCAGTAGAAGTTGTCCAGCAGCACGAACTCGTCGACCAGCTTGTGGTGATTGGGCGTCACCTCGCGACCAAAGATGCAAAGCTGCGGATCTCCTTCGGCCCGCTCTATGTCTCCGAGCACCTGATCGTAGGTGCGATTCTCTTTGATGATGTAGAGTACGTGTTTGAAGACCGATGGCTCGCCGTGACGCTGAGGCACCGCGCGTGGCGCGACGTTTTTTCGAGGTGGCGCCATTGCGCTGACCGCCACGGTAAGCCGATTGTTCTCCAAAACGGTCTCGGTGTGTGCTGCCAACTGATCGCTCTTTGGCAAAGGGATGAGCGACACCGTGCCTAGGTAGTCGTGCGAGTTGTAGCCAAAGACATCCTGCCCGTTGACCTTGCGCTTGCCCTTCCAGTCAAGATTGCGCGATCCCACGCCTTTGATATTTGCCACGTATAGAGCGCCGCGCGTCGTGTCCAACGCCAATCCGGCCGGATACCATCCGGTGGGAAGACAGCCGAGCAATCGGCTCTTGGGCGGATGAAAGTCGAACATAGCGATGCAGTTGTTCGTGGCGTTCGAGACGTACAGCGTGCGCCCGTCGGGCGCCAAAGCCAAAGCGTTGGGGTACTGCCGAATAGCAGCTTGTCGTCCGGACGCGTGGAGATCGTTTCAACGACCGTGTCACTCGAGGTTTCAATCACAGAGACCGTATCGCTGTTAGCATTGGCCACGCACACATAGCGACCGTCCCGCATAACAGCAATTGCTGAAGGGTGCAGCCCGACTTCGATTTGCTTAATTTCTCGGCCCAACACCAGATCGACCACGGAGACTGACCCGTCCGAGGCGATGTTTCTTTTCGGATCGACGCGTACCGCCGTGCCCACTCCGGACGGTCCTGTCTTGTCGCCGTCAACCGGGTGTCGGCCTGCCCAGTTACTCACGTAGGCCTTGTCGCCGACGAGCACCACGTCGAACGGGGCACTGCC